>Ga0268261_10003682_pt1 | contig 11315 bp, 5 predicted proteins | sample TergutNc150P1_FD_190353 | JGI IMG/M metagenome (GOLD analysis project Ga0268261, IMG submission 190353) | Nasutitermes corniger P1 segment gut microbial community from laboratory colony in Florida, USA - Nc150 P1 (SPAdes) (version 2) | ecosystem: Host-associated > Arthropoda: Insects > Digestive... | reverse complement strand
AACCTGTCTGTATTTTTTAACTTTTATACAAAATGTGGTATGTACATTTCTTTGCTGTTATGTGCATTATATTTGTACCGCTGGATTATCCTTCTTCCTTGTTTATGTTCAGAAATGTGAAAGTCTATCTGATAAATGTTTGTTATGTGCAAATATTTTAATCATCTGTGTTTAGAGCAGTATGCAATGTTTGTATACACCCATGAACACATATGCACGCATGTAGTGACCTGACAGTGAAATTAGTCTGCCTGGTTTGAGTGGACTGAATACGAAATACCAGACTGGATACAGAAAATTATGGCATGCTTATGTCTACAGCCTGCCTAGTAGAGCTCATTCATAAATCAACATGCTCATGCAGTACCTATTTAGTCACTGAATATAATATATAATCTTTAAAAGTGCCAGGCTTGAACTTCACAACTTTAGAAATAATGTAACAAGTGTTACGTTGCTTGCCCTGTGCATTTAGTGCTGATGAAACAAAAGATTTACTGGTATTGAAACTGTCACTGGCATTATAATTAATGAAGCTAATAATTGCATTTTCTTTGCTTAACCTTTCATGACTGTTACTGCAAAATTGGGCACATAAAACTGTAGTGTTTTCTCACATATTTTTTCATAAAAACCTTAATGCTGCAAAAGGAATTCCAAAAATCCCATGCATACTTCTGCTTTGATTGGGTGGACTAATCATGGAATCTGATGACATGAAAGGAACCCTGACTTTACTATGTAAGTACATGTGTCTCTTCTGTGTAGGACTTTGTGCATTAAAGCCTGTTCACAGCAAACAGTGACAAAAGACCAATGTGAAAGTGTTAAATGATCAATATGCAATATATAATTGGCAGTAGGAAGCTGAAATTTAAGAAGTTAAAAAAACAATCTCATGAGCAACAGAATACTGGCCCCAGTCACTGAAATCTGATCCAAAAATATGTGAATTTAATACTGTCCTGCCCCTAGAAGTCCAACTAATTTTTGCACCTCCATTTTTGGTAACAGAACACGAATACTGGATTAGTTTCACGAGCTGTAAGGTTCTGTGAACCTTACTGTCATCTGGAAAGTGATGTCATGTAGTCCAGTAGCCAGTCACCAATGTTTTGGAGGAACCTATTGCCATAGTCTCCACAGTAGAAAAGACAGAGGCAGGTCTTCTCCAAAGTGTAACATGACCACAACACAAAGTTGTTTCATTTATGTACATGCTGCATGTTTACATGTATTACTTAATTAATACAGGTATTCCCACTACAGTTTGCTTCATTTAATACAGTGCTCTTGCCAACTGTTTTTATTTTACATTGCATAGAAGTGTTACATGGTTGAACCATTTGCTGAGCACTTGCATCTGTGTTTACTACTGATGCCATCATTAACTGATGGCCAAGTGCAGTTGGGTGGCATTAGCAGCTGATCAGCAGCTTGCTGAATTGAGTGTGGGATGACCACACTTCTGAAGAAACCATGATAAACCATGGCAGTGCACAACTGTAATTTAGTCTTGTGCTTTACGTGGTACAATGTTGTGTAAGTTGTCACATGTCAGGCGTACCATGGTTATTTTCTGGATGCTCTCAGTCATAGAAGCACAAAAACACATGAATGAAAAAGCTGTAAAGGAGCATATGAAAAGTTTGTCGATGGCAGTCAAGCTGAGTGTCATTAGGTGTGAGAATACCAGTTCAATGCTTGCAAATGTTAGACTTTTTAAACAGATCAATAGTACAGTCTACATTGAAAAATAAAGACAAAATCAAAGAATGTGGAAAGATGGCAACTTGTTGAAGGGCTTCAAAATTAATTAGCACCCTGCATTTATAATTGTTCATCTTTTCTGTATTTAAAATACCTGACACTGTGAATTAATTATCCCTGTGGCATAAGATTAGAGTACAAATTAGATGTTGGAACATTAATTCTTATGGAACAATGCCCTTGCTTAGTGCTGTTTCACATGGTGCTGTATATTTCTGGAACCAATGAAGAGCAGTAAGTGAAGGATGACTGTAGATGATATCTTGAAATAACAGTTTTTTCATTTCTGATTTACAGTTAACACAAGTGCTTCATCCCAGATCATTATCTACTTATAATTTGTAATCACACTTCCCATTTGGCACTATATAACCCCTCCCATGAACATGGTATTGGTTCAACAGAACTTGAGTATCTTCACAGCACTAAACATCAGGTCATAGCAGCTAACATTTCTTCAATTAGAAAAAATAATGTTGAAGATACATGTCTTCTGGGATGTTACCCTGTCGACTTGTACAGTTACCAATGATTCAAAGGAATATAATGCCTCTGTTTTCAGGGGCTTAATGAACCATTTGACCTTGAAGATATCAGCAACTATTTACCAGTTGGTACAGCACAACATGCCAGAAAATGTGTATCTTCATCAGTACTGCTGTAAACCTCAACTCACAAGCAAGAAAGGTTACACATGTTATAACCACAACATTCAGTAATATACCACCACTGTACCTAAATTTCCTGTCAGTCCATTATTAACAAGTTCAAAACAAATATTTCCATTAGGATCCCAGGGAATTCTTATAAAAAACCTGTTACACCCCACCAGTGTATGTTCAGAACAGCAGTTCACCGTTTTTACCATCAGGATACAATCACAGTTTTACAATGTTTTATACTTTTCTTGTCCTAGCACATGCTCAATTATGCTAAGTTTTCAGTCACAACTACTGCGACAGAAGAAACAATATGTATCATTGTAGATACTTGTGGAGTGGTATTCCAGAATTTTTTTTGTGTACTGTTGTGTTTGGTTCTGAAATAGCATGGCTGATATCCCTATGGCGTCTAAATAATTCAGTTTCCATGATATTTGGGAAATACAGTGAATCTTTGGAGTGATGTAGTAGGGTTATCAGTTTATGGGTTCTACAGTAAGCATATGGTATTGAATGGTCTTATACTGTTTGGCCATGGAATATTATGAATACACTCAAAATCTTGTAATTACAGTTAACCTCATATACTTCCCAGTCCAGGTGTAGATGTGCTAATAACTGAGCAGTTTGGTGTAGCAGATTCTGCTTAAGCATATCCCTTGATATTGACTGCATTATAAAATGAACCAAAAGTGACCCTTTCAGTCCATTACACTGACATAGCTGTTCACAAGTTTCTGTTCACACAGTGCTTAAGTAGGGAAAGTTCATTTAACTGTAACCAGTATCATTAAAATTGGTCCACAAGTTATCCCTCTCTTTAATATTACTGTAGTATCAATCCCAGTTCTGATCCTTGCACCCACAGATAAACTGTGATTATAAAAATGTGGTTTACATGAATATACGAGGGGGGACCCAAAAATAACTGGAATTTAAATGTGGCCCGCGAACTAGAAGTAGTTGCGTGATGCACCGCTAGGTGTCGCGAGTCAACACAATACTCTAGCAGTCTGCCGCATGGCGTCAATCTAGGTTGACTGTTATTGTTGTTGTGGCTTTTTTCCTAAGTGCCTGTTAGGAAGTTTGGAGATTTTTATGATGGCTGATGATAAAGAACAAAGAGTGTGCGTGAAGTTTTGTTTTCTGTTAGGGAAATCAGCTCCTCATCCTCCCTATTCACCCGACCCTGTGCCATGCGACTTTTTCCTGTTCCTTCGTACGAAAGGCCAGAAGAAAGGGAAACGTTTTGCTGATGTCCGCGAAGTGAAAAAGAAAACACTGGACATCTTGAACAACATCAGCACTGAAAAGATTTCCAGAAATGTTTTCAGCAGTGGGAAAAATGTTGGTACAAGTGTATTGAGTTAAAAGGAGAGTACTTTGAAGGAGACTAGGGTTTTAATAGTATAAAACCTAACAGGCCACTTAAAAAAAATAATTCCGGTTATTTTTGGGTCCCCCCCCTCGTACGTTTGGAATAAATATCTGTTCTGCAGAGAAATCTTCACTATCTTACAACTGCCAAATGGGTAGTCCAATTTATTGCACAGTTTCTGCTGAATTATTATACAGTGGGTGTTATGATAAGCAGCAGCAGCAGCAGTAGTGTAGCAGTAGTAGTAGTAGTAGTAGTAGTAGTAGCAGTAGTAGTAGCAGCAGTAGTAGTAGTATATGAATCACACATTTGCTGTCATAGATACCAATGGTATGATTGATTAGGTCATCTCAGTCACTGTTTTGGTAGCATGAATGTGATGCCTGTTACTACTACAGTAGACATTCTGATGCTTTCACATTATGCAAACAAACAAATATACAGCTAAACTGTGTGCTTCTTCATGCCTGCCCTGAGCACTATAGTTGTCACAGGATGTCCTGGCATATGCAGGCTCCTTGTGCAATAAAGATGCTCAGTAGGATGATAAAAGGAAGACTGTAGTATAGTGGCATTTATTTTGTACAATTATGTACAGATGGATTCTAAAATATTTATATTATTACTGTAGTTTGTATGTTTATTTCCTGGTAAGTGGCATTCTGCCTACTGCTTACATCTCCTGAACTCTTATTTCAGTACACTAGTTCATAATACACATGAATAGCAGGTGTCCTACCCACATATGTAGAATTTTTCAAATCCACTTGCAATGGTTTGTGCAGCCCCATGTAAGTATGAAAATGGATATCTCCATGGTTCACTGAATGGCTTTGTTATGGTTGTTCACAGTCATGCGTAAGTCCCAAACAACTTAATTTTGTATGGTGGTGCCTAATATTTTCAGGATAGTTATTGCATTTTTTTTATCCACATATAACAAAGTGTGCACTGAACAGGAAGTGACATAATAGGGAGCTTTGTGAATAACTCCAGAATTGTGGATCCTCAGTATGGACCTTGTTTCATGTCACACTTCTGGCACCAAATTTTTGAGGCGGCTCCTAAATTTTTGGGAAACTGGTTAACCTCCGATTGTTCATATGCAGAGCTAACAAAATTATTATTATTATTATTATTTTCTTCTTTTACTTCTTCTTTTCTTCTCCTCCTCCTCCTTATTCTTCCAATAGCTTTACAGCCCTTTGTGGGTTTTGGCTTTTCTCACCAAGTCGTTTCAAGCCTTCCTATTCAGCACCATTTCTTTCCAGTTTTTTAAAGAGCTAACTCAGAGTTCTGATTTGGGATGAAGAATGTTTCGGACACTTGGAGAACAGAGGAATGAAGATGACTACATAATGAGGAGCTCTATAATGTGTACTCCTACCCAAATATTATATGGGTGATTAAATCAAGAAGAATGAGATGGTCAGGGCATGTAGCGTATATGGGAGAGGTGCATACAGGGTTTTCATGCAGATACCTGGGGGAAAGAGATCACTTGAAAGACCTAGGCATAAGTGGGAGGATAATATTACAATGGACCATAGGATTGATCTGGCTCAGCATAGGGACAGGTAGTGGGTTCTTGTAACTGTGGTAATGAACCTCTGGGTTCTATAAAGTGCAGGGAGTTTGAGTATCTGAGGACATGTTAACTTCTGAATAAGGACTCTGCTCCATGGAGTTGGCTTAGTTAGTTCAGATACTCAGAGATGATCTTACTGGTATCATTATCCCTATCCATTCTGATGTCTCATTACTGTTGCCTGCAAATGAGAAGTGTGTCCCTGATATAGGAGACCGCAAGTAGTAGTGGTTTGTACTACTTACTGCCTGGTTCCAAAACACTGCTTAGCTTTCAGAATGTGGTCCCCCCTCCATTTGTGACACCACACAGTCCAGATGTATACCAGTGTTTTGGAGGAACATCCTGCCTCGAAACACTAATATCCATGTACAAGATTTCTGCATGTCACAACCCAGAAGACCATAATGTGAACTAATGTGAACAATTCCTACCAGGATACCTGAAAATTTATATTGCCTGGCTTAGTGTACATTTTAGTCATCACAATTCCTATGTGTATTTAACCCTTTAGTGTCAGAGTTAAATGCCTGGTGGGAGCTGCAGAAGATGGGAATTTAATGGCAGCCACATAAAGAAGGCCATTAAGTGCCATCACCTTAAGTTGAGGCTAGGCACTTTTGAGCTTATCACTGTGTGATGAGTATACCTGACATTACATGCCAGAGAGTTAGGATGCAATAATAGGGGAAGGAAGAGCCAGGGAAGTCCAGTATAATGTCTGAGGTATAGAATGGTCAACCAGGTCTTGATTCCCAGTATGTGAAGACATTTTTACTTTTCTATCTTTACCACATCCAGAAGCTCTATGGCTCACCCCACTTCTTTTACAGTTGGTAGTATCAGCTCTTTACAGAGGTATAACAAACAGCAAAGGCATGAAACAGAGCATCTGGGGTTAAGAATGCACAGAGTTATTTAATCACTTGATAAATCAGCATTATACACAACTATACATTTATTATGTTAACACTAAGCTACTCATACATGTTTTGGTCTTAACAGGCCATCATCAGGATGGTCTGTTAAGATCAAAATATGTATGTGTAGCTTAGTGTTACATAACAAATGTACAGTTATTTTCGATAGTGATTTCCTAGTTAACTAAATATATAAACATAACAGGATGTCTTCCATTCTGCATGGAACTCCATACATGTTTGTGAAGGTAACATTACATGCATGTTTGAATATCTCAGCATACACCCTATGTGTCTTTCTCCATTACAGCTAAAACCTGTGGGCATTCTTATTGGTCACAAATATTGCAAAAGTCATTTAAACTAGCTGGAGTTGAAGTCCACCGGTGAACTTCGTGTATTTGCATACATTTTGTCCTAAATTATTGTCTCCTAACAGTATGAACACTATGGGAGCAAACGTGAAATTCTTCACATACTATGAAACAGTAATAGTAGTGCATGTGTGATTTCAAGCTTCTTCTGTGGTATAAATGAGATCATAGCTCTTTTGAGATGTCACACAGCATAGACTGATACTTGGTTACCAATGTTTTGGGACAACCTATTGATCCCATCTTCTTTGGACTGCTTGACCCTTGAAGAGGAGACCAATAGGTTGTCCTGAAACAATGGTAAATAACTACCAATCTATGCTGTGTAACATCTGAGAACAGCAAAGACTAATGTAGTGTAGTCAGCAGACTGAATCGCTGTGGACTGGATGGTTGTGATATTACTCCAGCACAGGCATTAGGAGTTTCTCCTTCCACTAATGTACCAGTTTAGTATTAGCATGACCACCAACTGAAATGTACCCAGTTACAAATCGCACTCCTTCTTACAGCCACCTAAGTGTGTGATCCATTCACACACCTCAAGTAGGTTTTGTTTAGCTCTTTGCCAGAAGGGAGGATGGGAAGGGTCACCAGAGTGTAATGGTGACAACCTATCCTCCACTCCCCAGTTAAGGCACAGTGCATTAACACAGAGATGGCTTTACATGTACCTCTTATGAAATAATGTCACAACTACAAAAAAATCATATGAATACACCTAAATGCATTAATAACATACAGTAAACCCTCCTCCAATGTGGACTGAAGTATATGTATGAACACAATGTAAACAGTGGCTTGCCAGATGAGGAAAATTTGACTATATGCAGTCTTCCAAACACACTGCCTAGCACATGAAAAATACCACTTCCCATAAAAAGCTATATACGGTTTAGCTTTTTCATATATATTTGTGTAACCAACTTGATCTTATTTTACTCAGTATATGCATCAGTGTAAATTTTTAGCTGAACTGTCATCCCACAACCTTTAACTCCACAGCTCACCAAACTGCATATTTATAACTAAATATCATTACAGTATATATAGTACCTTACTGTTCAGTATTTTTTACTTTCTGCAGCTGCATTTCCATGGCTCCACCACAATATCTAAGTTTGTCCAATGTGGATTCACAAAATGTGCCACTCCTAAGGAATGTATTCCCCACGTGAGTTGAGGGGTTACTGCCTTGTCTTATTGAAATGGTTAAAATATCACATTGTTCCTTAATTGTAGTCCTGTCACTATATAACTTAACTGACTACTGACTGTTCATACATCTGGACTGTTAAATGGAATCACCCCTAGGAAAACTGTTTGCAGCAATAAAACCAGTCATTTCCTCCTCATGACTGTTAATTTACACAAGAAGGTACAGTTTTTTTAGGCTTCTGGACAGTAATAGCCATAGTTCTTGGCTTCATGCACTTCACTGCTACTCAGCCATGTTAAAAAGCAATTTTCTTAACATGCTAGATATTATTTCAGACTCATTCCTGTTGGTATTATGGTTTTCTGGGTTACAGCACTATGTACTGTGATAGGTGACTACCAGAGTTGAAGAAAAACATACTGCCTTTGTCTGCCAGGTAGAATGGGAGGCAGCATTATGTTCCTCCGAAATGTCATGCAGAGTCACACCCCAGAAAAAAAAATGTGATTCTTCACTGCCATGAAAACTTTATATCTTATATCAATTATGTTTAGTTCACAAAGAAGAAAATCTTGAAAATCAACATCATTTATAAATTTTCAGTTCTCTGTTAATGTTCAAGGTACAAACAGTTGCTATAAAATAGTAAAAATGGAAGTGCAGTACGACCTGGTTCTGTACAGGCGCTCAAACAAACTAGTATTTACTACATACTTCATGTAATAGGAATCTGTTCATTAAGTCTGAATGTTATCTACCTTACGGTCTTTATCTGGAGGTTTGTTGCCTCCACCTGCTCCTGGACCAATCTTCAGGGTTGTAAAGTGCTTTGCTAGCGTTAGCACTGCACTGTATGTTTGTAGAGTATCTGCTCCTTGTTCACCAAGCTCTGTACGCTTCCAGCAGTGAACACAGTACAATTCTCGACCTTTCATTAGTGCAGTTTGGATACACTTGAGACAGAAGTAATGCTTGCAACTTAGGAACTTCGGGCAGAGATCCGAGTCATTGAACTTCTGCTTACAAAAACTACAGAGGGTCAACTCCTCGAGTTCTGGTAGTACTCCTGGTTCCATCATCTGTAAAGTTGGTTTATTACACATTTAACAAGTACTGATCCCCATATTTGGTATTTTCTGCCTATACCATAAAACAACTAGTGCACGTTCATTTATGTACACTTTTTAACACCCTTCACATGCAAATTACTTACAGTATAACTTTAACATTCAACTACAAACATACCACACTACCTAATCCTAAGAGATCCTCACATTTTCCAGTCCTAGCAAAGTCTCATGACAGTCATATAAACCCTATATTTCGGCCCAGCTACTGACTGAAATATGAAACTAACGTTACTCTGAAGTCATTTCAAAGCATTCTGCTGTATGAAGTCCCGCCAGTGACACAAGAAATAGAACTTTCGTTCTTCACCGACTCTAAAATTTGTGCGGCACTCATTTGCAGAACACCAACTACCACAGTTGTTGTGAAAGCAATAGAATTACGTGTATTAAATGTTTATTGTTAATTGATACTGAAGAGCGTACTGTTAATAATAATCTCAAACAGTCAAAGTCAATTGCTTACCGTGTTTATCGCGTTGTTGCTACAGCGAAAAAAACAAAAGTCGGTACGATGAAAATACGTAATGTAGCGAACGAGCTACGGCGACGTAAACGCACGTACCGGTGCGTCTGTACGATTATACGAAATTGTCGATTAACGAGGAAGCGGCATTTGTATTTTACATAACGAAAAACTGCCGTTGCCGGCTTTCGTACGGCACTAACTTACAACATTATGCCACATCATGATGTTAACACTGAACCATTTGGCATGGCGGACGATGTTAGTTTGCGGAACCTGCGCCATCTGTCCGCGCATTAATAGTAATGTCGCGCAGACGCCATCTTAACCAGTGAATTGAACCGCGGTTTTTCGAAACGTTCGAATATTATTGACGTCGATATTTATAATACTAGTATAAACTGGTTTTCGTAGTGTTAGAATTCATTGTTAAATTTTGTGCCGAATAAAACAAATTTTATTACATTTGTTTCAGGAAAAAGACGGCTATGGTAACGAAGTCCCTAGGTTAGCCAGGCCACTACCTGTTGAGTATTTGCTTGTTGATATTCCAGCATCTACACCTCTCACTCCACTCTTCACGTTTCATGCAGATGTGAATACACGACCGTTCCCAGTAGAGAACAGGTAAACGTGTCCACAATTATTATTATTTTTATCTACCATATGTAAAGTTATAGCATGACAGTGGTACAAGATTCATTATTTTGAAGTATGGATCTTGATAGAATTTTATTCATCTAAAGAGTAACCGTGCAGTTTAGAAACTAATTTCAGCACAGATAAAGCGTGGTAAAACAACCAGTTATATTCAAAATTAATAAAGTTAGGCATCAACTCTACAGGTCAAATAAATTGTTCCTTTCACATCACAAATTGTACCATGGTAACTACTATATAGCCTGTAATTAATTATAAGGAATGTTTCCTTTCTAGCATACCAGACAGTTTCCATTTACTGAATCCAAGGGGCGTTTTTTTTACATCAGAAATGTTGGAACGTTCTACCAACTTTAAGTTCATAATAAACATATTTTTTGGCAGTTTTTAGTGTGGAGTGCAGTATAATGGACTGCACACCAGTCATATTTTCTCTTTGGAAGCTGTACTTATGGGTGTAATTAAACCATTTTTTTAGTCAATGTGGAGTGCAATGACTGGCTAGTTTTTGGCATGGTTGCAATTTGGTACTATGGTGTCAGCTAACACAGAAGCACTGTCATTGACAAAGCACAGTTTTGTGCAAGGCTTTCTTATTAGTGTCACCATATACCAAACGATCCTCTTTTGGATGTAAAGTACGTTTTGTTATTTATTGAATTTCTCAAGAAGATTACATCGTATGTCATGGTGAAAATAAAATATGCAAAGTAAACTGATTTGAACACTGTGTAGATCATGTATTATGTCATGTGAGTGTCCTCATAACTAAGCGTAAGAATAGAATAGAAGTTACTTTAAAACACTATATTTAATGTGTATTTTTTCTATATTATTACCAGTTTGTATGTCAAACATTGTAGTTTTTCCTACTTAATATATTGTTTTATGATTATATTGTATATTGAGATTAATATGTGTTGTGTAGTTACGATCAAATTTTATAATGTTTCTTTGTCAGATATTTCAGTGTAAGTTTATTTATTCAAGGTAGCAGATACATTATTAATGCACGTATGAAAGTAATCAGTGTCTGGATGTGAAGTAATATGGTATCATCAGAAGAGGGATGGAAAGAGGACTGATGGTTTAGGATAGGTCATTTTGTGTGTGTGTGTGTGTGTGTGTGTGTGTGTGTGTGTGTGTGTGTGTGTGTGTGTGTGTGTGTGTGTGCGCGCGCGCGCGCGCGCGCGTGTGTGTGTGTGTGTGTG
>Ga0268261_10003681_pt1 | contig 11316 bp, 9 predicted proteins | sample TergutNc150P1_FD_190353 | JGI IMG/M metagenome (GOLD analysis project Ga0268261, IMG submission 190353) | Nasutitermes corniger P1 segment gut microbial community from laboratory colony in Florida, USA - Nc150 P1 (SPAdes) (version 2) | ecosystem: Host-associated > Arthropoda: Insects > Digestive... | reverse complement strand
TTTGTGAGGTGGCACAAAGGGAGTTACTGCCTTAACTGTGATAGCTTATTGACCAAAAGCCCGAGCAAACTTTTCTATTTACACTGCCCAGGCTGGGTCTGGGGCTCACCGAGTCTCCAACTGAATGAGAATTTATTTCTCTCTCTCTCTCTCTGGGACATGGAACCTGTCCACTCACCCCCAACCACAGACTGCATCCACCAGCGCTCAATAATTTTAACTGACAGTGACATTAATTATAAAAACTCCACCTAGTGCCTGAGTAGAGCAATACCTCCACTTCCCCACGTCATCATGGCATGTACTGGGACAACTCTCAATAAAATAATTGCCTTAGTTAGCACCGAATGCTCAAGCAATGGGACAACCGCGTACCTCAATTCCTGACACTGTTTTGAAGTCACAACGGCAAACGAACATTCCATCTACACGCCGACGTAGGTCAGTCGCACTCATGGATAACACCGCTCCCCCTTCTCTAATCCGTGACCTGTGATTCTCGAGATCATGGATCAGAGTATTACTTTCCGTGAAACATGCGCATAGAAACCATAACAGTAATCGTAGGGAAGATTCATGACGTCATACTGTGACGTATTTCGGAGAGTGCCGGCAGTGTAGTCGATATTTTCTGATAGCGTCATCTTTGTGCGACTATTTGCGACCAAAAACGAGGGATTGAAGTTCGATCAGAATATTGTGGGGTTCGATATTTATCTATTTGTCAGCAGTTGACTCTATCGGATATATCGCGGTAAATTTGGAGTGATGAAGAAATTAAACACCTTCATCGAAGTGAGAGATGAAGTATTTTTATTAAATATAAAGAGTTAATGTTTTCATGGATTTTGCAACGCGTGCCATCCATTTTGGTAAGAATTTGCCACAGAACTATCATAGGTTAGGCGTACAACTGATAACCATTACTTATCGCCGTAATTATAGCAACTCAGAAAGAGTATTGTAGTTTGATTATTCTTTCAGTAGCAGGTAAAGACGGAGCAGAATGCAACATGGATCAACAAAAGATGCAGATGGTGTTAGCCAGAATGATGGAAGAAAAACACACCTTCACATACAAGAAGCTAGTTGTTCCAATGTCAATGCGGAGCATTTACTGGAAGTACTTTGGATTTCCAGCAACAGATGATGGTGATATTCTAACAAAAGTAAAAATTGTGTGCATCTTATGCAAAACACAAATAGCATACAATCGGAATACAAGCAATTTGCGAATGCATTTGCAAAACAAACACGCACATGAATTGCTAGAATTGGAGGCCAATACACCTCCACGTCGCCCAAGTATGGATGCAAAGGAGAAACGATCACATAAGAAGTCTCTCAAGGCCCCAGGTGGCATTGGACCACCACATATCTACACAACAAATGCTGATGGTACAGTGCAAATAGAAGGTGACATTCAGTTCATTACAGACCCAAACATTAGCCTTCAGAACTTTGAAGATGAGGAAGGCAGCAGTAGTCAAAATAATGTACGAGTTGTGTTGAAGGGTAGTAGTCCTGGTCTGTCAAATCAGAATGTGGCAATAATTCTCCCCGAAGATAATATTAACAGTACGGTCCATGGCATGATGGATGGTAAAACAATATCAGATGCAGTAGCAGAATTTGTGATCCTTGACTTGCAGCTGCCAGATGTTGTGGAGGGTCGAGGTTTCCAGAGGCTTATTGCAACTCTGAGATCTCCTTGTGAAATACCAAGTAAGACAAAACTTGAGGAAGAACTTGTACCAAAAATCTATGATTCATTTAAAGAGGCTGTCATGTCTACTGTGGCTTGTATCCCTGGTGAGTAAAAATGTACCATATACATTGTTAACCAGTTTGAGTGAATGGATGTGTACTATTGTGCTAAGAATTCTTTTCTGAACACAGTTTCAGTATATAGTATGGTGATATGTTGCAGCTGATAAGGTGGAATGGTTTTTGTTAAGGCACAGAGTGATATGTTGAAGAAGGAAGATAGTAGGTAGGCTGATTGTTATTCCTCTAGAGAAGCTGATTTCTTTGCCATCTCATTAATACCTAATGAAAGACTGAGACACTATCCAGTATTATGACTTGACCCAATGAGAAAATGTGCTGCTACTGAATGATCTAATTGGAGATTTTTTCATAAATGAATTTTCGAGACTGAAAATGGTGTTACAAGCTCAAACATATATCTAGGAAGACATTGGTAGTAAAAGGAATGTACAGGTCTTGTGAACGGTGTCAAGTGTACTATTTTGAAATACATATTTAATAGCACAACAGTGTGCTTCAGCTAAAGATTGTAATGAACCTTAGGGCTCCATAAGATGTAGAATGTTTTTTGACTACTGAAGAACTGTTCGCTCTCAAGAAAGACTGCTCCATGGTGTTTGTTAGCTAAGTCATGATGCGTTATGACAGTTGCAGTGGCTGGTATATACAGTAGAGGAAAATGAACTTGTTTTCTGCATGTCTTATATCTATCCCCATTTCACTACAATAATGCTGATCACACTGTGTCTTGTGTAATAAAGAAATAATTTCTGAGTTTAGGTGAGGTTGGCCTCTCTGTGGAAGAATGGAGCTCAGGAAATGGGGAGGTGTTCATCACAGTTTCAGTGCATTACCAACACCAGTCAACAGATACCCTCATGGAAACCAAAGTATTGAGCACCATACATTGTCCCTGTGATGCAGACACAGCACAATGGTCTTTAACATTTGAGAACCTGTTTATGGATTGGAACATCAAGTTGAAGCATGTCACAGCTGTTGTAGTGGCAACAACACGGCCTGAAGTGCTCAGAGCTCTGTCTGAAAAGGACCTGATACTTGTTCCATGTCTCGTTCATAGTCTACAGGTAAGAAGTGGTAATTGTTTACAGTTGGTGAGGGTTTCTACAAGCATATCATGTATGCATTTCTGTTCTTCATATTAAGATTTTTTTTATAACTTTTTAGGTGAGAATAGAAAAGTGAATGTTTGTCTTAGAGGTACTCCAGTTTTCTAATTTCTTACTGTAACAAAAACTTATTTATGTTACGTTGTGGTTACTGTCGTATTGCATCCGTCATGTTACCGAATCAGTCTGAAAGATTTCTGTCCTTGGCGTTCGGCCATGTCAGTCGTCACTCATTTCTTGACAAAATCAGAGCAAGAAGCAATGCCATCATTTCTTATTCCATGTTCCATGCATATATCCATCTGTCTCCTTGGTATGATCCCACAGTGTTTGATATGCTCCTGATGTAACAGTAATGCTATGACTACTTCCTTAGCTTTGCACTGGTGCATGTTTTGAACAACCAGATGTGGCAGCCATATTGAACAAATGCAGGACTGCTATTGGACTCATTGCTAGGAGTAGTACAGCAACTACAGCCCTCAGAATCCAGGAGCAGATGATGCAGGTGAGTTATAATTATTCTTGTAACTAATAATTACTAAGAGTTATGTAACTGAACACAGAAGGTTTGATACCTCAAAGACCAAACTAATAATTGGACATTGGTGGTATCATTGTGAGTTTTCCAAGATGCACACTCATGGGCATACACAGGGATAGGTGCTGTGGATTCCTTGTGTACATAGGGACATGCTTATACATGTGAATTGAAAGCCTAAACAGATAATTCAAATAAAAAATCCAACAAGATGCAACAGTGTATCAAAATTTTATTTGATATTTATATGAAGCTCAACGTGTTTCGGGCGACACACCGCCATCATCAGGAGCCTAAAACTGCACTGGCAACCTCTGGTTTTGCATATGTGGAGGTAGAGTATGAGACCTTCTCATACTCTACCTGATAGCATCCAGCAATTACACATCCAACAACCCTCCACGTATGCAAAACCAGAGGCTGCTAGTGCAGTTTTAGGCTCCTGATGATGCGCGGTGTGTCGCCCGAAACATGTTGAGCTTCATATAAATATCAAATAAAATTTTGATACACTGTTGCATCTTGTTGGATTTTTTATGTGAATTACACCACGATGCATGGATCCATGAACATCAAGCCTAAACAGATCTTGTTCACTAAACAGTGTCTTAGGAAACATCATGCTTATCACACTTTATCAATGCTGTAACACCTACAGATGTTAAGGTGCATAGCATGAGATCTGAAAACTTTTATAAAAATTACTCAAACTGTTACATTAGCATCTAGAACTTGATGAAGGTAAACAGTTAATATCCCAGCTAAGGTCCAAACTTAACACCAAAGCATTATTTACCATGATTTAAAGATGAAAGGCAGATATAACTCAGTACTAAGTGATACCTTTAGCTGTGAGTTTGTAAGAAGAGGTGAGAATACTGCCAAAGAGTAAGAGATGTGGGAGAAGAGGTTGCACTGGCAAATAACAGGCACTTTCAAAGGATCAGAAATTATTTATTTTCCTATGACTGCCTCAAGATACAGGATTCTGTGTAATTTTTGTACTATCCTCCCCTGCAGCTGGAGGAGAATGGACTGAAGATGGACTATCCTAGAGTCTGGACTTCAACATACACAATGCTGGAACAGATACTGGTTCGGAAGGGTGTTATGGCATGTGTGCTGGATAATATTGAGGGAATTCTGGATAGAGATGCTGTCACATTGACAGAGGATGAGTGGAAAGTGGTTGAAGACCTAGTCATGGTTTTGGAGCCATTCAAGGTATGTGGCAATGACTCTGTACTTTGAACACCGTCATCTTACTACTTCATACATAAGGGGGGTTGACAGCTATCACTAAACTGCGACAAAGACCACAGATTCAATTCTCAGTCATAACTCACTGTGAAGTGTATACTGTCTGCTTTATACTTCTTGAAGAGAAAAATTAATAGCATTACAGTTTTATTACATATATTCACATGACTGTGCTGTTGACATGCATGGTGTCCCATGCAATTCAGGTTTTAAACAATAAATCTTCCGTCCGGTTGTACTTCTGGATACTATTAGGTAATGCATAGTATCTCCCAAAGAAAGTAAACATGTGTTACACATAGAATTTTTTTTAAAGTTAAATTATGTTATCAGTTATGAAACTTATATAAGAGTTGATGGTAGGTGGACGATGGAGGAGTGGTGGAATGATAGTGACAAGGAAAGAAAAGTACATGTAGGAAAGTCTGTGCTGCTGCTACTTTGCCACAAATCCTACATTGACTGCCCTGAAATTAAACTCACGCCTCCAAGCCAAACACCCAGCAAGTAATCACCTGAACAGTGGCTTGACCTCACAGAAATCATCACTTTCCTGTATTCATGAGTATTTACCTGCATGCAAATTGTGTATGCATTTCAGGGTCTTTCTGTATTCAGATGATTAGCCTTTATGGTCCTAAGAGACCATATGCTGGTCTCTATAACGTAGTCACAAATGGCTTTGCTTGCCATATGCTGGTCTTTGTTTCCTTGATAGCAATTTAAATGCCCATGTCAAGCTAGAAAAACAAGCCATCAAGACATACACATCAACAAAAAATGTACAAATGATATCACAATTCCTGGAGGCTGTCTATAACTAAACATCGATAAATGATGAGGAAAACAATCGGACACCAGAACAGTGCAGTAAGTGGGAAATCAGGATATTACTTGATGAAAACTTAATTTATACACCTCACTAAAAATGTGTAGGATAGTCAAATGGCATGTGACTTGGATCAGGGACTGGCTCCAGATTTCATCCAGTAGCACATTTTTGTGGTGATAATGATAAACCATCAGAACTCCTTGGTTGTGAATGGTGCCACGATTGGAAATCTTTGATAAAATAATGGGCTTACATTAATTTTTTTTTTTTCAGGTAACTATAATGACACTTAGTGAAGAGAAAACACCACTGATATCACTGCTTAAGCCTCTTCTTTGGCAACTCAACAGTTCACACCTGAAAGTGAAAGAAGCAGATTCAGAAACAGCCAGGGCTTTCAAGGAGATGCTGTCAGACAGTCTGTCTGAACGGTAGGTGATCATGGCTCCTGATTGGCCTCTGTTTCTGTGTACATGCAGAGAAATGAAGTGCATAGGCTGGAAGTAGATAAATTGAGTCTAAAGTGGGAGAACAGGAGTAGCAAGAAATGTTTCATACTGGTGTGACCTAGAAATTTGAGTCATTTAAATGAAGCAGTGAGGCATATGGTCAGTACATAGGTTATATCAGGCTGAAATATCAGCTAACAAGCCCAGTTTGTTTTCTTGCCCCCACCCACCCACACAACTCCAAAAAGTAACTCCTGAAATTCCAAATGTTTAATCCTCAAAATTCATATATGAAGTTACACTAACATATTATTCCAGAAAATTCATTCTTTGATAATGTTTGCTTCACTTGTTCAGTTTCTCTCAGTATATAATATTGATCTGTTACCAGTTCTTAATTACCTTCAGGATTTGTTTTGGCATCACCAGTAAATGTTGCCTTGCCAAATCTTCCTTCTTGCAGATTTTGAATTAATAATAATTTAGAAGCAACTTGGGTTCTATTTGTAAACTCTGTGTTCTAGGTACAGTGACACGGCTGTCAATCTACTACTACAGACAGCAACTACACTGGACCCTCGCTTCAAATTGCTTCCCTATGCCTCAGAGGAAGATAAGAACATCATATCCACTTCTATGAAGCAAATGCTTATCAAATTCATTGAAGAGGAAAGGGGGAAGAATGCAGGACCGGTTGAGGAGTCTCCAAGCAAGAAAAGTCGCCTTTCTGGTAATAAATGCAGAGATTCACATTCCAATAAATAGGATTCAGGACCAGGCAGGTTAGCTAAAGATTCAGTGATCTGGCTTGTATTTTGCTGGTACTCAGATTGAGATACCGACAAGCCTGATTTTAATTCCCATGAAGAAATACCAGGCTTGTCAGTTTCTCAACCTGGGTACTGTCAAAATAAACATCACATCAATTAACCTTCAGCTTCAATTGCTGGTATAGAACAATAAACCATTTTGTCCCCAGTACTTTCATGTTACCATACATAATCATTTACCTCATCCATGGCTCTAAACACCTGTAATTAATGCCTGTAAACAAATTCAACAACAGAAAGGAAAGTCTGAAGAGCCTTTCAGACATGGCTTATGTACATATTCTCCCTCTTTCTCAACATACCAGTGATGGGTGTTCCAGCTCACCCACTTTTACACACTTTTCCTGCTACAGGTTAGTATCCAACTGGCCTTATTAACTAAGCTAATGCCACTGCATCACAGATGTAACTTGTTTTGAAACTAAACAGTGATTTACTTATCACATAACTTAAATAATTATTCTGTTACTTTTTCCAGCTTTTAACGAACGTTTAATGTATCTCACTGTTTAAGCATAGTACAGAAAATGCCAGGCTAATTTTGAAGTACTCTGCAGAGTGGTTAAAAAAAAACCAACAGTGCAGTCACAATTTTGACAGCAGTGCAGACTACTGCAACAGCTTCCTACTTTTTGCATTCTCCTTGTAGCACAAGTTCTCCTCTTCTCCCCCCTGTTGTCATTATTGTTATCATTATCATCTTCACATCATCCATATAGTAAAAGGGTGACTCAAATGGGAACCATCTTATCATCGTACATCATAAGAACTGAAAAACGTCTGTGTTGCCAATACTGGACACACACATGCTTCATGTCCCTCTCTGTCACCCTTAAGCAGACAGTGTATAAATTTATGGCAACTGTCTAGTCATGCGCAAAGATCAAGATATCTGTAATTGATTTATATATAGACACACACACACACACACACACACACACATAGTATGAAGGAATAAATCTTCTGGCAGGTTTTTATCATAGATGGTTCGTCACTGTGGTCAAATGTGCATGAGTATATGAGAACTCCACGTGTAACTACTATATAAATTATAAAATGGCATCAGTGGTGTATAAAATTCTTCATTTTCATATAACATATATTAACCCATTTCCATGCTTAAGATTTCAATTCACATAACATGAGATCCTGTTTCTTTCTTTGCAGGCATGGAGTTCTTACTGGGAGACTTGTGCTCATCAAAGACAGGGATGCCTGCAGAAGAGCGAGCCAATCTGGAGCTAGTGCAGTACCAGTCAGAGAGTACAGCTGCACTTGACTATTGTCCCTTGCAGTGGTGGGCTAAGGCTGCAGCTAAATGCCCCAACCTGGCACGCCTTGCCCGCAAGTACAACTGTGTGCCAGCCTCTGCCACACCTCCTCACCGCATTCCACAGGAGACCCAGGTCCTGTTTGACATGAGGAGGGCATGTCTGGGCCCTGAACTTGTGGACAAACTTCTGTTCCTTAATGGAAACCACAGTGTGTGATATGTTATTGCTTTGTTCAAAGGGCATGGTATGGATGTTGGAGAGGTCATCCAAAGAATGGGTAAGAATCATCTGTATGAGATCTCAAAACTTTCAGTCTGTATGACCTGTGCAGTACGCTCTTTCTTTGTGCAGCTTTCTGTAGTAAAGTTGTAGAAGTTATTGAAGAAACTGAGAAAGGGAAGCAGCAAATGAAACTATGTTTGTTGAATTCTGACATAATATAGGTAATGGAATATATCCCTGCCAAAACAGATACAGGTGAAGAGCTCAAAAAACCAAAGCATTAAAAAAAATTGTATTTTCACCAATTGCTTACAGTAAAAAAAAAATTATATTTTATAAACATCTTGATTTGAAGGATTCCATTCATATCCTGTACTACACAGCAGTAAATATGCCCCACAAACCACAATATTGCTCTCAGTGCCCTATGCTGGCCATGCCATTGCTTAGTTGATGTTTCATAATGGGGGCCTGGGTTCAGTCCCAGGTCGGTGCATGTAGGATTTGTGGTGGACACAGTGGCACCAGGACAGGTTTGCCTCCAAGTGCTTTGATTCTTTTGTGTCGGTATCATTCCACCAAAGTTACATATTCAACTTTCATTCACCTACCATCAACACTATTTAATCTTAGAAATTAACAGTATTATTAAATCAACCACTCTTCATGACACTTTCCTCTTCTACATTTGTTGCAAAAGAACAACTTCTTTAGAGTTGCTATCACATTTATATATCACTGCGCTACACGCCGGAAGGTCGCGGGTTCGATTCCCGATGGTGTCACTGGATTTTTTCATTGACATAATCCTTCCGGCCGCACTATGGCCCTGGGGTTGACTCAGCCTCTAACAGAAATGAGTACAAGGGATGTTTCCTGGGGGTAAAGGTGGCCAGTGCGTAGGGCTGACAACCTTACCACCTTCATGTGCCTATTGTTTTGAAATCTGGGAGCCTCAACCTCCTGGAAACCTCAGGGCCTGTCCAGGCCTGTAATGGGATTGCTTTACCTATCACATTTATATGTGATACGTAGCAGGATTTTCCTTCTACAAAAATTTGTCTGTATATAAAACATAAATAAAGCAGGAAAAATCATATGAAACAGCACATCACCTGCATGTGGTGAGTATTATACACACATATTGTACCTACCAAACAGGTGGATACACACAGCAATGTTACAATAATGGTAATTGTTCCCATTTATCAAAATGAGTAAGGTTACATGCAGAACTAGAGTACTGGCTTGACATTCGTGGATCTGTGCATCGTAGTACAATTCATAAAGAAAAATCCAACAAGATGCAACAATGTATCAACATTTTATTATTCCATATTTACATGAAGCTGAACATGTTTTGGGCAACACCGCCCATCATCAGGAGCCTAAAACTGCACTGGCAGCCTCTGGTTTTTCATATGTGGAAGGCTGTGTGGACATGTAGTTGGTGGACGTGGTCAGGAACAGTATGTGCCTGACAAACTACACGTCCAAAAAGCCTTCCACGTATGAAAAACCAGAGGCTGCCAGTGCAGTTTAGGCTCCTAATGATGGGCATAGCGTCACCCGAAACATGTTGAGCTTCATGAAAATATGGAATAATAAAATTTTGATACATTGTTGCATCTTGTTGGATTTTTCTTTATGAATTAGAGTAATGGCCTTCAGAAATTTAATAGGAAGCCATCATCTTTCCCCTTCCTTTCTCCTGTATTCCTTTTCCATCGTACATCTGTTGTCAAATGATACATCAGACACTATGAGCAATTGATGTGTTATTTGAATTCAATGAAAGAATGTACAGACTGGCTCTGGGGCACACCCAGCCTCCTATTCAGTGTGGATGTTCCCACAGGGGTAGCCATGGCATAAGGTGACCACTCACCAAAGTTAAGAATGAGTGTAGTAAACCTCCACTCCCACAGATGTCCTCATGGCATGTAACAGGATATCTTTACCCTTTATTTTCTGTTTGTAACAAACAGGTATGGGCTATTTTATGTTTGCTCTCGCAACATCTGTGTGGAGGCACAAATGTAAACCTCACCCTACTAAGTTGTGTGTGAATGAAGATAACTAATCAGTAGGCCTGTGAATCAATTAACTGTTTACCAATGATTAATCAGTAAAGTACCTGGCTAAGACTGGTGTACAGATGTGTAATCTCTTATGCGTTTATGATCGATTAACATATAATTTGAATTCTAAAGGAACTGTTCTGAAAGAAAATATTAAGGTAAGTTACATACTATATAGTAATTGTCCATTCTGATATGAAGCAGAAATATACATATGGAAAAAGACACAAACAGGGAGAGTACAAGCAACTAAGTAAGTTTGTATGCTACTGACCCATTGGCTTAGTGGTTTTTAACTGCTGAACCATCCTTGGCACATGTAAAAAAAAGGTAAAGCAATCCCATTACAGGCCCTGAGGGTTCCAGGAGGTTGAGGCTCCCAGATTTCAAGTAAGGCTGTCAGCCCTACGCACCGGCCGCCTTTACCCCCAGGAAACATTTCTGGTACTCATTTCTGTTAGAGGCTGAGTCGACCCCAGGGCCATAGTGCAGCCGGAAGGATTATGTCAATGAAAAATTCCAATGACACCATCGGGAATCGAACCCGCAACCTTCCGGCTTGTAGCGCAGTGCCTCTACCAACTGTGCCACTGCGTGCCCCCTTGGCATATGTGTTTTTGTAAGTTAGCTTAACATTACTTTGTAAGTAAAAGTATGAAAGTACAAATCTGAAATTGTTAAACACTGTTCACTGTCATGTGTATATCAATTTGTATTTTCATTTGCTGAGTATCATTCAGAGAAAATGGTCAGAGACAACTGTTTAACCCTTTAAAGCCCGAATTAAATCCCATCTGCTATTTTCTGGCTTTATTACCTCACCATTTTCTCCACGTTAGCAGGATAAGGATTAAATCATTAACCCTTAGGCTACTAATGTCATATATATATATATATATATATATATATATATATATATATATATAT
>Ga0268261_10003680_pt1 | contig 11317 bp, 6 predicted proteins | sample TergutNc150P1_FD_190353 | JGI IMG/M metagenome (GOLD analysis project Ga0268261, IMG submission 190353) | Nasutitermes corniger P1 segment gut microbial community from laboratory colony in Florida, USA - Nc150 P1 (SPAdes) (version 2) | ecosystem: Host-associated > Arthropoda: Insects > Digestive... | reverse complement strand
CATACTGTATTGCTACATACTGTATTGCTGCATACTGTATTGCTACATACTCTATAGCTACATACTGTATTGCTACATACTGTATTGCTACATACTGTATTGCTGCATACTGTATTGCTGCATACTGTATTGCTACATACTCTATTACTACATACTGTATTGCTGCATACTGTATTGCTACACAGTGTATTGCTGCATACTGTATTGCTGCATACTGTATTGCTACATACTGTATTGCTACATACTGTATTGCTGCATACTGTATTGCTACATACTCTATAGCTACATACTGTATTGCTACATACTGTATTGCTACATACTGTATTGCTGCATACTGTATTGCTGCATACTGTATTGCTACATACTCTATTACTACATACTGTATTGCTGCATACTGTATTGCTACACAGTGTATTGCTGCATACTGTATTGCTGCATACTGTATTGCTACATACTGTATTGCTGCATACTGTAGTGCTACATACTGTATTGCTACATACTGTATTGCTACATACTGTTTTGCTACATACTGTATTGCTGCATACTGTATTGCTGCATACTGTATTGCTGCATACTGTATTGCTGCATACTGTATTGCTGCATACTGTATTGCTACATACTGTATTGCTGCATACTGTATTGCTACATACTGTATTGCTGCATACTGTATTGCTACATACTGTATTCCTGCATACTGTATTGCTACATAGTGTATTGCTGCATAATGTATTGCTGCACACTCTACTGCTACATACTGTATTGCTGCATACTGTATTGCTACATACTGTATTGCTACATACTGTATTGCTACATACTGTATTGCTACATACTGTATTGCTACATACTGTATTGCTAAATTCGTGTTCCAAAATGTCCCCTTGAACTGTCACCATTCTGGTGCTGTTTGTGTGCACATCAGCAGCTGCTGTTGTCCATTTGGCAGTTCTCACGACGCTCTGTGCTTTGTATCGACGTTTCAGAGCGACCTGCTCCCTCCACCTTTATATGGTACTCACCTGAACTAATGAACAGGTTAGAACTACCTCCCTCCGAAACGTCCGCAAAACAAACCACACTGCACTGTGTGGCAACACAAAATGGCCGTCACTCACTCAGTACAAGCCAGTACCAGTACAGTCTGTGTCTGTAACGTAACGTAACGTAACGTTAGGTAACGTAACGTAACGTACTGTCGATATCTGCTGTGCTGCTAACTGCCACTGTGTTCCTGTCTGTTGCAGAACTACATTCAGGGCGGTTTGGATGGAGTTGGGATCTGCGTACTGAACCTGGTGGACAGCATGCAGGAGTACATGAGGGGGCTCTTCATTGTCATGTAAGGTGGCACTACTTACTGCTGTCTGTAGTGGGGGGTTCGGGGGTTCGCAAAACTGCGAACAGTGACTGTTATTTTCGTCATGTCTGTCTGTCTGTCTGTCTGTCTGTCTGTCTGTCCGCACTGTAACAACTCGGCTCGGACCTGTACGTCTTACATCTTCTGACGCTGACAGTTGACCAGCCACCTCACAGTTACTCTATCTGCCGGTTCCTTCTGCAGTTCCTCGCTCTACCCTGCACACCATCCATCGCTGTATTTTCCCGACACACCATCCACCGCTGTATTTTCCCGACACACCATCCACAGCTGTATTTTCCCGACACACCATCCACCGCTTTATTTTCCCGACACACCATCCACCGCTGTATTTTCCCAATACCCTTTCCCCCACAACATTTCCCACCACTGCACTGTTCACTGACAGCTGCTGACAGTTTGTCTTGCTAATGCTGTGTACAGCTGACAGTAGTTTGTGTGTGTGGGAAACACGTGAGCTTGACTGTTCAACAGTTAATAACATTTAGCTGCTGCAATCATTATGTGATTTATTTCCTCCTGTTGGACTTTATTAAGTGTAATTAGTGTGCCACAGTGTCACTGATGTGTGAGGATTGAGTGTGCTATCAGGTTTATGTTCCTCCATACTAAATGTTGTGGTTATGGGTTTGTGTTTGTGCTTATTTATGTGCCATGCTGTACTGTTTGTGTTTGTGCTAATTTATGTACCACGCTGTACTGTTTGTGTTTGTGCTAATTTATGTGCCATGCTGTACTCTTTGTGTTTGTGCTAATTTATGTGCCACGCTATACTGTTTGTGTTTGTGCTAATTTATGTGCCACGCTGTACTGTTTGTGTTTGTGCTAATTTATGTGCCATGCTGTACTGTTTGTGGTTGTGCTAATTTATGTGCCACGCTGTACTGTTTGTGTTTGTGCTAATTTATGTGCCACGCTGTACTGTTTGTGTTTGTGCTAATTTATGTGCCACGCTGTACTGTTTGTGTTTGTGCTAATTTATGTGCCACGCTGTACCGTTCATACCGACATAGATGGGAAGACAATATTAAGTTGGATCTTCACGAAGTGCAATGTGGGGGTGTGGACTGGATCGAGCTGGCTCAGGACAGGGACAGGTGGCGGGCATTTGTGAATGCGGTAATGAACCTTTGGGTTCCATAAAATGCGGGGAATTTCTTGACTGGCTGAGAACTGGTTAGCTTCTGAAGAAGGATTGTGCTCCATGGAGTAAGTAAGTAAGTAAGTAAGTAAGAAAGTAAGTAAGTAAGTAAGTAAATAAGTAAGTAAGGAAGTAAGGAAGTCAGTAAGTCAGTCAGTAAGGAAGAGACACGCCGCACAGTCTACTGTCAGATCTCTACCGGACAGCCGGTAACCCACCGCAAGATGTTCTTTTATTGCCAGCTGTGGTTCCCCCGAACTGCATAGAGAGATTCAGCACGATGTTTGGTTCAGCAAATTTGGTTTAAACTTTTAAAAATCTGAAATTCGTCCTACTGGAGACAGCAAAATTACAGTTGCGGCAAATTAACCCTTTAAACGTCGAGTTAAATCCCATCTGCCATCTGCTGGCATAATTAGGAGCTCACCATATTCTCCACGTTAGCAGGATAGGGGTTAAACTTTTTAATTAGGAGGGAAAATATGTTGTGGGGAGACTGAGGGGCAGGGGGGCGGCAGAGGTTGTCTGTCTGTCTGTCTGTGGTGCGTCTTAGTGAGATGGACGCGTTGATCGGTTGCTCTACAGCCTGGCGGTATTGCACAATAAATAACTCCACCACAGCTATAAATCAGTATGTAGATACATAAAGGTACTGCAAGTGTTTCAGTGGGCTGGAAATGCGAACTGAATAATTGGAACTGCATTTTTGTTGTTACTGTACAAATGACGTGTGACGGTAAAACACAACTGTCGTCCTGCAGTACAGCTATGACCGCTGCATCCAGCAGCGCTCAGTCACTAGCTGGCAGTGCAGTGCAGTGCAAGCAGTTCATCACACCGCCCATACACTGACACTAACCCACCAACAACAGTCACAATTAAGTGTCACCGGATCGCAGGCGCAAGGATACCTGCACGCAGTACTGCCACTCCACACCAGACGCCAGCCGCCGACCCTCAGCTCGTCTACGTAACTGAAATGAGCGGTTAGCGACTGAAGTCTGATCTTTCTAAGTGAAATGCGTCGTGGTGCCCGTCGGTATATCTCAACACTATCCTCCCCTTATGTGACGGTGTTAACACAACATTCACGGGCTACTCCACGGCCTGTCTATCCACCTTTCCTGTAGGCAATGTTCAGTTGGCCGCTAAAATATTATGTGACTGGAGAGAGAAGTTATGAAGGTGCAGTTTGGTGGGCATTGAGAGAGAATTTTGTGTGCTTGTAGATAGATAGTAGCTGTTATGGGCAGTGCTGGCTGATGTACTGCTATCAGCTGATGCACTGCTATCAGCTGAGGCACTGCTATCAGATGATGCACTGCTATCAGCTGATGTACTGCTAGCGGCTGATGCACTGCTATCGGCTGACGCACTGCTATCGGCTGATGTACTGCTATCAGCTGATGCACTGCTATCAGCTGACGCACTGCTATCAGCTGATGTACCGCTATCAGCTGATGCACTGCTATCAGTTGATGCACTGCTATCGGCTGATGCACTGCTATCGGCTGACGTACTGCTATCGGTTGACGCACTGCTATCGGCTGATGTACTGCTATCAGCTGATACACTGCTATCGGCTGACGCACTGCTATCGGCTGACGCACTGCTATCCACTGACGCACTGTTATCCGCTGACGCACTGCTATCCGCTGACGCACTTCTATCAGCTGATGCACTGCTATCGGCTAAAGCACTGTTATCTCTTCACCTCTTCGCCGGTTCAGAACGGTGACTGCTATCAGACGTAGCTGTTATCAGCTGATAAGCAGAGGAACTTTTAGTTTTTACTACTTCGTGACTGTGACTGCCATCTGGCGTGACTATCGTGAAGTAGTCACTTACTGACAAACAAACGGCATGTAGCATGAGTGTGTTTGTTTGTTTGTTTGTTTGTTGGTCTGGTACAGAGCACTAAATTCAACACCAATTGATGGCAGGCACTTTACAGCCTTTCTGTCAAAAATGAGTTTGAGATCTCGCTACTTGAAATTTAAAAGACAATTCGGGACCAAATTGCTACCAAATAGACCTTACAAAGGGCGAGGCGAGAAAGTGGATGGAATTGGCAAGAAATTTGAAATTAAGGAAAGCAGTGCTGAGGGTGGTTAGCAGCAGCAGCAGCAGGTGTAAGTGCAAGTGCTGAGGGTGGTTAGCAGCAGAAGCAGGTGTAAGTGCAAGTGCTGAGGGTGGTTAGCAGCAGCAGCGGGTGTAAGTGCAAGTGCTGAGGGTGGTTAGCTTCAGCAGCACGTGTAAGTGCAAGTGCTGAGGGTGGTTAGTAGCAGCAGCACGTGTAAGTGCAAGTGCTGAGGGTGGTTAGCAGCAGCAGCACGTGTAAGTGCAAGTGCTGAGGGTGGTTAGCAGCAGCAGCACGTGTAAGTGCAAGTGCTGAGAGTGGTTAGCAGCAGCAGCACGTGTAAGTGCAAGTGCTGAGGGTGGTTAGTAGCAGCAGCACGTGTAAGTGCAAGTGCTGAGGGTGGTTAGCAGCAGCAGCACGTGCAAGTGCAAGTGCTGAGGGTGGTTAGCAGCAGCAGCAGCACGTGTAAGTGCAAGTGCTGAGGGTGGTTAGCAGCAGCAGCAGCACGTGTAAGTGCAAGTGCTGAGGGTGGTTAGCAGGAGCAGCACGTGCAAGTGCAAGTGCTGAGTGTGGTTAGCAGCAGCAGCAGCACGTGTAAGTGCAAGTGCTGAGGGCAGTAGGTAGGTCCTGAGGTTTAATATTGTCTAAGACAAGAGTCGTAACACTTCTGTGAAATGTCCAGACCGCCTGTGGGGCCCACTCAGTGCCCCTTTCAACCGGTACCGAGGGCCGTTCTGCGGCATAAAGCGGTTTGGATGTTAGGCCTGGCACTCAGCTCCGTCTAGTGTCGAGTAAAAGAATGTGTGGAGCTGAAACTCCAACTTGCCTGTAAGCATTCATATTGTGCACAGTGACTGTTTACACTCTCTGTCTTTATGGGATCAGTGATGGAATTTGTTTAGGTGTGTAGGAATTAACAGTCAGCACACCGATATGTATATATATATATATATATATATATATATATATATATATATATGTACATACAGAAAATCCGTACAGAATTGCAGTACACAAAGGATTTTGCGACTTTACCTCAGGCACTCATTTGTTGAAATCGCGCAGTCCCAGTCTGCCGCCAGATCACACCAGGCTGTACCGCCGTGGTGCACACAACTTGCCGCCAGTCCAACTACATGCAGTCCTGTCAGTGACACTGTGACAGCTGCAGCAGGTGACCACGGTCAGTGCTGAATGTACTGTACTGAAGGCGGGTCTGCGTCACGGACTGTGAGGTTCAGAAAGTATATGGCAATGTACAGTACAGTTCAGCAGTGTACAGTACAGTTCAGCAATGTACAGTACAGTTCAGTAGTGTACAGTAGAGTTCAGCAGCTTACAGTACAGTTCAGCAGTGTACAGTACAGTTCAGCAATGTACGGTACAGTTCAGCAATATACAGTAGAGTTAAGCAATGTACAGTACAGTTCAGCAGTGTACAGTGCAGTTCAGCAGTGTACAGTACAGTTCAGCAATGTACAGTACAGTTCAGCAGTGTACAGTAGAGTTCAGCAGTGTAGAGTACAGTTCAGCAGTGTACAGTACAGTTCAGCAATGTACAGCACAGTTCAGCAGTGTACAGTACAGTTCAGCAGTGTACAGTACAGTTCAGCAATGACGTAAGAAGACAAGAAAATGGTTTGAAATTTTAGATACAATAAACCAATAGCATTTCGCTATTGCCTGCAGTCCGCAGCAATATGCAGCAGTAATTACCACAGCTGCTGTTCAGCACACTGTGGCCTGCCTTACGGCACAAAACTGTCCTTTTGCCCTACACAACATGCAGTTGCAGCCCACAATATACTGCAGTGGGAACTGATCAGTGTGTCTTTCAATATGTGAAAATAAAGACGTCATATCAGGCCAGCACTTACTGCCATGTGCTGCACACTGTTGCGTTACTGAGTGGTTGTACGGTGTTATGTACTGACATCAGTCACTGTCTGATAGCTAGCTACTGTAGCACTTACTGACATCAGTTACTGCCTGATAGCTAGCTGCTGTAGCACATACTGACATCAGTCACTGTCTGATAGCTGGCTACTGTAGCACATACTGACATCAGTCACTGTACGATAGCTAGCTACTGTAGCACATACTGACATAAGTTACTGTCTGATAGCTATCAACTATAGCACATACTGACATCAATTATTGTCTGATGGCTAGCTACTGTAGCACATACTGACAGTAGTTACTGCCTGTTTGCTAGATGCTGTAGCACATACTGACATCAGTTACTGTCTGATAGCTAGCTGCCAGAGCACATACTGACATCAGACAGTATCTATTCAATAGCTGTCAGAGCACATATTAACATCAGCCTCTCTGTTTTCCCAGGTACGTTCTCCCACTCACCGTCATCTCCTACCTCTACGTCAGAGTATCCCGTGAGCTGGAGGTGCAGGAAGGACCTCTCGCTATGATGATGTGTGAGACTCGAACCCAAGACGACCGTCCACGCACCGACTCGTCATGCCAAGACTTCAGGTAAGCCCTTCTGCAGAGCATCTCTCCCCGTATCCACACTGTCTGACAGCACTGTACAAACACTGTCTCACATTTATCCCACCTGCTCACAAATCCCCAATTCACAGCCTTCAGCTGAACACTTTATAGTGCAGCTGGTTAATTGGGTTGACATACTTTGGTGTGAGTGGAACGGAGAAGGAGAAAGACAACAGCAAGTTAACTGTCTGTCTGTCTGCTTCCTTCAATACTTTTATCGTCTTTCTCTCTCACTGTCAGTGCCTCTCAGCCTGATATCCACATTGCCAATTAAGTAAACGCCTACCGTCTTTTGTGGCTCAGAATGGGAAAGCAGCAGGGAAATAAGATGTCAATATCGACTGGTGGGAACAACATTAGTGCCTTCTGTGGACATTAACTGTTATTGCAGTTGTCAATATCCACCGGTAGGAACAACATTAGTGCCTTCTGCGGACATTAACACTTATTGCAGTTGTCAATATCCACCGGTAGGAACAACATTAGTGCCTTCTGTGGACATTAACTGTTATTGCAGTTGTCAATATCCACCGGTAGGAACAACATTAGTGTCTTCTGTGGACATTAACTGTTATTGCAGTTGTCAATATCAACCGGTAGGAACAACATTAGTGCCTTCTGTGGACATTAACTGTTATTGCAGTTGTCAATATCCACCGGTGGGAACAACATTAGTGTCTTCTGTGGACATTAACTGTTATTGCAGTTGTCAATATCCACCGGTGGGAACAACATTAGTGTCTTCTGTGGACATTAACTGTTATTGAAGTTGTCAATATCCACCGGTGGGAACAACATTAGTGTTTTCTGTGGACATTAACTGTTATTGCGGTTTCAATATCCACCGGTGGGAACAACATTAGTGTCTTCTGTGGACATTAACTGTTATTAATCAACTCGAAGCCTGGCTAAGCACCTGGCGTATAAAAGTCAACGAAACCAAATCAGCACAAGTCACATTTACGAACCGGAAAACTGACTGTCCAGTTGTAATAATAAATGGAACACAACTACCAGTTAAAAACGAGGTAAAATACCTAGGCATAATACTCGACCAAAAGCTAACATGGAGACCACACATAACTGCAAAGAAGACTCAAATTAATCTCAAGCTACGACAGATGAACTGGCTTATCGGAAGAAAATCTAAGCTGACGATTGAAAACAAACTGCTCTTATACAAAGCGATCATCAAACCCATATGGTCCTACGGTATACAACCATGGGGCTGTGCCAAGCCTTCAGACACACAAATCATACAAAGACTACAGTCAAAAACACTAAGAATAGTTTTCAATGCACCATGGTATGTAAGCAACAAAACTCTCCACAAAGATTCCAGAATACCATTCGTAGAAGACGAAATCATAAGAATGACAAACAGATACCTTCTAAACCTCACAGGACACCCAAACGAACAAGTGAACCAACTACTCGTCCCCCACGAGGCCAGAAGAAGACTACACCGACAGTGACCCACAGATGTGTTACAATAAAAGACAATTATTAGCAAGTGTTCTACTCTTGGGAGAACTATCACTGGATAGCATCTCCCCTCAAAGTGTAAGCGTTCAAACAATTTACTTATAGCTCCCTTAAAGCAGATTGTAAATATCTCAAATATCTCAAATAAATAAATGAAGAAAAACATTAACTGTTATTGCAGTTGTCAATATCCACCGGTAGGAACAACGTTAGTGCCTTCTGTGGACATTAACTGTTATTGCAGTTGTCAATATCCACCGGTGGGAACAACATTAGTGCCTTCTGTGGACATTAACTGTTATTGCAGTTGTCAATATCCACCGGTGGGAACAAAATTAGTGCCTTCTGTGGACATTAACTTTTATTGCAGTTGTCAATATCCACCGGTGGGAACAACATTAGTGCCTTCTGTGGACATTAACTGTTATTGCAGTTGGTAAGGGGAAGGAGTCGCTGTTTCAGAATTTCCCAGAATTCCACTCGTGGTGACACGTGGGTTTAGGAAGGTAAGATAAGAAATTCTTAGTAAAATTTTGCCGAAAGAGTGAAGTAAAGTAATCTAGTGATAGATGGAAGGTCTGTTAAGTTAGGATGATGTAGGTGCCTGGCTGATTGTGTGCTTTTGTGAGTACGTTCATGAATATTTAGTTACCATAACAGGCGGGGAGAATTCCTTATTTTGACTTGTTTTGCAGACGGAGCGAAACGAAGGGACAGCGGACAGTGGACCGAATGTACAGTCAGAATATTTGGAGATGGGCTAGTTTATTGACCAGATAAAGAAAGTTTAATTTTTGAATGACTGTACGCCGTGGCATTCAAAACAGTTTTGGTTTAACATCAAAACAACTAATTTTGTTATGTCTTGCGGCTACGTGATTTACGTACTCAGGCCATCCCAATTACAAATGCGCAATATCTGTTATTGGAGGGAGGGTCTCAGTCTAACCTCCATAACTGATACTGTAAAGGTAATTTTAAAGTTTATATATCTGGAAGACCTGAGTAAAACCACTGGTGGTTGAAAATTGTAGCTGCATTTCTATATAATACAGCAAATTAGTTGTGTTGACGGTAAGTGGTAACAGTTTTGTAATGTGTACAGCACAGTGGGATGTCCAAAATTATAACCATGTGTGCAGCCAGTTGGTACAGTGTCTTGTAACAATCAAGCACATCACATGGTCACTGTCACCAGCAGCATCACATTTTTGCACCCGCAGCTCTGTGCTCATGTTCTGAGGCCCAACACAAGACGTCCTGCACCGCGGTGCCTCGCAGCGTCCCTAAATGCAAACTGCTCTTTACCCTTACAACAGTTCTTGTGGTTCGCTGTTGTCTTGCTCAGGCGTTCCAACTGAGCCACGTGTTCAAACGGTCTGTTAGCGGTGTGGCAAGGAAAGTGACGGTGGCACACGAACTGTGGAATGGCGGCGTTTGGTAGAGGTTATGTTGTTACTGTGTAGAGGTGATCGATTTACAGAGTATCTGTGGTGTGTGGATAGTAAGGTTACATGAAACTTTTAGATAGCAGCAAAGTAATCAAAAGGAAGTTCATAGTGAAATCAAAATTAGCTGCGGGTCTTCTAACTGGGTTTCCACACTTCGTCTGAGTCAGGCCGATGAAGAGTGATATCTACTGATGTAGACAGTGAGATGGGTAAATGGTCATCTGATGTGAAGGGAACATTTGCTGTGTGCTACAGCAGTACTGAAGGGAACATTTGCTGTGTGCTACAGCAGTACTGAAGGGAACATTTGCTGTGTGCTACAGCAGTACTGAAGGGAACATTTGCTGTGCGCTACAGCAGTACTGAAGGGAACATTTGTTGTGTGCTACAGCAGTACTGAAGGGAACATTTGTTGTGTGCTACAGCAGTACTGAAGGGAACATTTGCTGTGTGCTACAGCAGTACTGAAGGGAACATTTGCTGTGTGCTACAGCAGTACTGAAGGGAACATTTGTTGTGTGCTACAGCAGTACTGAAGGGAACATTTGTTGTGTGCTACAGCAGTACTGAAGGGAACATTTGCTGTGTGCTACAGCAGTACTGAAGGGAACATTTATTGTGTGCTACAGCAGTACTGAAGGGAACATTTGGTGTGTGCTACAGCAGTACTGAGGGTGACCTACAATTAGAGACGAAACAAGATGGCTTCTACATAAAATATAGCTTTGTTTATAGTCACAACACAACCAGTTTGTTTCGTTATTTATTCAAGCTGACGACATGTTTCGGCCTCTGTTTTATGCCATCCTCAGGTCACAAGATATGTATGTCTGCAGTAAGTCATAGAGGGCGGTCATACAATCAAGTGTATAGAATTAAAATTCAACCAGATCTGTTGTTTTCGTTTAACAAACAGTAATCACACTCAGCATTGTACAATGTACAGCACTGTACAATGTACACACACTGCACCATGCAAATAGTACAGTTTCAGTAAAAAGCTATTCATCTGAACACAATCGAACGATATTATATTAACACAGAAGCTGCTGCCAATAATCATCATAATGATGATCACACGATAACCGCCAACAGATCCTGCGATACTGTTCTCACAGACTGCACAAAATAAAACCAATAACAGTATACCCTCCCTCCTCCCTCCCTCCCATAACGCAAAACAGGTTTTCCATTTTACTCATTCGCGCACACACACACACACACTACACACACACACACTACACACACACACACTACACACACACACACACACA
>Ga0268261_10003679_pt1 | contig 11317 bp, 11 predicted proteins | sample TergutNc150P1_FD_190353 | JGI IMG/M metagenome (GOLD analysis project Ga0268261, IMG submission 190353) | Nasutitermes corniger P1 segment gut microbial community from laboratory colony in Florida, USA - Nc150 P1 (SPAdes) (version 2) | ecosystem: Host-associated > Arthropoda: Insects >... | reverse complement strand
CCCCCTACAGATGTCTAACAGAAACTTTTAGTAGCAGATTATGTCATATGCACACGTTATGTAACACAAAAGACATATTTTGTATGTTTCTAAGTAGGCTGGAGTGGACCAACAGCTGGGATAGACGTGCTTTATGTTGTGGAGAAATGTCTGGCTAGTGAAATTTTTCTCGAGCCAGCGTTTGTTGGCTACTGATCACAGATATCCACTAGCAGCACACGCTTCCTAACAACTCGATAAAACATGAACACCAGCATTCTTGACAGCCTTTTGTAGCGTGGTCAACTCTACTGATAGTACAACAAACGGGGCCATCACGCTAAGGCTATTTATTGCCTTTAGGGAGTATACCAGACGTAACGTAAAGAACTACATTATTATTAACGTAAGTCTTATTATTATTATTATTATTATTATTATTATTATTATTATTATTATTAAAGGAATTTTTATAATTGGCCTTCGGTTTGTAAACTATATTTCGGTTTGTTGTCCCTAAAATTTTGCAACGGAACAGTCTGTATTATTAACGTTGGATGCACTGTTATATTATTAGACTAGACGAATATATTCAGTTTGGATGTAAAATACATATAGCAGTCGTGGAAGGGAATAATTACTTACAAATATTTAGTTGTAAGTTTAATATAAGGAAAAAGCTTACTGTATACCGGAGTGATTCTGATTTTTTCAACTTCAAACACGCAACAAGACAGGCAATGTAAAATGAAGGTTCGTTCATGTAACCATTGATGAAGCGGAAAAACAATGGGTATTACACGACGTGAGTGTGTGTGTGTATTTGTAGCCTTACGTATTCAGCATATGTGCATGCGCCATATTTTCATTTGTGGCCTGCCAAGCTCTACAATATTTTTCCGCATTAACTCATAAAAAGTACGATTTTCGAAAAAAAATGTTGAGTACACAATGTGTGCTTTGATTTTCTCTAAAACTTTTATCTGAAACATTCCTCATTCTAAGAATAAATGAGCGAGATATGATTTAAAATGTATATTAGTCTTAATGTAAAGTACCCTCTATTCTTCTCCGATTTTAACGAAACTTGAATATTCTCTCAAATTTTTTAAAAATCCTCGGACTTATTATTACTTATTATTACAAAACTCCAAAAGGTAAGATCAATTAAAATTTTACGTGAACAAACTGGTAGACAAATATGGAAAGGCAGGTCAGGTGACCAACATAAAAAATTGCATTTTAAAAAAGGCTTAGATGCAACACAGAATTAGGCCAGCATATTTCATTCTAACGCAAGGCCATGCGTTCGATTCTCGTTGCTGTTCGACGCAAATTTAATCTGCCCTTCATACTACAGAGAGTGGAGATCTTAATTGATTATCGCAGATGGAGTGGGTGAGGCGTTTCGATGCACGGATTAAATCAAATATGGGCACCGATTTCTTCTTCCGGGTTTCAACGGGATTATTCAGCGAAGAGGGAAGTCTGTTTATTGTATTAAGGACGGCATTTTATGGCTATGTGAAGTTCATATGGGAATTAATAACAGCTAGTGAAGTACTTGGTCGTGGTAGTTCAAAATGTCGTTGTTAAAACACGTGCGTTTTCTCATAGCAGGCTGTTAGGACGTGATAAGTTTTTGCACGCCTGCACTTTTCTATGTAAGTGAGACTATATGTTGCGTCTGATACCGGTGATAAAGACAGATAACTGCTGCAAGTACTAGACGTACAGCGACCGACTGAAGAAAACTGGGTTCCCTCGACTTTTCACTGTCTTAGTGTGTCATTTCGCGCACCAGAAGAAATAATTTCCACCACATTAATCCTCTATAATTTACTCATTCGATCCACTGCCACTTACCCCGCAACTGTCTGGAGTTCCACATGTTACTCAACTACCTCACAAGCCAAGTTGTCCCAAAAAAGATTCTAGAGTCATTGGTAATAATCTCAGACATACCCCCAATGGTCTGAATATTAATTGTCGTGCAGGACAATTAATATGTAGACCATTCCAAATTTCATCCACCGATTCACAGCCAAATTTGTACTCACTGTCCTTCCCAACCTAACCACCTGGTCCAACAAATCGCGCATTTCACTCTAGCCTACTTGAATTTCAAGTAAGCAAAATATACACGTAAGAGGCATAAGCACATTTTACTGTAACCAGCTCACCATATGTCGTAGTGTTTACTTTTGTTATTGTATATTGGGTCCAAATTAGCTATGAGAACAATTTGGTTACTTGTTTTCGAAAATGCTGTACATATCTTCTTCGCAATAAATCTTTAAAAAGTAGCAATTCTGACAGAGGTGCCTTCGACTCCTGTGATTAGTTGTGGAAAGAGGAAGGCCCCTCCATCATTAACCGGCCAAGCTCTCTTAGAAATTATTACATAACGCTTAGTCCTAACATTCCACTCGGAGCAAAGCGATGTCAGTGAGAGACTCAGAGCTGCTGTACGGATTCGCGTCCAAAGGTTACCATCCCAGTCTTCTCTAAATGTAGGGTCTATTAAAACTGTCAACGCCGAATTTTGTGACTGTCCAAGCATAACGTTCAAATGGCCTTTGTTCTCGCAATGAACTATTAGCAGAAGCGAAATGTGCCGATTCTTGTGCAAATTGAGGTGCTGAACACGAAAATTACAATAAAAATGCTTTACTGGCTACGATTTCTGAACTTTCGTCTCTTACCTGTACTACGTCATAAGTTATAGCTCTAGTGCAACTGGGTTTTCTTCGCTTGCCGATTGAACCTCGAATTTGGAGAATCGCGCATCAAGGTCCAGCAATAATCAGCAAGCATTGATGGGCTCCATTTCCCTTTGTATCTGCCCCCCATTGCTGCAATGTCATGGTAGAAACGTTCACCGTCCTTGTCACTCACAGAACCACAGAAGTTCAGATGAGAACTCAGAGGATTTTCACGGACATATTTCACCCCAGTTTCTATTATGAGGATAGAAGTTCTTCCACAAGATCCTTGTAGTTATCCGCTCTTCTATCTCCTAGGAAGTCTGTAACCACCTCTCAGAAGGCATACCATGCTCTCTGCTCATCGCCCTAATGACGCGTTCAAATACCTTATCACGAAGAAGTGAGCGAATGTCTAGACCGGTGAAAACACCCTCTCGTATCTTGGCATCAGTAAGCAGGGGGGATTTTTGTCGCAGGTACAGAAATGCTGCACCATTACGATCCAGAGCCTTCACAAAATTCTTCATGAGGCCTAATTTGATATGAAGAGGTGGCAACAAATTTCTCCATGACTCAGCCAGTAAATGATGCTTTACATTTTTGTGTCCTGGCTCCAGAATCTTTCTGGCAGGCCATATCCTTTTGACTTAGTGATGTGTCTTGTCTCTGCTGACCCACTCACACAGGAAACAAAGAAATTTAGTGTACCCGAGCTGCAGTCCAAGCAAAAGTGCAATGACTTTCAGTTCCGCACAAATGTTCCACTTGCATGTGTCATACTTTATGTACTGCAGTAAATGCTTCATGATATCATCGCTTTCTTTAATTCCATATGTACGTGCAACGGGAATGGAAGGTAACACATTTCCATTGTGCAGAAGAACAGCTTTAAGACCGACTCTGGAAGAATGTATGAATAGCCTCCATTTATCTGAGCGGTGGCTCATGTTTAATGCTTTGAACAAGCCATCCACAACTTTGCATGCCACTTGAGTGCCCTCCATGGTGAAGAATTCTTCCAGATTTTTTTGGCGATAACGATACAGAGTTATTTTCACGCCTTCATCCAAATATTTCCATTGTTTCATTCTGGATGCTAGCAGTTCGGCCTTTACCTTTGGCAGCTCCAAATCGCCTACTAGGTCATTCAGTTCGTTTTGTGTAAGTTTGTGAGCTGACTCAGATGCTGGATCTTGGAAGTCTGGATCTGTAGGTTCTTCTTCGTGATGTCCTGTTTTCTCCGTGTCTTCCTCCTCCGTCTCCGAATTCAAATTGTATTCTTTTAGTAGATCCGGCACGGGCAGATCTTCCCCATGAGGCACAGGTCTGATGGCAGAGGTTATATTTAGATAGTCAATACTCTGCTTCCCCTTTCTGTTCATACCACTCGCCACAGGAGATGTCAAGCAAAAGTAGCAGTCACTGCTGTGGTTTGAGGGTTCCCTCCACACCACTGGAACGGCAAACGGCATTGCCAATCCCCTACGATTTATCCAGCCTCCAAGACGTATTGCACACGATTTGCATATAGTGTGCTGTGCCCGCTTCTTTTCTTGGTCACCCAGTTTACACCCAAAGTACAGATGGTAGACTTTCTTGATCAGAGGCGTTATAGAACGCCTCTGTGACGCTAACGTCACTTCCCCACATACATAACAGAATAGGTCCGCAATGTTCACGCAATAGCGAGACATCCTGTCCTACACCTGCGCTTCTACTGACTGAAACTGAGACACTGTCTGGCGGCTGATGCAATGACCTTTTCATGTGACCTTACTCTAGTCACAGCATTAGTCACCCGTGATTGATGACCATGTCACGTACACTAGTCACAGCGTTCGTCACCCGTGATTGTCATTTATGACTCAACCCCTAATTCCAAATCGGAACGCACTGTACATGAACGCAACCTCCTGTATCTTTGAAACAAGAGCTAAACAATAATTCTTAATATCATATTCATGTTCAGCACCCACGAAATAGCCATAAAAGACTTATTTCATCAATGCTAGTTTTTGACTGTAGATGAGTGTTATAATTGGTAGGGTTATAATAGAAAGAAAAGCATATCCGTTGTTGAGAATGGATAGGTTATATACTGTGAATGTTTCTTGTAAAAAATCGCCTTCGAAGTTTCGAATGAAAATAAGGTGAAAGAGCGGAATGGCGCAAAAAAGGAAAGAAAAACACAACGAGGAATCTCAACATCAAAGGAAGGAAATTAAGAAGAAGATATGGAAAAATAATAGAAGGAAGCATTGTAGGGAAAAAAGAGTAAAACAATGGACTAACACTCTGTAGAAAAATTCTTTACCTAGTCAATAACTACCCCGCCTTTTGTGGAACCCAAAATTACTTACCGTACTCACAAAAGCCCACCACTTTTTCCTATTCAGAGCCAGACGGAACCAGTCGTCAAGCCTCTAATATTAAAATTCATTTTAATTACACGCCCCTGTTTTCGTGTGTGTCTTCCTAGTGGTCTGATTCCTTAAGAATAGGAACAAATGAAAAGTCAAGGAGAATGACAGAAATTACAAAAGAAAGATCTCGAAAAGAAGACAGAGAAAGAAGAACAAACCTTCAATTAAAGTAGAGGAAATCTGCGGCAGATTAGCGACTGAAATGTTTTGTGCAGGGAGAGGCACTTCGCAGATCAGAGCCAGTGACACATGCAGCGCTGTGACGTGTAAACTGCAAACCAAATTACATGGCTTACAGGGGTAAGCGTGGCCCAGACACCGCTCGATAATTGATCGTCTTGCTTGTTTGACATGTAACAGAACTGCAAGCCATTACTCACTGTACACTGTGACTCTGCTCCTGACGGCCTGCAGGCCTGGAACATATCTTTGTTTAGTTTCGGTCTGTTAAGAATGCAGCCAAATTCTACACAACACGATCTGTCATTCCAGTCTTCAAAGTGAATACATAAGATTCAAATCTAGACGTAGCCTTATAAACACCACAAACTTCAGTAGAACGAACTTCAATTGCCTCTCCACGCAGCACTAACCAATATGTCTACGTAACGTAAAGTGCTCTATCGCACACCTTAGCCGAGTACTCAGACGTATTATAAGGAAACTTAAGATCTGTAATCAGCACTGATTCACGCCACTGAAAACTCTCCTGCCACTCAGCAGCTAGGCCTCTTCCTTCTTTTACTATTACTCAGCTTTGCCTCAGGGTGTTCAAATAAAGTCAGTAGCTGGCAAAATGAATGGTTCGAATAAAAAGAGGGAATCAAGAAATTTATAATAAATTTAAATCTCCAGACATTATAACTGTAATTAAGGTACGTAGATTGGAATTAGTTGGGAATGTTGCAATAACGGATGGTAAAGGGACAGTAAAGAAGTTGATAGAAGGCAAAACCGGAAGGAGGGAAAAAGGAACACTTAGATTAAAACGGATGGATGGATGCTGCCGAACTGGATTGGAGGAATATGGGTGTAAAATGATGGAGAACAAGGGCTTGGGACAGAACAGAATGGGCATCTGTCGTGAGGGTAGCCAAGGCCAAACTTAAAGGCTGTAGTGCTAAAGAAGAAAAAGGCTGCCAAAATGACAAATTTGTGGCGAAGTGGAGTTGTATCATATCATCCACGCACTGGAGCTGTATTATATCATCCACGTACTGGAGCTGTAGCATATCATCCAAGTACTGGAACTGTATCATATCATCCACGCACTGGAGCTGTATTGTATCATCCACGTACTGGAGCTGTAGCATATCATCCAAGTACTGGAACTGTATCATATCATCCACGCACTGGAGCTGTATTATATCATCCACGCACTGGAGCTGTATTATATCATCCACGTACTGGAGCTGTAACATATCATCCAAGTACTGGAGCTGTATCATATTATCCACATACTGGAGCTGTATCATATTATCCATATACTGGAGCTGTATTGTATCATCCACGCACTGGAGCTGTATCATATCCACGTACTGGAGCTGTATCATATCATCCACGTACTGGAGCTGTATCATATTATCCACATACTGGAGCTGTATCATATTATCCACATACTGGAGCTGTATTTTATCATCCACATACTGGAGCTGTATCATATTATCCACATACTGGAGCTGTATCATATTATCCACATACTGGAGCTGTATCATATTATCCACATACTGGAGCTGTATCATATTATCCACATACTGGAGCTGTATTTTATCATCCACGCACTGGAGCTGTATCATATCCACGTACTGGAGCTGTATCATATCATCCACGTACTGGAGCTGTATCATATCCACATACTGGAGCTGCATTGTATCATCCACGCACTGGAGCTGTATCATATCCACGTACTGGAGCTGTATCATATCATCCACGTACTGGAGCTATAACATATTATCCACATACTGGAGCTATATCATATCATCCACACACTATGTTTCATTAGTGCGATCTCCTTAAATATCATCTGTGATTACGGAGGCTTCAGCAACATTTCTGGCATGGATTTGGGTCAGAGTAAGTGACTGTAAGGCTCTGGCGTCCGTCTGATTCAGACTAGCTGAACTTTGTACGAAAATATTTATATGACTAAGAGTTATGAATAAGGTTTCTTTGACTTCTGTGTCCTTTGTGTCCGCCATTTAAAACACAACTAACCCCTTTTCTGAATACTACTGTGCCTACACCCATTTAACCATTACGCCCTACGGAAGTCCCTCGAAAATAACCTGCTGTCAGAAATTCATGTCGTTATAACCAACACTAGAAAAATTGACCTCGTTCATATGATTTAGCAGTATACCTTGGACTCCTCGGAGAATCTGATAGCAGTTGGTTCACCACTTGCAGTGTATAACCTCAGAACTCGCAGCTGATTCCGAAGGCGTTACTCAGATTACATTAAGATACTGACAGGGGGAGGGGGGAAGAAAGGGGGGAAAAGAGCTTCCGCTTTCACTGCGTTTTTCAACAGACAGTTAAGCTGAGTCCCCAGAAATAAAGCTTCTGTTCACAATACTTTATTTTACTGCAACATTCTCGTATTACATGCAAAAGAGATGCCAATATTTCTTACGGTCACGAAGCCTGTACTCTTTGGCTGGCTGTAATATGCACTATTTCCTGGTTCCATCTATTGCAGTGTAAATAAAATTATTTTATGATTTATGACTGGTCACAGCTGTGGTCTTTCTTCCATACCTAGGAGGCAACGTGTATTCACTGAAGTTTGATGTGGCTCCTTAAACATTATTTAGATGATCCGGCCAGCTTCTTTAAGGGCGACGTATTTATGTCTCCACACACAAATTAGTTCTGACTGATGAAACATTTTGCAAAGGTGTACATAACTCATTTATTTTAAATACATGTACGCCTATTGTCGAGCTAAATGTATTACAGCTCGAATCAGCAATAAAACAGCAGCACATGTATTGGAGGCACCCAGGAACCTTCACATCTTTCTGCTCGTTATTGCGTTTTCAGTCATGACCCACCAGAAAGGCAAAGGGAGCTGAACTGAAGTCCATACACAAGCCTAACTCTTCAAATTTAAATTTATTAAAATTAAATTCCTTGCTGTGGAAGCCATCAGATTACGTTCCCGAATTATGCCATTCATTATTACAAAATGCCTTAAAACTCTGTCGTCCCTGTCTCAAGCCGCTGATTCTTGCCTGTGTACACATTCTACCCCGAAACACAGAGATACAAATTTCTTCCCCGCCTTTCTATTTTCATCTAATCTTCTACACTTTTCTCTTGGCTTCCTCCCCTACAAAGGTCCACAGAACTTGAAAACTAACGTGGACACGCAAGAGAGTGAGCATTGCTCAAGGCCTGAATAATAGAACTCAGAACTATGTTTATCTTCCACTTTTGTTACTATACTGCAGAATTTAAAGGAGTAAGAAATAAAATAAAATTTATACAAATATTTCCCGGAATATTAAATTTAAAAAATGTTGGGCATTTATTTCTTGATTCTTTTAACGACTTTTACCCATAACAGATTTTCACGTTGCTTCTTAATTCATAAATTGTAGAGGTATATCTGTACTTTTCCTTTAACCTCGACGCTGGATGGGGGTGGGTGGTCGACGCCACGCCCCAACCGCTTTACGCCCGGGAAAGAACCCCGGTATCCCTTGTATAGGAGGCTGCGTGGTTCCTAGGACCGGAGTGGACAGGTGTGTGGAAAAACTCACCCCACCGGTACTCGATTCCCGGACCGTGTAGTCCGGTGCAAGTCGTTATACTGACTACGCTATCCTGTCCCGACGTTAGTAATGAAGCACAAACAAAAATTGCTCGCCATTCAAGTATTATAAATTTTAATTTACAATAAGAAAACCATTTCCAACAGTGACATATGTTGAGACAAAAACCATAGAACATTCCTGACTTAGGAGTTAAAATAACATAAAATTGGCATTATACTAGTAATATGTTGATAGTTTAGATGCTGGTCCAAATTCGTCTCATAAGCGAAACAATAGGCAATAAAATTTAAAAAAATAATCCTTCCACGTAAACCAAAATTATTTACACCACTGCCTACCCTTCGTTGAGCACAAGCTCTTTGTCTGCGGAACTTTATCATTTAGCCAGCCACGACTTCTTCGCGTATTTAGTTGGATCGAAATGGTTTACCTGTTACACAACTAACTGCTTGAAAGCAAGCTGCAGAAGTAAGAATGTGTAATGAGCTTTGTTTGACTGTCTTGAAATTATTCATATTAACACGGACCACTTCAAAGACTGAAGGAAAGGACTAAAATTTTTTAAAGGATTGTTTTAAGAAAGATCTACGGTCCGGTGGAAGGGAAGGATTTTGACGGATGCGATACAAAAATAAATTATATCTTCTTTTTAAAGACGCAGGCATAGCTGTCATAATGAAGTTTTAAAAAATGCTGGGGAATATCATTAAGATGGTTGAAGTAATTTTGTCTAACCGACTGAAGTCACAGACGAGCAAGATGACCAAACACTGCAATGGCTGGCTTTTGTTACCCGACCTGAAATAATTTGATGTTAGGCACTGAGTAGGAAAGCCAAAGTTCCAAAAACTGCGAAAAATATTTTGAAAAAAACAAAGGCCCGTCCAGGGCTACTGAGCTGGTTCTAATGATGATGAAGTCAAAAGAATTTCTTTCGTTCTCTCTTTTGTAATTGCGATAAGACAGGCAATGTAAGTATAAAGTAAAATTCAGACGCGTTGGCCTAACTATCGTTGCCGTGGAAAAGCAAGAAGTATTATATTCCGAGTGTGTGTTTGTCAACTTAATTATCAAAAATGCAAAGCGCAAGCACCGTATTGTATTGTCATCTGTGGCCTGTAAGGCTGTACATCATTTTTCCACATTATTCCATAAATGGCAGAATTTTCGGAAATAAAATTACTGAACATAAAATGTGTGTTTTGATTTTCTCTACAACTTTTTCTGAAATATTTCTCATTCTAAAAAAATTCAGCAAAACATTGTCATAAATGTACATAGCCCTTCAAGTAGAGTACTCGTTATTCTTATCAAATTTCAATGAAAATTTAATTTTCTCGACAGATTATCGAAAAATCCTAAAATATCAAATTTTCATGAAGGTGTAATGTCATTGATTTGAAGACTGAGCACTTATGATGCACAGTACCATTTCGTATCGTCTGAATACCGCTGTAATAACGGTTGGGATAACAACCCAAACAGTCGTTGCATTCGTTTAGCATTTAAATAAAATACACATGTTTACTATAAAATGGTAAGGTAACTATCACGTTCCACTATATTAGAAGCTACCCATTTCCTCTAATAAGATCCCAGATAGGAGAACTAATTATGATGAACACATATATTCACTACAAGACGGTGGGACGTAAGTACATGTTAGGTTCCCTTATTTTGGATTTACCCCATTTGTTTGATCAAGTTCCAGAAAAGACATGTTATTATGATGCACACAAATTAAATATGTCAAGGACAAAATAACTCCGATTATTGCTGTTAAGCATTACACGTAGTTCCCAGACAGCGCCTTTGAATCACATATCATGATTTTATTCGTACATTTAAATGCCAAATTAAGAAGTAAGAATCATCTCTATAGGTACGAAGTAAGGACGCAATGCCCTAAAAAATTGTGATCATTCAGCATATTTCTGCCACGTGCCCTTCTTGTCTAATAATAAAACTTCTTCTTCTTCCTATAGCACTACGGCCCTTTTAGTTTGGCCTTGGCTTCCTTTATAATTGATGCCCATTCCTCTCTTTCCAATGCTTTCCTTCTCCATCGTTTCACACCGAGTTTCCTTAGGTCGTCTTCCACATTATTTATCCACCTGAGTCTAGGTCGTCCTCTACTTCTTCGTCCTTCGAGACGAACCGAATGGATCGGAATCTGCCCGAGCGTGTCCACATAGATGCTGGAGAAAATTAAAGAAGTGGTGTCCAATTCTTATTCCCTGTATTTGTACTTCAAATCTGTAACAAATAAACCAACAAACTATACAGCGTAATGGGCACTCCCTGATATTCTACGAGGGTTGGAACTTTAATAGTGGCAACACTGCTGTAGAGACGCCATGCAACGGAACCAAATAATGTCGCTTATACCACACGTTAGTTACATACCTACCTTACCTCAGAGCAAATG
>Ga0268261_10003678_pt1 | contig 11319 bp, 8 predicted proteins | sample TergutNc150P1_FD_190353 | JGI IMG/M metagenome (GOLD analysis project Ga0268261, IMG submission 190353) | Nasutitermes corniger P1 segment gut microbial community from laboratory colony in Florida, USA - Nc150 P1 (SPAdes) (version 2) | ecosystem: Host-associated > Arthropoda: Insects > Digestive... | reverse complement strand
ACTGCAGTACGGCTCACTGTACAAATGTTTACAGCACCGGGTTACAACGAACGGAGCGGCTGACTGCTTTTATACTGTTTGCAGAACAAAATCACAAAACTTTAAGTACTTTTGAATTTACAATTTCGACAAATTTTGAGATTTTGTGTTCTGGTGGTCGTGTTGCTGAAGATTCTGTAGGCTTCTTCTTTGATGTTATGCAGTATAGATTGAGGAGTAATTAGTGACGATTATGAAGACCGTACTGCCTTCGAAAAGTGACTATTTGTCATTCTACATTGCGTGCCCATCCTTACTTAATTACCTACTGACCTACTCCATGCAGCGGCGTCCTTCTTGAGAAGGTAACAGGTTCTCAGCTAACCAAGAAATATCATACATTTTGTGGAAAACGAATTTCATCACCATGTTTGCAACAACCCAACACCTGTGTTTATCCTGAGCCAGATCAATCCTGTCCGTGCCCTCCACCGTTTTATTTTCTCAAGATCCATCTTACTGTTATCCTGTACCAAATCTCAACTCAATATTCCGTCCCTTAGTTTCTACCAAATCGATCAGTCCATGTCCGAAGGCACATGAATCCGTTTCGTACCAACCTGGCAGGTTGAAATTTCCCGTCACACTGTTGGCAAAATAACAATTGGTAAGGACTCTTGTGTTTGTGTCTGATGGTACGAGGATAAGTCAGTGTTAAACTGTCAAATGTTGTGGAAAGACGCATTTGTAGTCCACTGGAATTGGGTTTGTTGCTGCTGTATTTATATTGACGGTCTGAGATATGACACGATGTTTGGTCTCACGGCCGGGACTTGAACTCGTACCTCCCGAATATCAGCCATTCGACCAAGTGACGTCCAGTTTGATTTGCGTGACATTGAGACGCTTTCGTGCAACCAATGTTCCAGTGAAAATGCCGAATGAATTACATATTCTGAGCGTTGGTTTTTAGCCCTAGGTATCCAGCATGCAATTCACATGCTCCATATTATACTGTCATCTGTGGTCTGCCCCGCTGTACAGTATTTTTCCACATTATCTCATAAATGTCACGATTTTCGAAAGACAGTTACTGGACCAAAATATGATTTCATTTCATCTACGAATTTGTGTGAAATATTTCTTATTCTAAGAAGAACTGAGCGAGATTTGATCAAAAATGTGTTGCGGTTCGTGTGTAAAGTGCAGACTGTTGTTGTGGTCCGTGTGTAAAATGCAGACTGTTGTTGTGTTCCGTGTGTAAAATGCAGACTGTTGTTGTGGTCCTTGTGTAAAGTGCAGACTGTTGTTGTAGGTTTTTATTGAAAACTGAATTCTCTAGACATTTTTCCGAACAATACTCACATGTACACTGTAACGGCAATTCATCCGGTGGGATGCCAGTTGTTCCATGCGGTCAGACGGACGGACAGTGAAAGTTAGAACGAAGGTTTCAGATGGAGTAGGAACAGTACTGAGGGTGACGAAACGAATATTTGTATTTATTCGACAACAATACATTCTGCAGTGTAATTCTGTACATATACTGCAGTGAGAAAACACGGCGTCGCTGATCCACTTTCTGCAATAGAAGACGATAGTCCAAGCTGGACGTTGGTCTTCCAAGATCCGGCAAACCCTGTACAGGCCTTCAGGGTTCCTGGAGTTTGAGACTCCCAGATTTCATAAATCTCCAGCCCTACATACCGGCCTCCTTTACCCCCCTGAAATATTCCTGGAACTCATTTTTTAGGGACTGGGTCGAACTCAGGGCCACTGTACATCTGGCAGCATTATGTCAGCGAACATATGCAGTGACACCATCGGCAATCAAAGCCGAAACCTTCCGAAATGTAGCGCAATGCCTCATCCAATTATGCGACCCGTGAGACCGAAGGTAATTTAAATAATGATGATGTTCACAGCTGCACGCACATAATTTATCTAATCCTTTTTTGTTCCTCAGTGCAGAACAGGTTAACTTGACTTTTTTAATGTCTTGTCCTTCTACGTCTTTTAAAACTCTTGTTTAGTGTCACGATTATTACTTTTTTGTCGCCATTTTTTGTACGATGTTAGGTCCTGGATGAGATTTAGACGTTTCAAATCTTTACACCGTATTTGTGTGGGTTATGTAATACAAATCCCCAAATATAGTAGTGTGATTACATTTTAATATTATTATATGTACAGCTGCATATTCCGATTTTAAAATTCCAAATCAACAAATTAGGTTCTAACTTTATACCAGAAAGGGAGTAATTCAACTTTCCTAACTTTAGGACCTGAAAATTCTGTAGTCACATTTCACGTGTAAATAATGACACAATATTTCTAAATTATATCAGCCATTGCTAAATTGTAATTGAGCATCGAGTAAATAATTTTGTGTTAATAAAAATCTCTTATCTCTTTATAGCATAAAGTAGCTTTTCAGAAGTTTAGAAAATTTTTAACTAACTAATCAAGGAAAATAATGGATCTGAATTCTACATCAGAAAAGTTCAATTCTAAAATTTTTTAATATACTTAATTTGTGTGAAGAATAAACTCATCACCTTTTCCAAAACATCCCGCTTTTTCCCGTGTTGTAGTGAAAAACTGAGTCTAAAATTTAAAAGTGCAATTAATATCCATTTGAATATTATCATTCCATGTTCGCATATTCATTTCCAAGCACTTCATTAAAATCTTTTGCTTTAGTTTTCTCTGCGTCATGCGTGTCTCAAGACCGCCAGTTCCATCCTGGATGTGATCAAATGCATGCAGTATTCTTACTGAACTAATGTGACAAAGGGTCACCGGGCAAAAGGTTATCGACTTTTGGAATGACCTGGCAAACACGACTTCATGCAGAGAAATATTTTTAATATTGTCGATTCCTGAATATTAGAACACGTGGTTGTATCGATACGTGGAGTACCGATTAGCAAGTGACACGCAGTCTTAAAGCACGAAACTGAAGGCTAAAAGCAGAGGAAGTATTTTGCGGGAAAGCAAAAAGTATAAGATGCAGAACATCACTGTGTTTTGTAATTAGAGCCGTTCAGTTGCTACAGATAAGATAGGCCTGTATTGTAGTGTCAACAGACAGGATATGAAGCTGTCTCGTGTGTCTGTATTTTGTTACAATAGGAGGGCCTACCCAAAATTGCCTAGAATTTCAATATACTGCGCAAACCGTTAGAGCTACAAACTTGAGCCACTAGGTGCTTCTTTTTGTATCTTTCGACAAACAATCTGGCAACTGGCTTCTTTGTAAGTGCACGTGTTTCTGAATTGTGGCTATTTTCTTTACACCATTGTCAGCAGTGTTTGCGTTTATCGAAATGGCAGGAGTTAAGGAGCAAAAAACTTGCATTAAATTTTGCTTCAAGCTCAACAAAACTGCAGCTGAGACCAACCGAATGCTAAAGGAGGCCTTTGGTGAGCACGCTTTAAGCCACGCAAGAACATTTGAGTGGTTTAAGCGCTTCAAAGATGGCCGGGAATCTGTGGAAAATGATAAATATTCTGGTCGACCGTCCACATGCTCAACTCCAGAAATGATTGCAGAAGTGCTTGAAGTTATCATAGAAGACAGAAGACAGACTATCCATGATGTTTGTAATCGCGTTGGACTGTCATACGGGTCATGTCAACACATTCTAGCGGTTGAACTGAGCATGAGACGAATCGCAGCAAAGTTTGTTCCTCGCTTCTTGAAAATTGAACAGTGAGACCATCGGGTTCAGGTGGGCACTGAGCTGCAAAAAGCAGTTAGACATGATACTAACTTCCTGTCCAGGGTCATAACTGGTGATGTACGACCTCCTGCGATTTCTATGTGTTCTCTAAAATGAAACTCCGGTGTAAAGGGCGACGTTTCGCCTCCATTAAAGAGGTCCAAGCAGAACCGCAACAGGTACTAAACACTCTAAGGCCGGCAGACTTCAATGAGTGCTTCCAAAAATGGCAAAATCGCTGGAATTTTTGTATACAAGCCCAAGGTGACTACTTCGAAGGTGACGGTGGAAATTGGGACTTAAAGTAAATATTCATGTTATTACGAGCAAATTCTCGGAAATTTTGGATAGGCCCTCCTAAAAGGTGTAGGTTTAGGGATAAAATGCACTGAAATATTAAGCCCATAATCTTTATGTACCTCGCTGTAGTCACAAAATGGAACACACTGATGTCCAGTGCGTGGTGTCAGTCTAAATTGCTGACTGCTTTTGAATTGAACTGTCAGGAGATGTTGAGTTCAATGTGTCGTTCGCGGGACGACTTTGACAGAATTATGAAACACTGAGATTATGTACCTGGAAAAGCATTGCAATTAGAGTGCTGGGACTACATGAGAGATTTTCCAGAAGTCAAATCTGTAGAAAATATTACAGAATGTAAAGCTACAATGTAATATTAATGTTTGTGCGTTTCATCGTGGAATTGCCAACATTCCAGTGCATAAAAACAACTGTTTCTGATAACAACAAACAGTACCTGCTACATTTAAGTGCTGCCGTTGCGATCACAAATTGTGCCTGGTTTATTGTTTTAGTGCAAAGTGTTTAATGTACAGAACTGTACCTGTGGAATATTTGGGATAAAGTTACTTCTGCTTTATGTTATTTGAAATCATAAATTATGTGTATGATTGTATAGAAGAAATATGTTCTGTTTATGCTGCTGACAGCATACAGAGCAGCTGAATTTCGTGTGAATGTGCTTATGGGTATTATTGAAATGGATATTGAAGAAATGGAACTTATGATTTACGGTCTGAAAAAAAAATTATAAACATAATTTTATGGTCACTTTTATTATCCACGCTCTTTGGTAGAAACGATGAATATCTTGCCCAGTTAATCCAGGTCTGAAAGACCGTTCTGCACATACACTGTGTGGTAGGGCCTGCTGATGTTCAGTTCTGTAACCCTCCCAGCAAACCGTTGTACCTAAAATCATCTAAATTTTCTAAGGAATTCTTCGAAGGGACTGGAACAGCTGACATCACACTACACAACAAAAGGACTTTTCTTTCCAACACACTCAAACACATACATAAAATTAAACACTGTGTGTACAAAAGTGAGAAATATGGAAAAATTCGCTCTTTTTGAATAAAGTCAAACAGATAAAGTAATAAAGGACAAACTACAATCCAATAAGCACAATTAACTGTATAATACACGTATTAATGAAACTCTCCACCATGTTTACAGTAGTACTTTATTATTGCAATAAGACATGTACATACATGTATATGTTTGCGTATACTTTTATTCAAATAACATATATACATCTGTGTACATAAATATGAAACACATATTTATTTATTGCGGAGTATGTTTTGATATCAATAAACTGACAAAATATACAAAGCAAGTTATGTCATGGAAATTTACCGAAAAAACGTTTAATTAGCTGCAAGTGTAGGCCGTGTACTTTATAAGTTTTTTGGCATGCAATTTGCTTCGGGAGTCTGATCGAGACAAAAAAGAACATCAGCATTTAAGAATAAATAGCCATACAGAGAAACCTTTTAATACGTAATTAATATATTGACCTTAGGTTCCGTTTTAATAATATCCTTAAAAATTTGTTGCAACATAAACTGAAAAGGAATATTTTTAAATGTAATTTTATTCTGAAGTTTTCTTTAAATATAATTAAATATTACACTGAATATATTCAATTTTTTACAATTGCGCTTTGCCTTAGAGTCACGCAAAATATATTGTCATTACACTATTTTATACGACAAAAATCTATATGCTATATATAGCCTAATTGTAGTTGAAGAAAGCAACGAAGTTCAATACAAACTCAATTCCTTCTTGTAAGTTCGAGATCAGTAGAGGTGGATTTTTTTTTGCAAAACCATGTTAAGTAGCGTTTCAGATTCTGTCTGAACTGAGAACTGGTACAGAACAGAGCTACAGGATTGAGACAAGAATTAATTAAAAGTAAACATGTTAAAATTAAATATTCCATTGCATATTTCGGTTTCGAAATAAATCCTATAAAAACAAATTCAAAATCTTGGGTCCAAATAATGTAAGACCAGAAGACGTGATAAGGCACATAGCTGATCAGAAAAACAACCGTCAGTCCCACAACAATTTTCGCAGTATTTCTGCGTGTTTCCAATTGAGAATTTTGTGTCCCCTCAGATATAGAACGAGAGCTTTCCACAAGATGGCGGGCTGTCATAATGTAAGTGAAGGCAATGACACACAGAGGAAGCACACAGGATGCTAATATTTCAAAAATAACCACACGGTGATAATATGTTGTAACATTTATATGCTCCCAATCTCCACATAAATAATTCGAGATAGTTGATGGAATGGCAAGTAATGTAGCCACAATCCACACTCCAAGAATTGTAGCCACAGTTCCTCGCCACGTTGGTGGTGAAGAGACACGGACGCGGAAAGGATTTACTGTTGCTCTGTATCGCTGGATGCTAAGCACAGCTACAGAATATGCTGACAGACCTACTGACAGACGACGGCAAAATGGAATAATCTTGCACAGAATATCACTGTATGGCCACGTGAAGGATTCTCTGTTCGCACAAGCTTCGGAGAAAAGTACAGTTAAATAAATGATATCACTTATAGCCAAGTTAAGAATGTACATATTGGAAACAGTTCGCATGTCCTTGTTGCATGTGATAATGATGAGAATGATGAGATTGCCGGTTATGCCAAATATAAAGGGAACTGCATATACTTGTATATCGTAAAGCTTTAAAAAATTAGAATTACGCGAGGTTCCGTGCGAGTACCAGGATTTACTGTCAGTGTAATTTTTGTAGTCTCCATTATACTGTATATTACCTTGTAAACACCACCCTTTCTCTAAAACCCCCCAACCCATTCCCTTCACATTTCTCGGTGTGTCACATTTCGGTCCAAATACCACATAATCTGTCTTTATGTTACGATCCTTACACCATTGCCACACTTCCTGAAGATGACAGTCACACTGTAGCGGGTTCCAATACAGAGTCAGTTCGGACAGTTTTTGCAGTGCTCTCAATACATTTATATCTACAGTTCTCAGACTATTGTTATTCAGGTCAAGCCATTCCAGTGCACTGACGTTTGCAAATGTTTCAACAGACACTGAACTTATATTGCTGCTTCCTATACCAAGTGCTGACAAAGAACGTGACATAATGAAATTACGGTCAGTTGGTATTTGAAGGCCCGGATTGTATCCTAAATATAACTTTTGGAGATTTGGTAACATTAAGAAAGTATCTGGATTGAGGTACTGCAGTTTGTTTCCACTTAAATTTATATATTTCAATTTAAACAACCCACTGAACAAAGCTCCATCTACGTGCTCTATTCTATTACCAGCTAAGCTAAGATCTTCCAGATTGATCAATTTCTCAAATGTGCCTGCTATTATTTCACATATCTCGTTATCCCATATGAAGAGTCGTGTCAAATTTATAAGACCGTTGAATGTCCCCAACTCTATTTCTCTCAGTCCAGAATTCCAAAGAATTAAACCCTCCAGCTCTGTTAGTGAAACAAAATTGTCCTTCACCAACAACATTTTTTTTTTGTTTTTAATAAACCAGAGTTCTCGGACGTCTGTGAGATGGATTAAGGGAACAGCAGTTAGCGATGTGTGTTCGCATTTGATGATGTATCCTCCTGTCTCACACAGGCATTCCTCAGGACACAGTATTGCCACTCTTGCAGGCAGGATCACCAACCATAACCAGAATATCACAACAGGTAATGCTAACAGCAGTGACACCAGCACCACAGTTCGACTTGATGGCTTGGCGAACTCCTCTAATCTGCAGAGAGAGAAGAAATGGTGCTGAATGTTACTTTCTTGTTGTTGGGTTCTGGTGCAGGGCAGTATAGGAAAATTATGGAGTGTTACAGTAAATTCTGGTCATGACCATTCCGCTAAAAATCAAAACTCGTGCAAATCTTGAAGCAATCTTCATACAGTTTGCACGACATATATACATACGTGTATTCTCTAAATTATACAAGTTTTCTTCTCTCCTGACTAATTAAAATTTCACCGTATTTGTGGGCTGAAATTTAATTTTCCGCTGTGTGAGAGCTGGGGATTTTGTGTCTTTGTCTTTGTTTTACTTGCATGTTCTAAAACATTTTCTCTTTTGTTTCATATTTTCATTATTTTGTTATGCATGACATTTTACTTAAAATGTAGTGTTACGTCATATTTTTCCATTGTATCGCTAAAGCAAACTTCTGAGTCGAATATACTTTATATTGTACATGTCACACAATTTCACAACAGTCGTCCAGTCATGTCTCAGACGGTCAGTCAAAGCAGATGCCCGAGTTCGAACACGGATCATTTTGTCATTCGTGACGCTACAAAATTTGCATGCATGTTTTCTTCCCGACTGTTTCCATTTTCCTGTCAACATCTTTACACTAATGTTACGTACTCACACTGTGACTCCCGTCGACGCTACATACTGTAACGATTCTGCAGCGTCTTAACTAAAACATCTGTCTGGGTCTCCTTTAATTACACCAAAAAAGACCCCCGTCAACAAGTTTGTGTTTTGTGTACAGAGAATTTCGAATTGTAATATGGGTTTGATGGTCTGTACGTCGATACGTGGTCAGAGAAGAAACTGGTACATAATTATACCGCTCTGAATTTTCATGGGAATTACCCCCTCGTATTTGTGGTGAAGTTAGTTTGAAACGTGGTATGAGGAAGTGAAAAAGTTTGAATCCTTATAATCTATGTACATTATAAGACAAATAGTTGTAAAGGCCTTGCCTGTGCACAGCGTGAAAACATATAGAAGGGAGTGGAGATATAACTCAACTCATTCTGATCCAGGTCTGTTTAAATCCGCGGAAAGAACCCGCTGTGACTCTTATTTAAATGCTTTATGACAATTCAGTTTGCAGCGTAGAAACAAATCGATTGGTGTTGTTTATGGAAATAATGCCTGTGTGCTGTGGCAATTGTGACAATACGCTGTTTCATGTTAAGGTGCTGGGCACATAACGTTTCATAATCACTGTGCCTCATATGTTTAAGCGATACACGCTTGTGAGTGTGGTGAGTGTAGCTGTAATTATGAGTGTCACTGAGACGGTTGTAACATGTAATATTTGGATATGAAATTAGGATCATTATTTGAAGTGTGCTAATTAATTAATACAGTTACATATGGCAGTATGCTGTGCCACACAATTAGTTGCAAGTACAGTTGTGTGCAGTTCTGAGGTGTCAGCATTAATATTATTTAAATTACGTGGGCTGTGGACTGAGTATTGGACTGATTATGGACTGTGTATTGGACTGATTACAGTAGACTGGAGAGGGCGCAATTCATAATGTGGCTCATAAATTTACCCAACGCCTAAACTACAAAATTCGTTTACCACAAATCATTCTATAAAATTTTATTTAAAACTGACCACGTTTTTCGGCCCTATTTTCGGCCATCATCAAGTAAATTTTCTTGAGAAATATTACTGTTGTTCAGTGAACATGTCAACATAAAAATTATATCCCATTCTTTACAAGTAACATTTACATTAAACAGAAGGGATCCACCGATTTGTGCTGTCATTAAGCATAATTTGTGTGCAATAATTTATTAAAATATATATTGTTAGAATAACTATGAATACTGCTGCCTACAACTGCGTATTGTAGTGTTTATATGCACTTCAGTACTTTATTACTACGTAACGCTTTATTATAAATACAATATAGATCACGTAAATTTTTTATGGTTACTTTTATAAATGTGTAAAATTAGAAAATAGAAGGTAAAATTAGAAAATAAAAGGTAAAAATTAGAAAATAGAAAGTAAAAATAAAGAAATTAATCAAATAATTATAAAAAAGTGAATACAACGAAACAGTACAGAAATTGTTTGTAGACTTCAAGAAAGTTTCAGTTAGGAAGGAGGTTTTGTGTAATTTTCCCATTTAGTTTGGTATTCACGTGAAACTGGTAAGGCTAATAAAAATGTGTCATAGTGAAACCTAAAACAGAATCAAGTTAGGCAAGCATCCGTCAGACATATTTCCTTTTAAGGATTGTTTGAAACAAGGAGATGCTCTATCGCCATTGCTTTTAAACTTTGCTTTAGTGTACTCAATTAGGAAGGTTCAGGCACAACTAAATGGATTGAGACTCAAAGTTACAAGTCACCTTTGGTTTATGCTGTTATTGTTAATATATTGGGGAGGAAAAGGTACATACTGTAATGAAAAACAGATACGCTTTCTTACGTGATATTAAGGAGAGTGGACTGGAAATAAATGCTTATAATTCTAAGTACATAATCATGTATCGCGACCACAATGCAGGGCAAAATGATGGTATTGAGATTGACAATATTTCCTTGAAATATTGAAATAGTTATAGAGTTATATGGGAACAACCTTAAGCAATACGAACTGTAATCAGGAAGAAATTAAGGACGTAATGAAGTCAGGGAATGTCTGCTATCATTTGATGCAGAATGTTTAGTTTCCCAGTTTGTTATAAAAATTTAAACATTAAGACACCCAGAATTGTTATTATCCTTGTTGTCTTGTATGGGTGTGAAACTTGGTCGCTCATATTGGGGGAGGAACGAAGGCTGAGGGTGTTTGAGAATATGGTGCTGAGGAAAGTATTTCGGTTTATGTGGGACGTGGTAACAGGGGAGTGGAAAAAGATGTATAATAAAGAGTTTAATGGTTTGTGTTGCTGAACAAATGTTTTTAGGGTAATCAAATGGATAAGAATAGAGTGGGAGGAGCATTTACAGCGTGTGGGGAGGAGAGGCGTATACAAGTTTTGGTTGGGAAACATAAGGGAAAGGGTCCATTTAACCTTTAAGAACCGTGCGTCTTATATATAGGACGGGCGTACCGCTACCCTCAAAATGTTGCATTTTATATATTTTTTCGTCAAATATAAGTACTAAGTATTTTAAACATGCTGCACACTCTCCGTTTTTCTCTTCAAAATGCCGTTTATTTCATAATGCTGCCTTTTTTGTTCCCGTATTTTATTTTTCATAGAGGGTCTGCTAATTTTTAAATGTAAAATTTAAGTTTTGTAGGTTCATGCATCATCGTACAATTAAAATAAATCACTAACCTAATGCAACATTTTTTTCAGTTTATTATCCTGACGTTTGTTTACAGCTCAACATATTTCGGGCGTTTTCCCGCACATCATCGGGCCGGCCGGCCGGCCAGACCACGAACACAGCACGACTATCACCACGATACGAAGGTAAAACCAGAGGCTGGCACTGCAGTCATTGAGCTCCTGATGATGGGCGGGAAAACGCCCGAAACATGTTGAGCTGTAAACAA
>Ga0268261_10003677_pt1 | contig 11322 bp, 5 predicted proteins | sample TergutNc150P1_FD_190353 | JGI IMG/M metagenome (GOLD analysis project Ga0268261, IMG submission 190353) | Nasutitermes corniger P1 segment gut microbial community from laboratory colony in Florida, USA - Nc150 P1 (SPAdes) (version 2) | ecosystem: Host-associated > Arthropoda: Insects > Digestive... | reverse complement strand
CCCCCCACAAAGTTAGGACTCTCAGCACATGGCCAACTAACTTCCATTCCATGGAGGATGTATCTCTTCCTACCGGCTGACAGGTGACGCACACCAACGAGAGGCGCCAAATTACCCCCGTAGCTAACTGAACGCTTTCTTCCCTGTGTACATGTCTGTGTGTTTTTTTGTGTGTGTGTGTGTGTTTGTGAGTCGTAACAGACAAAAATAGTACCAGAAAAATTAAGTAATCCTGCAGACTGATTAATACTTACAAGTTGGCCATTTTCAAAATGCTTTAACATAATATTGACACTGAGTCCATTTGTCATACATGCCTGTGGTATTAATGCAAGTTTCATGATGTCACATTCTACTGCTAATGCACTTAATCCAAGCTGCATGTGTTCCGTTGTTGTCACAGTCCTTCCTTTTCCACACCAAGCAGCCAGTTTGTCATTTTTCTTCGTCCGACTGTTAGACTTGCTGGACATTTTACTTGTAGCATTGTTTTTGTGGCGAAATAATTCTAGTCTAGCTAATCTGTTCCTGGTCTGCCTGCGCCATATCTACCCTCTTTGTGCACTGTGGCAGTGCGTGCGCATGAGGAACGGTGACAGTATCGTCTAAAAGAGGTTCTGCTTGAGGTTAGTCCTCTGATTGAGACCCTGGGATAGCTGCATACGGATGTGCAACTGAACTGAACTGCACTGAACTGACCGGAACTGAACTGAACTGAACTGAATTTCGCATTTGTTTCAGTTCAGTTCTTGAGAGTGACAATACATCTGTGTTGTGGTGAGGGGGCTGCGGGGCTTCAACCTTCCAAATATTTTAAGAAACAGGGTTTCTAGACATGGTGATGTGAATTGTTTTACATGATTTATCCTTCAACTGAAAGCAGACAGTGTCATCGGCTTGTAGCAATACATCTGAGTTTTGAAAAATAAAATAGAACTTTGGATGTTTTGATGAAATTAAATAATTCAAGAAGTCAAGAATGTGTGACTGACATTAGATGAGAGGGTCATGGAACATGTAATTACATTTGAATGTATGTAAATGTAGTTACAGATAGTGTTATGTTACAGGTATCCTTACGACATGATTTTGTAACCAGTTTTTAAATCAAACATAAATAACTTATACAAGTCTCAGGTTGAGAACCCCCTCTCTACAAGTGAACTGTGTGGGTGTGCAGCTGATTGTGTTTGTTGTGCACCGCCCTATCATTGTGTGATGCAGCCAGAAAGGTCTCAGACACGGAGATGGATTTGTTTCGTGTCGTATCTGGATTGGTTAGCAGTGTGGCTCATACGTAAATTAAAAAATTAACACTGGAATGTGTTGTATTTTTCTGCCAATTCTTCTTAAGCAGTGCTGCGGAGTTTATGTGCTGCTTTGCGACCTGGGCGAGATAGCGTTGAGGCACGCATTGCCTTTCAGAAAAAGAGATTAAGAGTTTAAATGAGCACCGATCTGAAGGTTGAAGGTAGTGAGTGCAGCGTTGTGACAAATGCAACATTGTTACGTAAATTTTCTGAATCAGATCCAACTTACCTTTTTCGGTACAAAGGGAATTGTGATCATCAACTTGGATCAAGCACTTGAAAATTGCCTGACTTTCTAAGGCTTTCAAATCATCTTTAGCAGCCGGAAATATTTTGTAGATTATTTGACCTTTTTAATCTATTTTTTATCTGTTGCTGTTTAAATCCTATAAGCATTCTCATTTTTCCTCCCGTCTCCCGTTTCCAGGGCTGTTATTCTAAATCCTCAGAAGTATGTTTGTCTGAAAGTAAAGTGGGCTTACTGAATTACGAGTGCTGTGTGCGTTGAAACTTAACGATGACTTTTGTATGAATGTACGTTATTTATGTAATAGGTTTAATATTTATTCACTCGTCAAGCGAAGAGAGGCTTTCTTTAACTGTCAGTTCTTTGAAACTCACATACGAAGGAAATTGTACTTCCATTTGACGCTTTACAGTAATTGGACTTGTATTTATCAGAAAATTTATTATGTCACGATTCTTGAACTTCAGTTCATCCGAAATGAAGGACGTTTTAACCAGCAGAGAGAGGACAAGAGCCGTGTACACAATTTGCAATGTAAATAGGTACTTATCAAGAAATTGTGGAAGTGGTACCGAGCGTCTTATATTGTCGGTAGAAATCTGATCCAGAACTTTATATGTTTTAAAGTATCATTACAGTTAATTATGTATCTATACTGTATTGACGTGTGGCCTATGTGTAGATTTTTATGGGACGAGAGTGAAGAATGACGTAATAAAACGTGTATGATAAACGTTCCATTGCAATATTCAGGCACAAAATACAACGCGACCTTAATATTTAAGCTTCTGGTCTGCCTGCATCATATCTACCCTCTTTGTGCTCTGTGGCAGTGCGTGCACAAGAGGAACGGTGACAATATCGTCTAAAAGAGGCTCTGCTTGACGTTGGTCCTTTGATTGAGACCCTGATGTTAGGATACGGATTTGCAGCTGATCTGCGCTGAACTAAACAGAACTGAATAAAACGGTTTTGATTCAATTCAGTTTCTTGAGACTGGACATCTGCCTTTAGGTCGGGATCGCACCCATTCGGCACTCCTTAATTGGTGCCCCCAAAATTGAAATTTAAAATCACAAATTCTGTAGATACAATTGCATAATTTTTTTATGATTTGCCCTTCAGTTGAAAATAACCACTGCGACCCGCGGATGACAATACACAGGATATTTGAAGAATAAAATACGAGCAGGGTGGATTTTGATGAAATTTAATAATCCAAAAAGATGTGATCTAGTGGTTTAAATTAGGTGAATGGATCATGGAACATGTAGTTACATTTGTATGTACGTCAGTGCAGTTGCAGACAGTGTTAGTTACTATTATACTAACGACATTATTTTTATAACTAATTTTCAAAATCAAACATAAAGTGTTCTAGTCTCATGTTAAAACCCCGCTCTTTACATGGAAAAATTCTGGGTGCGCACCCGATTGCGTTTGATCTACACCATCTTTGTCAGTGTGCCATGCAGACAGCACCACCTCAGGCACTGAAAATGCTTTTTGCATGTCGTATGTGAATCTTATAGTAGTGTGCCACGTACGTAAATTCCAAAATGAACATTGGACTGTCTTGAATTTTCCTGCCATTTCTCCTTCAGCAATGATGCAGAGTTTATTGTTACTGCTTTGTGACCTGGTCGAGATAGCGTTCAGTCACGAATTGCCTTTCGGATAAAGTGATCAGGAGCTTCAGTGAGCATCGATCTATCCGTCGAAGTTACTAAGTGCAGCGAGGTGACAAATGCAAGATGGTTAGATCAGTTCCGGAGCCAGACCCGTCACATCTGGTTCTGAGCAAAGTGAATTGTGATAATCACCTAGCCGCAGGAGGTGCCCTTGTTTGTTTGTTTGTTTTGGCAGAACATTCTCTGAAACACAGATTCAATCTAAAAATGTTTACGTATTTACAGTTTGCATTTATGAATACTTTGTATACTGAGTATTTCCATTATGGAACTTGATATAGAAAATAGCCTTCAACATTGCAGTACGTTTATGCGGTAATATGTAACTTGTGGATAGAATTTACTTCCTGATCGCAACACGTAATTTATAATCAACGTCTCTTTTAAAATACTTTCCTTGCTAGAAAATAGCAGGTGGATGTAGAGAACGTCATAACAAAACTGATATTTTTATTATTTCATATTGACTTCACGAGGCATATATAGTTTTGAGAACTGACTGCTATTCAGTTGTTAAAGGATTCAATGTCTTTTCAGCACAGGAAACACTTGAGAATGTAATATGGAAAGAATTCAGTTATAGTATCGAGGACTAGGGCTTACGCCTTGGCAAGGCCATTTTGATTTTTTTTGCAAAGAACATTAAAATATATCTTTCAGGAACTACTGTTTCTCCTGAACTTCAGTTGAACCGGAATAAAAGATGTATTTACCAACGGAGATGGGATACAATTTTATTTACGTAATTACTTATGTAAATTAATAATTATATGTACGTATAAATTGCTGATACGGTAGCGGGCATCTTATATTTTGTGTAGAAACGTGGTCCACAAAATTTATAACTTTTAGAGTAGCTCTAACATTAATTGTTTATCTCTAGTATACTGTCTTTCAATCAATGTTCAGAATATATTGTAATAGCACGAGAGTGGAGAATGACTTAATAAAATGCATGTATTAAATACATTGCGCTAATCAGACACCAAATAAAAGTCATAGTAATATTCAGGCTTTAGAACCTGAAAGGCTAATGGAGTAACTAACAGATAGTACAAAGATGCTTTATTCATTGGATCAAAAAGGAGAGTGGACACACAGACTTCACTTACACTAGAAGTTGGTGTTATGGTCTCTTCTTCACTGCACTTATTTCTTTTCATGATTCTTGTCTTTCACTTGAAGCAGAAACATGAAGAAGGACAGCGTCTCCTGCATTATCTGCAACAGAAGAATGATCCGTTAGCTCGCTACACGTACGTGTGTGTAAGAAGTCAAGAGACTAAGGAAAAGTAATCGAAATCAGAATGTTAGAGCTTCTCATAATGTGTGTATCTTCAGTGTCAGCAATTTTATGACGGGTTGGAAGACCGTTTGTAATTACGACTTTTGTTGGAATGATCTTGAATTGAATTTAATTTTTCCTAGATGTTACAGAGGCAAGGTTTAAGACCATGTAAATTCCAAAAACATTCTATGAAAGGTATTATATAAGGTACTATACTAGGATAGTACAAGTTGTCTTTAATTGTCTAATTTTTTCTTCTTTGGATTGACAAAGTGCAACCATATACAGGACTTACTGAGGTAACTATGAACGTTAGGACTCTCATATTTCGTGTGTGGGCCCCTTCTTATTGTGAACTGTTCTTATTTCATGGAAGTGGGTACTGATATCACATCACAGGATAGTATTTCAGCTACATACTGTTTCATTCCTTAGTGTGTCTGTGCAAATGCTGCTGCTACTGTTACTACAAGGAGTGGGAGTAGTGGTATTAGTGGTGGTGGTAATGGTGGTGGTGATGGTGTTGTTGTTGGTGGTGGTAATTGTGGTGGTGATGGTGTTGTTGTTGTTGTTGTTGTTGGTGGTGGTGGTGGTGATGGTGTTGTTGTTGGTGGTGGTGGTGGTGGTGGTGATGGTGTTGTTGTTGTTGTTGTTGTTGGTGGTGGTGGTAGTAGTAGTAGTAGTAGTAGTAGTAGTAGTAGTAGTAGTAGTAGTATTTTCAACAATCATAAATACGCCAAAATACCAGAAATACGGCACCCTTGCAAAATTGTGAAGCGTCACGTCCACTGTCAACAATTATGGTAGTGCCCGGAGTGTTGTGTAGTAGTGGATCTTCGACAAAACGCGATTTTACTTATGAAGGGCGACTGTGTTGAATCGAAAGTATCATAGCGGCTACGCGATATGTATACCAGGTAAACTCATTTGATGTGTTCTCATAATATATTTGCCAGTAGGCATTAACTACCTGCCGGCAGGAGTTGTATTACTGCTTAAGTATCCGTATTGTTGCATGTACAATTGACTTTATTTTACCATATTTAACGATAAGAATATTGCGTGTCCTGCTCACGTAAGAAGAACTTATTATCTAGTTGTCCACAATTGGAAATATTTGTTGCTGCTGGTTGGAGATTGCGGACTATTTTTAAAGTGCACGGAGTGACGTATAAGCAAATATGGCCATTAGAGGAGCAACTGTTGAACGTCGATGTAGCAGAGAATGCGAGTGATACAAGGAAATCTTTCGTTTGCTCGAATTTCAGTCCACAAAATCTATGGTTTCTTTTCAAGAATTTTATTTTTTGGAGGACTGCCAAAACGTTGATTCATGTATGCAGGTTCTTGCGGCAAATGCTGTGGAACAGTTTTTTAAATTGTAAAATTTGATCTAATATAGAGGAGTAACAAATCATTTGAGTAATTCTGGCGACAATGCTGTTTTGAAGCATCTACAAAGTTGGAGGACGGCAATACAAATGTAATGTAATTCTGAAATGCTATGTTATGGAATTAAGTTGTCAGACTGAAGTGTTCTTTAACACGACTAAGATTTATTTTAAATTTTGGAGAAATATTTTGTTGCAGGGAGAGCTTTGTTGCTCTGAAGTCTGATTTTTCTCAAAAACAGCCAACTATCGTGGCCCATTAGTTCCAATTATTCATCTTGCTGACGGTTTATCTACAGCACGTAATAACGTGGCTGGCCAGATAGTCTCAGAAAGCTTCAGATAGAGTAAAGGTAGGGCTAGGCTGATGTGCGTGGACTACGGATAAAACAGTGGTCGGACTGTCGCTATGGGGCTGTGTGGGAACTGTGCTGTGGAAATTTGAACTACGGCCTGGTGAAGTAATGTGAGATATATGTATTCACCCATATAATTGCAATATAGAGCGTTCAGTTAGAATGTGCCAGGTTAAGTGTAATATATCATAAGGCGTTTCCATGTCCCTCCACACCGTACCTGCTCCCGAAGATTAAGGTGACGTGAAGCTGGATGTTAAGCAGATAACTGAATGTGTTGTACTTAGGGAGCTTGATTGGATGCATAGTGAGTAAGTGATATATAAACCGTCGACCACAACATAAATATTGTAAGTTTTTTACTGATAATTTGCAACATGTTTCGGCTTAATAAGGGCAATGATCAAGTATCAAAATGCAAAATACTTTGAGGAAATGAAGTTTCTGATCAAATGAGATCCGATAATCTTCATGGAGAATACGCTTTATACAATGTTGTAATGCATGTCGAAAACTTTGACGTATAGTCTCATATTTAAAGTATGTAATAAATCAGTAACAATGTAATCACTACTCCTGTTTAAAACAATCAGTTTTTCCCCCTATTTTGCGCTGCGTCCCATCCTGGTCCATGGACTCTAGGTTCTTGAGGTTTCTAGACGACACACAACGTGGCATCACAATCGGTAGGATACCTTTGGACGAGTGATCAGATTGTCGCAGAGACCTGTACCTGACAACACAAAACACTCACGACAAACACACATCTATGCCACCGGCGGTATTTTACCTACAATCTCAGAAGGAGAGCGACCGCAGACTTATATCTTAGACCCCACGACCATTCGGACCGGCAAAATAATTAGTTACTCGTATATAAATTTAGCTTTGATGGTTTCGTTTTTCAGAATTGGTGATATAATACATTGTCCTTGAAGAGGTTTTATCAAGATTGGAGATTTGACGTACAGCGCTTCTGGAATTAAAAATTAAAACTTTTAACCATTACTCGTAAGAGCACATCACCATGATGTTATGATCAAATACAAAAATGTGAATTGTGTAGACTGTTACGTTTGTAATTTCTTGGATAGTGTGTATGTGCATTGTGTGTTTGACACGTATCAGAATCTGGAATGAACAAAGGACCTAAATTTAATTCCTAGAATATTAACGGATAAGAATATTACAAGTTTAGTTACGAGGACGAAATATAACTTACGTTTACTTAGGAGGATAATATATAGAGGTGGTAATGTGCCTGTTCACTGTGTGCCACCTATCCGAATACTGGACTTGTCGAGTGAAGGATATGGAAGTGTGATCTCGTACATGGCGATTTGTTGTATAGAGCATGGGTAATTAAGTTGGTTACGTTTTTAGTCTTTATAAATTTCCATGGTGTTGATTTGCTGTCCTTTTCTCATGGAATATAGATGTTCTATAAAACTGAAAATTTTTCGTATGGGTTGTTGATATTTTACTGGTGTTCTCTACATTTCGAATATCAATTATTGTTACGAAATGCCTTTTATTTTTCGTTACGTTTGGTGAAAACTTTATTTCCGGATTGCACTACGTACTGTTTTTTTTGGCCTTCTGCCAGCAAGCTCCTAAATGCAAATTGTTAAAGGATGAATATTATTTATATTTCTAAATTATTTTTCGTATAGAATTCTTCGTTTGGAAATCTAACTTTTGTGTGAATTGTTCAAATAATTCTGTAATATAGCTTGCTCTTTCCTAACGTTAGTGAACTTTAAATATATTACTGCTGCATTCTTTTGTTTGGGAGTTGTTTTTTGATAATTTAGTGTAGTCATAATATCGTTAGTATAGGAATTGTTACGTAGAATTTCTGGATTGTTAATCTTTCTTTGTTTTCTTCAGTTTTACCTAAGGGTTACTATTGTAGTCCGTTTATGAGAAATCCTATGCCATGAAGTTTATGTTCTCGTGGATGGCTCGGACATATGAAGACATACATACATACACACAAACGTACGTACATACATATACACATATACATACTTGCATACACCTATGTATACATACATCATACACATACATTCTTTGTGGTGAAATTTGACACTGGAACAAACTTTCCCGCTGTCAGTTGGAACTCCTTGTTAGCTGTAGCGATGATGAACATCAGACATCGCTGAAATGGGATAGCAGTTCCCACCCAGTCGCACCCGAATGCCGCGTCTCTCACACTCTGCGCCTGAAACATTTAAGAATGAATGATTTAAGATAAATCCGTAAGTCTCTTTTGTGTTGGACTTTCCTCCTTACTTTGCAGGCAGCATTCTTATGTATTCTTTCTTACGTGTTGTGTCAGCTGAGTTCCAAACCAGCAGATCAGAAGCACGTCAATAGCGTACGTAATATAAATTACCACTCCTTGACTCATATCCGCGTAGTTTCCCCAGTTCTGCAAATATTAGGAGAGACACAAGGAAACAGTGAAGATCTCCAAGTAAAAGCAAACGATAAAAAGTTTTGAGACAAATCTTAATTTTTTGTAAATACAGTTTGTTTTGTGTGTGTTCCTTATTACTGTATGTGACGGACACTGAATAAACGTGGTAAAATATTCGCCCGCTGAACCCAACTCATTTGCCGAGAATTTGAAGACGAAACAAATTAATTTCTTGTTGTGATATACCGTGTGTAATTTTGATGTTGCTAGGGGAGTTGTGCTGTACTTACAGCGGCAAGTGTGCAACCATAATTTTTCATTGTAGTGGTTGGCGTGACACTGAGATTAAATATTATTTATATTTTGTTTAAAAAATTATGTTGTTAGTATAATGTAATTATGGCTCTAACATAAAATAATTTGCATCTGCATGCATATATGTAAAAACATGAGCACATTTTTCATGATTCGCACACACGATTTATATCACAACATCTTATATTTTTGTTTTATTTAAGGTCATCTAAGGCATCCTAAGTTGTTTTATTAATTTTTCAATATTTTAACTTTCTGGTCATCAGCCGACTTCATTGGCTGATTTCTGCTGAAAGGTACATAAAATAGAAAGTTTTATATCATTGTGTATATAAAATATCTCTCTTTTTTTAATTTACAAATATGGGGCCTACAACCCGGCAGCCCATTTTGGGTAGGCCTCTACCCAGCGGTGACTCTGAAGATGACCGATAAATGGTACCTTGATGAGGGATGCACTAGGTTGATACACGTGTGCTGCTGTGTATTGAGTATCACAGTACAAGGGATGGTAATATTTTAATGTTTACGTTGTATCGTTTTGCACAATTTCTTATACTGTACCGCAACAATCGAAAAAGCAGCCATGCATAATATGGCCAGTAGAATCAGGAAGTGTCCACATAGACCGATATTCAGTGCATCTTCCATTTGCTGCATGAACCTGTAGATAAGAACAAGTACAATGAAAATATAGAAGTTACTGTTTTGTACAGTGTTACTCTACGTTTTGTACAGTGTTACTCTACGTTTTGTACAGTGTTACTCTACGTTTTGTACATTGTTACTCTACGTTTTGTACAGTGTTACTCTACGTTTTGTACAGTGTTACTCTATGGTTTGTACAGTGTTACTCTACGTTTTGAACAGTGTTACTCTACGTTTTGTACAATGTTACTCTACGTTTTGTACAGTGTTACTCTACGTTTTGTAGTGTTACTCTACGTTTTGTACAGTGTTGCTCTACGTTTTGTACATTGATACTCTACGTTTTGTACAGTGTTACTCTACGTTTTGTACAGTGTTACTCTACGTTTTGTACAATGTTACTCTACGTTTTGTACATTGTTACTCTACGTTTTGTACAGTGTTACTCTACGTTTTGTACAGTGTTACTCTACGTTTTGTACATTGTTACTCTACGTTTTGTACAGTGTTACTCTACGTTTTGTACAGTGTTACTCTACGTTTTGTACATTGTTACTCTACATTTTGTACAGTGTTACTCTACGTTTTGTACAGTGTTACTCTACGTTTTGTACATTGTTACTCTACGTTTTGTACAGTGTTACTCTACGTTTTGTACAGTGTTACTCTACGTTTTGTACAGTGTTACTCTACGTTTTGTACAGTGTTACTCTACATTTTGTACAGTGTTACTCTACGTTTTGTACAGTGTTACTCTACGTTTTGTACAGTGTTACTCTACGTTTTAATTCCAGGACTAAATCTGGATATATTTTTGTTATCGTAAGACGTAATGTTAGAAAGACTGATTGTATGATGCCTTGTGTTATGTTTTTTCGGGATAAGCACGAGATGAATCACTTTAACTGCTGTGTTTCCATCTTATTTACATTGAAATCTCAGGTAATTTCTTATAAATTTACTCCACTATATCCTGATGGTGTCGAATGCACGCATTTAACTTTGCTTGCAAGTCGCAGTTTGCAATTGTATTATTTTGTTCATCTTCCTGCCGGTGTTGAGGCGTGATATGTTGCTGTCTGATATCCAGTATGGCCGCCTTTAGCTTATCGAACTGACTACAAGCCACAGCGATCAGTGCAGTACAGAGAGACAGGAAACCGCAGGTTATACCCAGTGCCAGCAGTGTTGTGAGGACCTGTAAAAACGCAAATACATAAAATTCAGATGTCTGAAAACAAGTTCATTTAGGAATTTTGACGATACTAATCGCAACCTAAACTAGTAACAGCATAAAAACGCCGTTTCCTTTTAGACGGCATTTAACGGCAACGCTTCTAATATGTTGTGTTATTTGTATGGCATGAAAATTCACGTCCAGTCGGCAGTGGAATTACGGGGTTGAATAATTTTTTTATATAATTATTCGTCCTGTAAAAGGTTTACATTTTTACATTTATCCTACCTTCATAATTTTAGCAAGAAACTGTTATTAACCCTTAGGTTACTAATGTCATATATATATGGAGCGCATATTCTTGATGTTTGTAGATCACACACAACGACGCAGCACAGTCGGTAGGACTCCTCTGGACGAGTGATCAGCTCGTCGCAGAGACCTCTACCTGACAACACACGACACTCACAACAGACA
>Ga0268261_10003676_pt1 | contig 11322 bp, 8 predicted proteins | sample TergutNc150P1_FD_190353 | JGI IMG/M metagenome (GOLD analysis project Ga0268261, IMG submission 190353) | Nasutitermes corniger P1 segment gut microbial community from laboratory colony in Florida, USA - Nc150 P1 (SPAdes) (version 2) | ecosystem: Host-associated > Arthropoda: Insects > Digestive... | reverse complement strand
TGATTTAACCCTTATCCTGCTAACGTGGAGAAAATGGTGAGCTAATAATGTCAGCAAATAGCAGATGGGATTTAATTCAGGCTTCTAAGGGTTAAATGATTTAATTAAGGATGGGAACTATAATTTGATGCACTCTCTTCCAAATTCCTCTGACTTATAGCTGCCGTTTGTTCCACACAGCCTATCCCAATGGCCGCGCGTTCTAAGGCGTGGGTCTGCAGCCACTCAGTTGCTGGGATTGCGAGTTCGAATCCCGCCGGGGCGTGGATGTCTGTTTCTTGTGAATATTGTATGTTGTCAAGTAGACGTTTCTGCTTTGGGCGTATCACTCATCCAGAGGAGTATGAGTGAGTCTGAGTGTGCTCGGGAAGCCTGGACAGATGAGAAGACCCTGGCCCACCAGTGGCTTCTGCGCCACAATAAAAAAAAGTTCCGTAGAAGCCGTGCCTAAAATCTGTATGTGTGTTCCAGAAATCTAATTTTCTTTGACGAGCAAATTCAGTGCTTTGGGAAAGTTGCTTATTATTGTATTAATTGAATATCTGCTATTCGTATTCGTTCCGAGCGAAGACTGAAATGCTGTACATTTCAGTTTAAAACGAATCTGACCTGACGTCTCTTTACATTTACATTCAAGAGAAAATGGGACGCCTGTCAGCAGGAAATATAAATTGCTTCATAAGTTTTATGTTTTCATTTACATACCACATAAATATTATCAAATTTCAATCGAAAACATATTTTTATCCACGTATATTATTTTGTGTTAAAAGTGAAAGTAAACACAAAACGTTTATTCTAAATTTTTGAACCGCAGCCGCATACCCTATGAATAATTCTGGTGTTTTTATGATGTCGGTGGAAAAAAAATTCTGTCCCTCTTTTACATATGTGAATTACCGTGAGCATTACAACACACGAAGAAAGAAATAAAAGATATTTTAAATTAAATTCGCTAACTGCCAGCACTTTCGTCGTTATTACGCATTTTTTGCATCACTTTTCTAACTCGTTTATACCGTCAGGCACTGTAGATGGAACCGTGAAGTGAAGTAAAAATGCTGAACTTCGTAATCAAATAGACCATAAAGTCAAGAGGAGCAATCGTTTTTTGCTTTCCCACATGAATTTTCTTTTAAACATTGTAATGTAAACAATAGGCCTACAACCCACTATTTCGGTTTCTTATACTGAAACCCACTTGGGACAAAAATTTTGTTATGTTACGTCCGTTTTTCCCTTGTTTCGAGAGTAGTTCACTGCAACAACCTTACACTTTCAACATATTTTCTGTACAGTTGTGCACGTTAAATTTGCTCATGATACCAGATTCTAAAATGCTTCGAATTCATGCCCAAGAATAAAAAATCTCGGAGGATCCCGAAGTAAGGTTTAGAGAAGCCAAGAAAACGTACCGTATTGGGGTTTTTCTTTGGACGACATTCACAAAACTAAAGTAGTGTCCACAGTCGTATTCAATTAAATGTGCGCCCAAGAATTTCGTTGCAGTCTCAGAGTTAAAATGTGACGCCAGCAACTGCTATCCAAGTGAAAGTAAATGCATTGTATAAATTATGCCTATAAAAAGCATGTCGATGGAAATTACGTATTTGTCGAAAATTTATTACCACTCCAAATTCCAGGGCACTGTATTAAGTGGTGGTTATGCCTCTGTTACCACATTTTTTCCGTGGCTGGCATGTTGGTTTTGTTCTAAACAGCTGAGAGACACACGCAATGATATACAGTCATGCTCCGTTTGCAGCAGTGTGACCACAAGGCAGAATGCTACATTCACCGTCCTTGAGTCTGTACATGCCCCAAAAAAGCCGGTTTGTGATGATGTATGTGAGTTGCCTGACTGTGTGCGTGTGTGTGTTTTGGTGTGCTCATGTTGTAGTAGTTTTCAGACAGTTGCACAGGTGGCAGCTGCATGCTCGTAACTGTGCGCTCCGAAGAAAAAAAGATGTAACAAATCGTTGTTGTTCCTTATTTTAAAGAAGGGTGTAAAGAAAGATAAACGTTGGGAAGAAGTTGTATCAAGTATGAAACATAGGAAACAACAGTGAATATCAGCGGTCTGTGCCACTATTTACATAATTTATTTTCACGACTTGTTTTCAACATTCATATTCATTGCAGCTGATTAGTTTCCAATGAATATAAACTAGAAACTGAAAATATAGTATGGTATAAATAGGAAGCTAAGCAATGAACACGTTCTACATTAGACTGACGTGAGAAGGAATGCTGTAGTGATTGAGCCATATTCAGTTCTTCAGATTTTAAGATCAAACATCAGTTGCTACGATGCGCTCAGAAAATAAAGCACACTACTGATTCGGATCTCCCTTACCATTGACAGCTGTAAGAAATCTCTTGTGCGCAGAATAAGACGGAGAAAACAGTGCAAATCCTAAAGCTTCTTACATACACTAACGAAACTATTGTAAGCCATGTACGTTATCGTAACTTTCTCTTTGTTTAGATGGATCAAGTGTTCAATTTCCATGGCATTCTCTCAGAACAGTGGTGAACAAAATGTGGAGAGTTTTCATGTAAATTTTAACACGTGGAAATATATTTCAGCTGATTTTGTAAAGAGAAGCAGTTGATGTATAGCACTCTTTCTACTGTTTTTTCCGTCCGTCTGTATATACTATGTCCTTGATTCTTCTTACACGTCTATTGTTATGACGTGGTAGGATGATAATGGCAGTGATTGTAATCATATTTTCAGCAGCTATATCCTTTGTTCCTTAGAGAATCATTGAGGCTTATATGGGCTGTGCAGGTAGCATGGTGGTGCCTGGACGAGAAATGCACATGAATATCATGTTGGAAACCCTCAAAAGACAAACGAACAGGCAGAGTTGCTTTATGAACTGCCTAGTTGTAGTTAAAACTGGATTTGTAGCTTTGTTTTGTTAGCATCCACTTAAGGATCGTGTTGTAATATCGTGAAGGGATATAAATTGAAATTCCACCAGGTCTCATATTGAACATTATTTTGAACATCCCTGACGCCAATATGCATTAGATCCTCGTAGGACACAAAAGCCTTGAAGAGAGCAAGGAAATGGAGGTTCTCTGCAAAAGTGAGGGAAGAACCCAGTTCACATAATTCTAAACTCTAAGAACTTTCATTTTTTATTCTATTCTTTAGTAAGACACCTCCACTTCTGTTGTTAGATTCGATATTTGTTAGAAGAGGCAATATAAAAGCATTCAGTAGCTAGAAAGAAATCTTTGAAGGCTTTCATTTTTTTCTTAACTTTCCACCAAACAACCCAAGCACCCCGCACTCTCCCATTTCCTATTCTTATACGAAACTAGCAAGGTCAGATAGCTTAATCGTTTGACGAACAATAGATACGAGAAGGGGAATGATGAATGTCGCGAGGGGTTGCTAACTAAAAAAAAAAAAAGGAATGTGAAGAAGGGTGGGGGATAAAATATTCTACTACACTTCTTTTGGAACAAAACGAAACTTTGATATTTTCTCTGTACTTACCCTCTGGGCCGTCTTGGCCTTTCTAGGGCGAACTTCCTTTCTCCCTTATTTCCTTCAGAATCAAGGAAAATTTTATACTGAACCCAGTGTCAAGTTTTGGTCCCTCCTGTTGGATATCCTACCATCTTTACTCTTTCTCCTCACCACCTCTGACAGTATGTTGCCGTATTTCGTGACAGGTTGTCGGAGTTCGAGTAATATTTCTCTAACGGAATATACGGTTAAGTTATAAGTAGAATGGGTGCTACCAAGGGGTCGGCGTTGTGAAGGGCATCAGATGAGAGTAGTCATTGTAGAGGTGCACACCCAGAATACAGTGTCTTGAAACTGTAATATGTGGCTTGAAAAACAAGCCAGTGAGAGATAAAGAATAGGGTTCAGCGGCTGGTTGTAGTCAATATCTTTAATGTTACATAAAGGCGAGGATTTTATTGACCAACTGAGCGACTGCTGCATTTAACAAAATATGCGGGACTCTATGGATTTAAATACTTCAAGTAAGCATAAAATTTGCAAAGTAGCCGCTTGTGCGTGAAAAGTCTTAATTAAAAACTTTTCTTTTTTACATCCCATTCAGAGTGGCTAATTCTAATCTTTCTTGTTTCCAGGTAAGAGTTTTCTAGTGATGTGGAAGGCTAAAGAACCACCGCTGCTGAACATGTAAGTTGCTGTACAAGTTGACGTAAATTGCATAATTAAATAATTTATCATTCATTTGACGAAGCTGTCAGTAGCGTAGATTGTAGGTTCTGTCTTGTCGAATAATGGGAAATGATGTGGAAGGAAGTGTATTATCTTGGCATCTGCTTGGAGTAAATCAGGAAAACCAAGGAGAACCTTACACAGGGTGGTCGATGTCCTGGCCAAGATTCAAATAGAGCGCCTTGCGAATACGTCAGAAGCGACCCCGTTTGAAACAGCTGGATCAGTGATTGATGTGAATAATGATGTTTACTGAATGTGATAGTCGAAACATGATTCTTCCAGTTTAAACTGTGGGTATTCTACACATGTTTTCTGCATTTTGTGTACATCACTGCAGTTTGCATTTATTTGAGATAAATACAAATATACTGTTGTGAGCGGCACTATGGTGCCTGACGTAGTAATTTATTTATTATTGTATTGCCTTAGACATAAGTAGTGCCCAGAAATGTTTGAAATTAAATCTGTAAATTTGATTGAGATCTAATTTTTCTTATACAGTTATGTTACAAACCCGGATAGCTTACTGTGCATACTGTTACAAACCCGGATAGCTTACTGTGCATGCTGTTACAAACCCGGATAGCTTACTGTGCATACTGTTGCAAACCCGGATAGCTTACTGTGCATACTGTTACAAACCCGAATAGCTTACTGTGCATGCTGTTACAAACCCGGATAGCTTACTGTGCATACTGTTACAAACCCGGATAGCTTACTGTGCATAATGTTACAAACCCGGATAGCTTACTGTGCATACTGTTACAAACCCGGATAGCTTACTGTGCATACTGTTACAAACCCGGACAGCTTACTGTGCATACTGTTACAAACCCGGATAGCTTACTGTGCATACTGTTACAAACCCGGATAGCTTACTGTGCATACTGAGTAGGCTACGGGTCGAAAGACCGAGGAATTTGTTTTGTTTGGAGGCTGGAACGGGGGTTTTGTCTGCCCCAAAACGTCACGACCAGCTCTGAGACTTACCTAGTGTCTACGAGGGGCTATTTCTCCTTGAGTACAGCGATCGGGATGACCACTTGCCTCCATTTAGTGCCGACGTTCAGAATACTGACAACCAGGTCTGCTCTGCTGTCTGCGTCTTAATGGTGTGGCTCGTAATTCTACACAAGGAAAACTTTACATTTACCTTTACCTGAGTGTTATGTTTGCTACGATAAATTATTTTTCGGGAAGTGGCTTAATAAAACGTGACACACTCCCCATATGAATTTTGAGCACGTGAGACAATAGGAACAAAATTAAAGGACGGCCTTGGTTGCAAAATTTTATTTTGGACTTCTTGTTTTAATAGCACTCCTAAATACACAAGAACTCACATTACGTTCTGTTATAAAAAGCGTTGGTGTAGCGGTTAACCATTTTTATTTCTATTTCAGTAGTTCCCATTTTGGATTTCTGTCTGGTGAACGTTCCTTTGCGATGTTTTCCCTAATTTTTTCTCTGCAGCAACTACGTCAATATTCCATGTTCTCTTGTTCCAACTTCGTACGCATTTCAACTAGAGTACACGCTTTATGCTTAGACTAGGCTTGCAGATTAATTTTAAAATAGTTAGTTAACAAATTTAGTAACCTGGATGAGAACAGTTGTCTTTCAAATATCTTTGCAAGGCTGCCTGAACCTCATAATTCAAACGCTTCCATGACGTCACTTTTTAAAAAAGTAGATTCCCTGTGATTAGACATGTGCTCTACCACCTGTAGTGTGCGCGGTGAGAGTTTCTGGTAAACTGCTAACTCATTTCCCGACATGAAATATAATACACTGCACGTTCCCATTCTGTACACAGCCAAGAGAGTGTTCAGTACAGGCGGTATTACTTTCATAGTGGGAAGAGGATCACCTTCCCTCGAGAAGAGCTGCGTGTAGGACCATCTGAATCCTCTGACTTCAGATAGTTCTCCAGGATGATCACGAACGACATCTAATCCAGCAAAGCGAGATAAGTGATGTAGTTCGCGACTTGATTCTTTCCAAGCAGCAGGCAGAACTTCTAGGATTAAGACAGCTGCAGTGGAACTTACTGCCTAAAGGAACTAGAATATCCCTATTCAGGAAGAGGTACGAAAAATTTTCTGGGTATTACAGAATGTAGGATTCTCTTTGCTTCTGCAGTGATGTAAGTGGCTTGATGGAAGAAATGGGATTTTCACATGATTCAGACGAATGTTGCATGGAATCTAAGCTTGAAAGCCGTTTGTTACATAATATAAACGTAAAACCATCGACACCTGTTGCCCATTCAGTGGCTAAGAAAGAATCATGCGGAAGTATGTCACTGTTACTGAATGGAATGAAATGCAAGAAGCACTGTTGGCAGGTATGCGGGGTTCCTTTACTCGGATTGCAGACGGAATGTATGAAGTATTCCTGTTTTATTTTTGTTACATGCAGAACAGTCGAGAAACCGATCAGCGTTTCGCTCTGAAGGACCGGTCAGCCGTATAAGACTTTATTCTCGGAAAACCTCCCGTGTTGATTCTCGAGAAGCTGCTTCTTCCCCCAATACACATAAATTTGGGGCTGATGAAGTTTGGTGAAAGTCTTGGGAAAAAATATGAGGTTTCCTGTATTCGCATGGTAAGTTTCCAAATCTCCGTGATGCGAAGGTTAAACAAGGAATACCTGTCGGCCTGCAAATTAGAAAAGTCATGTTAGACGAGAATTTCAATGGTTCATGGTTTTCTGGGCAACAAAAAAGAAGAAAATACAAGTCTGCTACAGAACTACCAGAATTGAGGAAGGCCTAATGTCATTGAAAATACACTTCTTACACTCACTCCTCAATTTCTTTCCTGAGAAGCTAGGAGCCGTTAGTTTTAAGCAAGATGGAGGGTTTGATCAGGGTAAAGCCAAAATGGAGCCGCGGTATCTAGAAAGGTGTTAACCGGCTGTGACAGGGAAGTACAGCTTGTTTCTCTGTAGAGAATCTGAAACTTCGCATTACAAGAGCAAAGTAAGAGTAAGATAAGAGAACTTCTAATTTTTAAACAGTTGCTTTTCGTGTGGTGTTTGAATGAGTGCAAAATACGAAAAAAATAATTATATTATAATTATTTTAAGAGTTATTATTTATTAAAACTAATTTTTTGGATATTCTAGATTTTAGCCATTTTAAGCATGAAATATATGCTTTCTGCTTTCAAAAACTTTACTCTTTGAAAATAATACCTACTGTAATCATTTTTATGATACCTCGTCAGATCTCCATGACATAAAATCAGTACGTCATTGTAATTGTCAGCACACTTGGTTTAGTAAGAAACAACTGATGCCTGTAAAATTTGAAATTTTTTTCTAGTGTATTCTGAGCTAATGACGGGAGCAGCGTCAAGTTCTAAAACGCTTTTGTTCAACTAAGATGAGAGGAAGGAAAATATCCAGCAGGATATGTGTGTGTAAATTTAATAATGCACCTTCACAAACCTGTGGACGTGCCTGATTAATAGGAGTTTTTAGTTCAAAAAAGGAGGAATTGAAACGGCCTTCTATAATGGGATATGATATTCTTATTTCGGTCACTATGAAGGCTACTTTGTTTTGAGCAGCTTACTATTCTATCCTGAATATGTAGGAAGTGTATTCCTTCAAAATGTGGGTAAGTTTCTACCAGACTACACAGCGTCACAGCTTAGACGACTGTAATTTTAAAGACAACCTTGTCATTTGATCTACTTTCCATTTCACGTAAATTTTTTTTCAAATTCGAAAAATAATTACATTTAGGGCTTTCCATATGTTACCCGCGACACGGTGTTGTGTTGCCCGCGGAGACACTTGGAATGAGAAAAGATCTTTTTACCGTTTCTTTGGCACAGGCGAGGTAGTACGCCGAAACGATTTTGCAAACTTAGGGGGACATACATTACATTACTAACTCATGTTGTTAAAATATGCTAAACACGACATCCTAGCCTGTGTCTTGCATTGCATTTGTAATAAATGTTTTCTATTATTTTCAGCAGCTAATATTTTTATTGCACGTTATGTAGAGAAAAATACACAAAAAAGGCTATACGTAAAATTATACTCATTCATTGTAGATTTCAAGCTTTCGCCGTGATTTGAATATTGTATATGTTCTTTTGGGTATTTCCCCGGCGTCAATATGTGATATGCATATCACATATTGACGTCGGGGAAATGGCCAAAAGAACATATGCAATATACTCATTCATTCTTTATTCCATGTATTGAATTTCATGTCGGCCACATGCAGACCAGATTGCTAAATTTGCCAGCACCACACAAAAAGATGAGGATAGCTGCTTTAGAGGGTCGTACTTTCTTGTGATATTTCTTTCTCAGAAGCGCCCGTGCTGAGTAGAGAAGTTCTTCTAATGCATGTCCCTGCATATAAATTAGATTCATCGCAACACGCATGTTACATAAAATGAATATTTTCGGTCCTGTGCTTATTATTCTCCACCTTGTCAAAGCGAAGACAATCATTTGCACTTCATCAGACCCTTCCGTTTCCAATAATCTCTTTATACCGTTCCCATTTTGGTTCTTTTCCCTAGCATCAGCTTTGGATGTAGGCTGCCTGTGCGGTTATAAAAGTCTACGACCGAACGGAGGAAATCTAGTCTGAAAACGTAAATCCCCATTGAAACATTCATGAATATCTGGATTTTGTGTTCACACACTTACAGAGAGAAAGACCGTTTTGGGTATGATACTGCTGCTTTATTGTTCTTATTCTTCCAGCTTTTACAGAGAGGATCAAAGCACTGATCCTCTTCGTTCACATTTTAAGAGGATGTCAATTTTTATTGAACTAAGAGGAAATGGAGGGGTTTGCATTTAGTTTAGAGTTGATCCTATTTGTATTCTGTGACGGTGTTAAGTTCTGGAAATGGAAAGCGTGTAGATGTGAGTGGGAAAATATACCGCCTGATCGGAATATGTTAAAAGCTCCTTCTCATTATGTGATAAGGGAACCCAAGATTTGTGTATATCAGCACTATTTTTGTAAAGGGGTTGTGTTCGGGGTTACTACAGTCGAGGCGAGGCAGACAGAGATGATATGCATGTGATTATGGAATTTTTTGTTAAGGGTACTTTAAATGGGCTATTCCAAATGACTTATCGTCAGAATGAAGTTTCTGTATCTTAAATCGAAATAATTCAAGTGATATCCCGTTTGCCCAGAAGCCACAGTGGCAGTATTTTGTATGCCGTTATAATTTTCAGTTAACTTCACTGAAATATTTTATATTAATAACGGTGTTCCTGGATTTGGTTTACTTTAGAAAACTTATTATTCCATGTGTCCTGGTAAATTTTTGTAGTTTGAATGCAGTGTATATTTACATTAACATGCGTATTTTTTGGTGGTACATTTGTGTAAATGTGTGTAAAGCTTTAACTGTGTGGCTCCTAGAAGGAAGAAAGTACATGTGAAAAGTATAAATACTCGGAAGAGTCTCAGACTCTACGGATGAGACCCAGAGACAAGTTCCATCTTCAGTCAAATTTTATTTCTTCAGTCCTTTGTGTGTATTAATCTTCCCTGATCCCTTTCTCCTGGTTGACTATTTCAAAAATCTTTTCGGTATAGTTTTCTTCCATTCTAAGTACGGTGTTTCCTGAACTACTCCTGTCAACTGAAATTATGTCTGCATTATTATGAAGCTCATTTATAATTCCTGTTTATTATTGTCACCTTTTGGAGTGTAATCATTGTTACTGACATCATAAAGCTTACTGCTGCGGCTGTAAATCTTGGTTTTTTTACCGATATTTTCCAAACTCAGCATTGTATTGTAAGTGTATCATTTTAACTTAGTTCATGATAATCAACCGATCGCGCTGTAAGGTATGGGACCTTGGATTGGCTAAGATAGGAAGAACATTAGTCAGGAGAGTAAAGGTAAAGGTAAAGGCAAAGTTCACACTGTAACAGTCCATGAAGACCCGGAGGCGGATTAGAAGTAAGCTGTACTCTTTCTTTAGCCTCAGCGCTAAATGGTGGTGGGTTGTCATCGCCACGCCCCAGCTGTTTTAGTTCTGGGAAAGAGATCTGGTACCCTTTGTACAGAAGAGAAGGCTGAGTGGGCCCCAGGGCCGATCTAGACGGATGCGGAAGCTCTCGCTCCGACCGAGATTCGAACCCCAGACCGTCCGGCCCGTAGCGAGTCGCTGTACCAACTACGCTCTCCCAGTCTACTTAATCGGGAGAGTTGCCTATAAAATGCCCCTGTATGTAGTCGTTCTGTCCATTAACATATTTTGTCTACGTATTTTCAGTTATCACTTTTGATTCATTACTCTGTTCTTTTCTTCACGGTTTCTGAATTTTGATGCCTTAAAACCCTCTTTCATTCCATGCTTTTGTGATACCGTACCACCTTCAATGACGTTTTCTTACCCGTTCTGTTTGAAAGGTCCTTCCACTCCATTTCTTTTAGATGTTGGGTAGTTAATGCTTATCTTAATGCTTTGAAATTTGCTTTTGAGGACATCTCATCTGAATTAAATAAATGCCCAGTGTGATCTGCAGAAGACCATAGCAGAACGGAATTTAAGAAGTTGCATAACAGCGGTTATAACTGACCATCAATAACAATCGACGGTAGGTGCTGTGAGCATCATAGAGCACGTTGCAAATCTGTAAGGCGCAAAAGGCTTAAGACTATTAATGAAGCTACTATACGCGTATGGACATATGTAGACGCATAAAATATGTTCAGTTCGTGTGATTAATTGGTAACTACTTAATTAACAGTATTTTTGACTGCAGAATTTGTCTTGCAGGGCTACCCCGCTCTTTGTCTTTAAAAATGGCCATATCAAAAATTACGGAGAGCAGGCAGTGCGAAGGTTGGGGTGAAAGTGTGAAAGGTAATTTAGATGGAGCCTAGAAACGCAATCATTCTCATTTAAACTCGTGCTTTAGAGTACCTGTTAAAGAAGCGGAATGGTCCGCGTACAGCCGATAAGGAAATTAACCCTTTAAACGCTGAATTAAATCCCATCTGCCATTTGCTGGCATTATTAGGAGTTCACCATTTTCTCCACGTTAGCAGGATAAGGGTTAAACCATTAACCCTTAGGCTACTAATGTCATATAT
>Ga0268261_10003675_pt1 | contig 11323 bp, 7 predicted proteins | sample TergutNc150P1_FD_190353 | JGI IMG/M metagenome (GOLD analysis project Ga0268261, IMG submission 190353) | Nasutitermes corniger P1 segment gut microbial community from laboratory colony in Florida, USA - Nc150 P1 (SPAdes) (version 2) | ecosystem: Host-associated > Arthropoda: Insects > Digestive... | reverse complement strand
TATATATATATGACATTAGTAGCCTAAGGGTTAATGATTTAACTCATCCTGCTAACATGGAGAAAATGGTGAGCTAATAATGCCAGCAAATAGCAGATGGGATTTAATTCAGGATTTAAAGGGTTAATTCTCCAGGCCATACTACGGCCCTGGTGTCGATTTTCCCACTAACAGAAATAAATAGCAGCGGATCTATCCTGGGGGCAAAGGCGACGGATGCGTACAGCTGACAATCTTGCCACCTACATGTGCCACTTGTCCGAAGGCACTGGGCGTCTCAGTCTCCTGGATCTCTCACTAGAACTGTTCAGTGATACATTTACCTTTACTTAGAAACTTGAATTTCGCGTCACAGAGCTTGGTTCATGTAATCAACGCTTCTCCCTCTGCTTTTCTTTTCACATTTACTGCAGTGAGTTCGATGGTATTTGAAAGCGCTGTGCAGTATAAGAGGCAGTGTACACTTTGCTGAACATAAATCCAATCGGCAAACTAACCCGTATGATCTTCGTCTACTCCGATAATCAGAAAGTGTATTCTGCCCATTATAAAGGAAATGTGTTGTCTGAAGGCCAAGACACCTGGTTCAAGGTCCAAAATTTTTTCCTCCTCAAGAAATCATCGTCGCCTAATAATAAGAATTGAATGATACTGATAATGCAACCTGCAAATCCACTTGCTCCCAGCCACCGGTTACGAAATATAGCTACTGCAATTACTATAGGTTTGCCATTATTCCTTTCTATACCAGCACGTTTGTCCGAGCGGTATTGCTTCTGCATTGCACTCAGAAGGTGCACCCTTCGATTCTCGGCAGAGATACCAACTGTTCATAGGTTTCTGTTTTGCTCTGTTCTAGTAATTCAGTAAAGTCCTCTCACAATACAATGCATTACGACGGCTTACTGCAACGTCCATTTCAATTCGTTATTTACCAGTCACTCTTTCACTGGATTCTATACAAGCTCACTTGAAAATTTTGTTTAACAAACCATTAATTAATAATTTCTACCTAAACGTTTAAATTCTGATTTCGTCGAATGCCTAATGTACGGACATTAATATTAGATAGCACTAGTGACAAATAAATAAATGAAGATGCAGCAATAAGGGGTGATAGTGACAAGGAAAATCAGAAGTACTTGTACAGAAAACTCTACCAGTACTACTGGATCACCAAAATACCACAAGAACTGGCTTGCCATTGAACCCGGGACACCGCGATAAAAGGAAGAAGGTTTATCGGTTGAGCAAGTCTTTCTGGAATTTTACGTCGCCTTGAAGAAAACGTGAATCTGCGTCTGCACCGCTTTGGTAACAAACAATTTCGTATATTCTGTCTTATTTACTTTCTGTCTATTCTTTACTGTTAGCTTTCTACCTTTTCTCTTTTCTCTTTATGTTCCGTTCTTTCTATCTTCCCACTTTCCTTTACCCAGTATAAGTCCTATATTTGTGTCCACAAAAGCCTTATTTCAACAAGTACCAAACAATAACTCCAGACAGTAAATAATGTGCTCCGTCGGTATACTGATTGCATTCGTTCAGAAGGGCAACATTTTTTCAGTAACTGCTATACCCCTGTTGCTTTTTGATTCGATATTAAGAAGGCTATTGTCACCACGAAATTTTCTCTCGCTTCTTCACCGACTGTGAAACCTCCCGAGACTCGGTATATGGCGTAAAGTTGGCGGAACGTCCGACGGTGCGCTTATCTGCACTAATTTTCATATCGGATGATATCATTCCGTTTTTCTGATAACCGGACATAGCTGCCTGTATAAGCTTCCTACGTCACATCAACTGTCACGAAGAAACTTTCATCAGCAAGACTAAGGTACAAGTAAGTGTACAGTTAATAAAGTAACTTTAAAGTTGTAGGTTTCCGCTTCATTAAAAACATGTAACATTAACTATATCTATATAATCAATGACATTAAATTCTTTAGTAGCTTCCAATTCTACGTATAAAGGTGACATAATGTAATTGCTCTTACTCTTAATTGACTGTGGTGTTTGCCCCAGATGTCACGTTATCCAGTTACTGATACACTAAAATAGAAATTGTGAGTAGTTAGTGTAATTATTGATGTGCTCTGCTGCACAGTCAGATTTGCATAATTGGTGGCATTTTACGTATAATGTTGAACTAATGTAATTGCTTTTACTCTAAATTGACTGTGATGTTTGCCCCAAATGTCACGTTATCCAGTTACTGATACACTAAAATAGAAACTGTGAGTAATTAGTGTAATTATTGATGTGCTCTGCTGTACGTTCAAATTTGCATCACTGGAGGCGTTTTAGACCATCTCACTACTGCTACACAGAACTGTGCTTATGTATCTGAATTACTACAAATTTGCGAATATCAGAGCTTATGTTTTCCTGTAAAAACTACACATGCTTGGAAAAACCTAAGAAAATTTTCATAATAAGCGTGAAAAATTTGTCTAGAAAATTATATTTTTATTTCTGATAAGTAAAATATGTTTTATTTTGTAGACCAGTGAAAGGAACTCATTCAGGCATAAAAAGGAGACCAAGAGATGAAAAAGAAGAAATATGAAGTGACTGAATAATTCGAATGAGTCTCAGAAGGATTTCTACGTTACAGAATTCCTCACTCTCCTTGTAAGTGTCGGAAAATTATTATTATTATTATTATTATTATTATTATTATTATTATTATTATTATTATTATTATTATTATTATTTCTACTCAATGGCCCAACAGCCGTCATTGGGTTCTGTCCTCTTCCGTACTTGGTGTCCAGATGTTCTTGCATTGTGCTAACCTCCTCTCTCTTCCTATGTTCAGCAGCAATAAGGAGTTCCTCCTGTCATAGCCTTCCCATCTCAGCCACAGTCTTTCCACAGGCCTTCTTCCGTAAAATTTTCCATACAGTAATTTTTGGGTATTCTGTTATTATCGTCTCGAACTACATAACCAGCCCATTTCAATTTTTGAAACTGATAACGATCGCCCTGACGTGCTCAGTTGGATATGTAAAATTTCTTAATGGATATGGTGGGGGTTTATCAAAGCGGATAAAATCCTCGCTATTTTCTTATTTATTTATTTGTATCTGGTTTTCTTATTTCTTCTCTCAACTGACAGATAGCATCTGTTACTTTAGTTATTTTGTGATGTAATTTTTCTGTTTTTCTATCCGCTAATTTTTTACTTTCTTCCATTAGTTCAGCACTTAATTCTTAATTTGCTTTTTCATTTTGACTTTGAATACCATTCAGAGTACATAAAACACCGCCTAACATGCCCTGTATTTGTGCTGACATATGATTATTATTATCATTGTTTGTTACTATAGAAATACTTCGAATATTTTTACCTACTACAAATGCAGAATCCTGCACGTCACTCTCAGCCACCTCCAATGTCGTGTTCCGCAAATGACGGGCTGCCATTTTCGCCTAGTTTACAATAACTTACTTACTACTGACATTTGCTGTTGATGCCCGTTGGCGTGCAATTGCCACTACTATTGCACTTCACTGTGTTTAATTAAACAATATTTCTGTAACCTATATGACACTACAGTGCACAACAGACGGTGATTTGTGTGGCTGTAGTATGCTGGTGTCGCTGGTTGCTGGCTGGTCCTCTTTCGTGGTTGTTCAAATGTTCAGTGATTCGATTTACACACCATCTCGTGCCCAAATTTGGTCGCCATTTTTGTACACGATCGCCCTATGTACAACGCATACCTTGATGTGCTCAGTACGGTAGGTGAAACTTTTTACGGGATAGAGGTGGGGTTAATCGGATTGGATAAATTCCTCACTAGTTTCTAATTTATTTATTTATTTATTTGTTTCGGAGTTTCAAAGTTTGTTCTCGTCCAGTTAATCAAATAAAAATCATTTTCTAATAAAAACCAACAGTACTTTACTCCAGAACCAGTAACCTGTGCATCAGGAGACCTCACTATGCACCACCTCGCTTACTGGACTGCCAGAGTCAGTATGAAAATTCTTTTCATAGTTTATTTTGGTCTGGGGTGGAAGATTTGCTTGTATTAGGCTGTCGCCATTGGTCTGCTGCTAACAGGGTTTCCCACTCAAATATCTCTGTATCCAACCCTTCCTACCTATCACTAACGCTTCCTTGGATTCAAGTTGACATCTTTTTTTCTTATGGCGTTTCGACCTGACTCTGAGTCATAGTTTCGCGATTACACTCACTGGACACATCACACTCGGCAGGACTCTTCCAAACAAGTGATGGGCCCGACACAGAGGCCTCTATCTGATAATTAGTTGAATATTCAATTTTGTATTAGGGAAAAGGGCAAATCAGATAACATCTTGCACCTTTATTAGTATGCTATTACTTTCCCCTGGTGAAGCGTGAATAAGAAAGCAATATTGAGATGAGGGGATGTGAAATGGGTTAACTTGGATAAATATTGGATCAATTGGCAACCGTATGTCGACTTATTATTCCACCTTCGGGGTACACACAAGGTGCTCCTGAGTAACTGAGCGAATTTCAGCTGTACACAAATAACTTTTTCACATGTTGATGAAGTTTATTTCGTTGGTATACAAATGGGAGACACCTATAAAGATATGCAGCCTACAAATTTTGCGTCAACAGCTGCAGGGAGGTGCTCATTTCTAATCCGAGTTGGTTCATAACACGAAAGAATATCGTATAGAGTGAACTTTATGCAGACGACTCCAGTGTGCTGTGGAGGTTATGTCTGATAGAACAGGCAACAGAATCTATTGGGTCACTGAAATTTTCCTTTGACTTAATCCTCGCGGCCGTACTACAGCCCTGGGCTCGATTCTGCCACTAAAAGAAATAAATAGCAGCGGATCTATCCTAGTGCGTAAAGGCGGCCGATGCGCAGACCTGACAATCTTGCCACCTTCATGTGCCAATTGTCCGAAAGTACTGGGAGTCTCAAACTCTTGGAGCCCTCACTAGGCCTGTTCAGTGATACCTTTACCTCTACCAAGAAACGAATTTCGCGTCATATATGTTTGGTTCATGCAATCAACGCTTCTCCCTCGGCTTTTCTTTTCACAGTTACTGTGTTGAGTTCGATGGTGTTTGACAGCGCGTACAGTATAACAGGTAGTGTACACTTGGCTGAACATAAGGCCAATCGGCCAACTAACCCGCTGGATCTTTGTCTGTTGCGATAAGCAAAAAGTGTATTGTGCCCATTATAAAGTGAATGTGTTGTCTGAAGGCCAAGACACATGGTTCAAGGTCCAAAAATTTTTCTTAGTCAAGAAACCATTATCATTTAATGATAAGAACTGAATGATATTGATAATGCAGTCTGCAATTCCACTTGCTCCCAGCCACCTGCTACAAAATATAGGTACTTCAATTGCTATACGTTTGCCATTATTTCTTTCTATACCAGCACGTTTGCCCGAGCGGTATTGCTTCTACACAGCACTCAGAAGCTGCACACTCCGAATCTCGGCAGAGATACCAACTGTCCGTAGGTTTCCCTTTGGCCCTGTTCAAGCAATTCAGTAAATTCCTGTCACAATACAATGTATTCCGACGGCTTATTGCAACGTCCATTCCAATTCGTTATTTACCAGCCATAACTTCACTCGACTCTATACAACCTCACATGAACATTTTGTTTAAAAAGCAATTAATAAATAATTTTTTACCATAAAGTTTCAATTCTGAGTTCGTCGACTGCCTTATTTAAGTGCTTTAAAATTAGATAGCGCCAGTGACGGATAAATGAATGAACGTGCAACAATGAGGGGAGATAATGACAAGGAAAATCAGAAGTACTCGCACAGAAACCTCTCCCAGTGCTACTTGAGCTCTAAAATTTTCACAAAAACTGGCTTGCCATCGAACCCAAGGCACCGCAGTAAAAGGAGAAGGTTTATCTGTTGAGCAAGTCTTTCTGGAATATTACGTCGCGTTGAAGAAGACGTGAATCTGCATCAGCACCGCTGTTATAACCAGATATATCGTAGATTCTTTATTCTTTACTTACTATCCTTCATTCTTTATGCTAGATTTCTTCCTTTTCTCTTTTCTCTATATGTTCCGTCCTTTCAGTTTTCCCTCATTCCCCCATGTAAGTCCTATATTTGTGTCCACAAAGCCTTATTTCAACAACTTCCGCCGAATAACTCCAGACAGTGTATAATGTGCTCCGCTGGTATACTGACTGCATCCGGTCCGTGGAGCATCATTTTTCAATAACTGCTGTAGCCCTGACGCTTTTTCATTCGATTTTAAGAAGGTTATTGTCACCACGAAATTTTCTCTCGCTTGTGCAACCTCCCGAGACTCGGTGTATGGCGTAACGCTGGCGGAACGTCCGACGGTGCGCTAATCTGCACTAATTTTCGTATCGGATGATATCATTCCGTTTTTCTGATAACCGGACATAGCTGCCTACATAAGCTTCCTACGTCACAACAACTGTCACGAAGAAACTTTCATCAGCAACACTAAGGTACAAGTAAGTGTACAGTTAATAAAGTAACTTTAAAGTTGTAGGTTTCCGTTTCATTAGAAACATGTAACATTAACTTGATCTGTATAATCGATGGCATTATATCTTTTAGTAGCTTCCAATTTTACGTATAAAGGTGAACTAATGTAATTGCTTTTACTCTTAATTGACTGTGCAGTTTGCACCAAATGCCACGTTATCCAGTTACTGATACACTAAAATAGAAAATGCGAGTAGTTAGTGTAATTATTGATGTACTCTGCTGCACAGACAAATTTGCATAATTGGTGGCATTTTAGGCCATCTCATTAGTGCTACACAGAATTGTGCTTATGTATCTGAATTACTACAAATTTGCAAATATCAGAACTTTTGTCCTGTAAAAACTACATGTGCTAAGAAAACCCTAAGATAATCTTCATAAACAGCGTGAAAAAGTTGTCCTGAAAATTATATTTTTATTTCTGGTAAGTAAAATAAGTTTTATTTTGCAGACCAATGAAAAGAACCAAGACAAGCATAAGAATAAGGCCAAGAGATGAATAAGAAGAAATATGAAGTGACAGAAGGAGACGAAAGAGGCTCAGAAAAATTTATAAATTTCAGAATTCCTCACACTCAGTGTAATGGTCATATTATTATTATTATTATTATTATTATTATTATTATTATTATTATTATTATTATTATTATTATTATTATTATTATCATTATCATTATCATCATCATCATCATCATCATCATCATCATTATCGGTATCTCCTTTATGCAGGGTATCTACACTTATATTCCTGAGACAAACCATGTCCCTAGGGAACACTGTGTTGCAACTATTCTGATATAACTATTCATGGTGAGTATATCGCTAGTTCCTGCGTTGACTCCATTGCATCTCTACGTTAGCACTTTCCGAAGTATGTGTGTAGTGCCCATAATGGCTGTTTTCTGTAGTTCCTTAACTTCATGATTTCCTGGTATGTTGCTCACGTATTTTCTAAATAACTTTGCAATGGTCCGAGTCGCGCCTATTGTTACTGGAATCACCTTTGTTTTTACATTCTACATGCGTTGTATTTCTATTGTAAGGTCTTTATATTTTAGAATTTTCTCGGCTTCTTTTTTAATCACATTTCTGTCCCCCGAAATTGCAACATCTATTAACATACATGTTCTCTTTTCATTATCACGAATTATAATGTCTGGTTTGTTTTAGGAATGGTTCTGTCAGTTTGAACTTGTTGATGCCACAGTACGGTTACGTTGCCTCCCTGGCCTGTTTCTACTGATTTTGGGACATGTTCGTACCAGTGTTTTTTGTCCAGTTGTACCCCTGTTTCCTTACATATGTTGAAGTGTAGTTGTGCACACACTCTATCGTGTCTTTTTATGTACTGTTCTTTTGCCAGTATGAGGCATGCCGATATTATATGGTCTATTGTATCATCAAACGGTTGGTTATTATTATTATTATTATTATTATTATTATTATTATTATTATTATTATTATACAACTAAGGTCTCTTTGCAGAAATTTTCGAGTGCGTAGCATGTAAAATTAATTCTAATATTAAAGGTTTCCTCGAGGATTATAATACATGCGAGAGAAGAAATGTAATGTTTGTGGCAAGCGTAAGTAGAGACAGTATTCGGCAATTTTTCCCGTTAAATTTGCAACAGGTATTGCACCAATTTCCCTAAACAGCATTAACTGGCTGGACTTTGTAATGAAGAGGCATTGTGTTTTGTGTGATGTAGGAAATGAATATTTAGGAATCATTCACGTTAATTTCAGGGTTTAAAAAGTTCATTAAACTGCATGGAATAACAGTAATACTGTTTAATAATGCAGTAGTAATATGTTTAGAAACAATACAGTACTATGTTTCGCCGAGACTTCACTCAGATTAGCTTATTGCCAGTTTCCATAATAGACGGACGCTCCCACTGGTGGAGCTGAAACGACACCTTTGGGTACAACGTATGCTGTAGGCGTGGTGTAGTATACAGCTGGTGCTGAGGCCACGTAGTACGAAGGCACAACTGTGTATCCTGCATACGGGTAGCTGTTGGTGCAAAAGGACACGTTGTAGTTCTTTTAGGAGTATTTCGCACGTTTTAATTTCAACTATGTTTCTGTAGTTCAGAGCTCTCCTTTGTAAGAACTCAGTCTATAGAATGAGGGTAACTGAATAATTTAAAGAACGTGATGAGAGGACCAAATGAAACTATAGTTTGGCACTGAGCCGTGCAGCTGTGTTTACCACTCATTTCCACAAATTTCAGGGCCGCAAACCTAAGCCACGGAATATAAATTTGGAAAGAAGATGGAAAAAGTAAAGTTGGAATTAAAGTTTCAGAATAATGTCTGCCTTCTCCACAGACACAATAATTGTATACAAAGCTGCATTATACAGGGTTATTAAAAATGATTTTCAGGGTTTTAACAACTTGTCATACACAATATACTTGAGATAGGAATATGTAGTTGCACCGATGGATCAAAAAAATTCTCACAGTTTTCTTTTATGATGTGCGCTGTGCAGTAGTTATGCATTTCTCCGCTTGGAGCGCAGTTTACTAACATGGCGGCGGACGGCAGTGAGAAGGCGTTTTGTGTGGAACGAACTCGATTATCGTGTTGATGTTTGTAGAATCACAAAGGGTGCACATATAGAGAACCTGTAAGGTATGTAAAAAGCTTGGAGTGTTGTTCTATTAAATAAAAAATACATACACTCCTATCTCAAGTGTACTGTGTATGACAAGTTGTTAAAACCTTGACAATCATTTTTAATAACCCTGTAGATAGGTATGGCAAAGAAAACACACTTTGGCTTATTTAAAAATGTGTCTCACAAAGTCAAGCTCTTCCATTACTAGCCTGGACATGCCCTTAGGTCTCCAGGAGTTTAAGGCTCCCAGAATTTTTAGACATTGGGCACGGTGGTTAGGTTCTTAGCCCTAAGCACCGGCCGCCTTTACCCCCCCAGGAGATCCTCCTGGTACGCATTTCTGTGAGAGGCTGCATCGACACAAGGGCCAATGACCCCATTGGAAATCGAACCCGCGACCTTCATGTGTGTAGCGCAGTCCTTCAACCAACAGCGCCACTACGTACCCAAGTTCAACACTGTTAAAATCTAAAAATGAGAAATCCGAGAAGAGTGTTACAATTAATATGTAACAGTAAATGAACTGCTCTTATAAAATAAACTGACTGATGCCCCAAAATGCAAAACAATATCAAAAACAAGAATTACTGGAATAATTAATGTTATTTTACTTACGGGTAACTTGGAGCCTGACCAATAGCACGTGCTCTGGGATAATCTTGTACAGCAAAACATGCACCAATTAGGATGGTTAGCTGAAACAAAGAGATCATTTTAAGTGCAGCATATAATCTATTCTGGTATCTGATTTTAAAAAGCAACATTATGCGCATAATTATGTACAAAAATGGGTTTTTAGTTACCTTCTTGTGTTTTCTTTCCATCTACTGGTACCGCAGATCTGTATGTATGATTGTGTGTGTATTTTCCTTGAAACTTTATCTTATCATTCTAAAAGCAACGGTGTTTAAATTTTTTAAAACACTGTCTGTCACAACAATAAAGAATGATTTCCAAAATATATATTACAAATTATTTAATTTTTTTTATCGGGATCCACCACCACTCGTACTTTGTGAGGGAACTCAGCTGCTGCCAAATAGAACACTTCTGCGAGGGCTGTCAAGTCTTCGAAATTTCCGTCAATTCTTTACATTAAATGGAAATCTAAAAGTATCTCGCAGTAAAACTCTTAGTCGTTCATTCCAAAGGGATTATAAGAGCGGCAAAACTTTGACAAAACGGACTTTGAAATCCAGTTCACTGATATCGCAAATACTAAACAAACACGGAAAGGAAAACAAAACCAAGTAAGGATATGACAAGGAATATCCACCCGACTGGCATTTTAAATGTCCTAAAACGGGAAATGACAGACAAAAAAATTCAAAAGACAGTACTGTACCTTCGCTGTCAGAGCACTGGTATTTGTTACGTTTTGATCCATAAGCTTGGCACACTGTCAATTTCAATGCAGTTACACCAGCATGTAATAAAATATCAACCTATAATCTTAACGAGCAATGGACAGCTTTTGGATCTTTCAAGATGGTGCTGAGCTCAATAATCGAATTATAATATAATATCCCACCAATAATTGCTGCAGTCGCCAAAACATTGCTTTCTTTTTTCGCCTTCTTTCCTGAGCGTTTATGTACGTTGCAAAATGAAACTTTTTTTTTCTGTCTTCCGTGATACGTCTTGCAATGCGATATGACTGTACACTTGAAAAGCCATGAATAATGTACTTAAGAAACCGCCTTTTCGACGTGCATATACAGTATTCCTGGCAGTGATAGCGTCAGGCTGAATTCCGATACAAAATAATTCCAGGCGGAAGTTATAAATGTCGGATTTTAACGTGGAAAAGAATCGCAGTGGCCAAGCGGTCTATGACACTTGCTGTTTTTCGTTGCTCGAACACAGGGATCGTGTAATATTAGGTAAACCATCGAATGAGCCTTAGTAAAATTTCCTTTATTACATATTGACAATCACCAACATGTTTCGGTCGTACTATCAGTACATTTTACCAAGGTGCCTTCGGTGGTTTACTATATATTATAACTTAATGCACGGGTGTGGAACATATTAACCCTTTAAACCCCGAATTAAATCCCATCTGCTATTTGCTGGCATTATTAGGAGCTCACCATTTTCTCCACGTTAGCAGGATAAGGGTTCAATTATTAACTTTTAGGCGACTAATGTCATATATATATATATATATATATA
>Ga0268261_10003674_pt1 | contig 11328 bp, 10 predicted proteins | sample TergutNc150P1_FD_190353 | JGI IMG/M metagenome (GOLD analysis project Ga0268261, IMG submission 190353) | Nasutitermes corniger P1 segment gut microbial community from laboratory colony in Florida, USA - Nc150 P1 (SPAdes) (version 2) | ecosystem: Host-associated > Arthropoda: Insects >... | reverse complement strand
CCCCGGTTACCTCGTTCCACTTCGTCTCAAATATTCACCTCAGCACATAGTTGTAAACAATATCAGAGACCAATGTTATTCACGTACAAGCCAACAGCAACAATTACACTTCTGTTTATCTTTATCTTTATTTTTTAAAACTGTAAAACAAAATATTCTGCACCTAATGATAGCAAGATTTCCCTAACTTCAATCTTCCAACTTACAAAAGTAAGTGTTACACGGATTCACAAGTATCATATTGTAGGAATAATATAAAAAATTATACCAGCATTTCGGGTGTGATTTTCAGTGCCTACCGCATTTGCAACTTCACCTTCAGGCCATTCACACTTTTCAAAACAATATCAAGAGTAAAATGAAGATCATCTTTGGAGTCACTTTCAATGACTTTGAAACTTCTCAGAACTCGTGAAATGGTAGATTTAAGTTCCAGCATTGCAAACTTTTGACCTGCAAACCGAAAGAACAAGATTCACTGTTTTGTTCTCAAATTTGACTCGAATTTCGATTTAGAAGAAAAACTTCCTGAGGAGAAAAATTCGAAAATTCCAAAAGAATTAATCGTTAAGAAATTTTCGTGTATTTTCCTTATTATATTTCATGGATATGTAAACACCTGTAGAACTGAGACTTTCTCCCTCGAGATTGCGTAAAAGGGGCATTGCAATGCACAACTACAACCAGCATCTGCAATCACACTACTCGATGTACAGAAAGTGGAGAGTCACCCTCAAATTGGGCCGTCTGGGATCATTAGAAACAGACGTTTCTGACACTGACTACTGCGTAATGTCGTAATAACAGTCACCATAACCTTAAAGATGTTTAATTTCACTCTGTCCTTCTGTTTATGTATTTACGTAAGAACCAAAAAATTAATTTCTGCTCGTCGCTAATTCTTATACATCCTTCTAACAGTCTTCCTTAAGTCAACGTATACTCGCTGCAGTAAGCTTGATATTTATAATACGAACAACAGCGAAAAAAAAACAGTTTGAAGTTTTAAATGTGAATGTGAGTGTATTTTACAAAAAAGTGCATGAGTTGGTTTTAAGTAGAATAAGCGAAAATGCATTTTATGCAGCGATCCATCGACCGTTGTTTTTTAGAAGTACGGCAATAATTTCGTCATACATGCAAGACTCCACACCAGTAATTGTTAAAATACCTCCAAATATGATTTGTTTAATACTGTACTTAGTCCGGTACACTGGTCATTCGTTTGCTTGGTCACTGTAATATTGTTCCCACGTCCCATGCACTTGGCCAACTGACAAACCCAATGATCCTGTTTAACCACACAAACACATACACACACACTCACACACTATCACTTCTAACATTTTCAAGCACGAAATGGTCGATAGAATGCAAACATTACAGAAATGGAACTGAAATTTACATTTGTCAATTCTCCGACATGTGTTACATTTATCAGTATTAGGCGGGAAATGGGCAAGTGGTCAATATTGTGTGCGTGCAGAAAGACGGGTATCAGCAGTTGGCAGGTTGTTTAAAATATTGCAGCAGATTTACGCAAGGAATAAGAGGAGATATGGCGAAGAAGAAAGGTGGAAAGAAGGAAATGACGCAAATAAATTGCGGTCAGAGAGAGAGTCAGTAAAAATGATTGCTCTTTGCCGTACCTATGCAGTTTCTGGACCCTGCAGAAAATGGCACGTAGCAGTACGGATGTCTGCCTACGCAGTTCTCAGGGAGAAACCGATCCGGGTTGAATCGTTCGGGATCCGGAAAGTGTTCGGGTCTCCGGTGCAGGATGTACGGCAGAACTCCTACGTCAGCGCCGGCAGGAATGACGTAATCACCTGTTTATATAAATAACACACTCCAGCAGCACACTTAGTACTAGGGAGTTCCCACACTGGACACTAGACACAATTAAATTAGCTGAAGTTGCGGATGAACACTTGTTCCAAATGCGACCTCGCACAGTGAATATGACACAATTATGAATCCGCAAGCTCTGACGACTGTCGGTCAGTAGCCTTCTTATCGCCACTGAGGGCATAAATTGACAGTCCTTTCTAAATTGCTTTGCTAGGTTACAGAAACACAAGCAGGGAAGCGAATATTAATTTTCCGGCGCTTGTTTCAAAACATCGCACGTTGTAGTACTAAGAAGCTTACCCTCCCCATTCATTCATTCAGTATTCTAACGGCAAGTGCAGAACTTCTTCCAAAGCGAGCTCTCCAAACAGAGCGATCTAAATCTTCTTCCTTCAAATAAGAGTATTCTCTCATTTCCTTAAGCTCATCCCGTAGCTTCTTACGACTTCTTTCTCGTCTCATTGTCACTTCTATCCCTCCATTTATCTTTTCTTCAATAGCCCGTTGTAAAAGGCAGTTTCTACGCAAAACGTGACCAAAACAGTTAGCCTTTCGTTTACTTATTTCATGAAGGATATTATTCTGCTCCTTGACTCTTAGTAATACTTCTTCATTTCTCATATGATCGGTACAACTAATCTTCTCCATCCTTCTCAAGCACCACATTTCAAAACTTTCCAGGTTTTTCCGATCTGCTGCCCAAATCATCCAATGTGCTAGTAAAAAGAGCCCTCTTCTTGTCGAATGCAGCTTTTGCAATGGCAGTCCTACATTTAATTTCACAAATACGTCTTCCCCATTTGTTAAAATGCTACCCAAATATTTAAAAGATTTAAAAGATTCTATTATAAATTTTACTGGTAAAATGAATGTCAGTTGTAAAGTGTTATATGTTAAATGCCACAGATTAACTTTCGAATTTCTAAATTTGTACTTTGAATTAACTACAGTTAACTTCATATCATTTCTTGAATGTAAGAAGCGAACGGTCAGTCGCAGTCACTAGCTCAGCACATATTTGTTAATTCCTCATACTTTCAGTGCAATTGACCCAGATTGACGCGATCAGTTCGATAAACTTCAAAATATGTTTAAGTCATCATTTTGCTTCCATACGAACTTACATTTTTTTGCCGACACATCATTCACTCGAAGGAACCACTGTTCGCCGGTCACTACGTATTTCCGAGTTTGTGAAAGTCATAACCAATGTTTAAAGTTTGATATTGATTAAGATGTGGCATCGTTTCTAATAGTACAATGTAAGTCGAGTTGACTGAATTAACTTTCTGAATTCCAAATTGATTCGAATGAGACACTTTCGAAATATAATTCGGACAACCTGAACTAAATTCTAAATTGCTATACATTCGGGTTAATATAAGAAACAAGACAGTTATTTTATATTTCTTGTTACATATTTATAACCAGATATTCCCTATAATCTGTATTATAAAACTATCTTAGTAAAATAAAATATATAGACTCTTAGTAGTCAACTGAGAGTTTAATGGATTACTTGTCTTTAATGTGTCATCTACTTACTTAGCGCAGTATCAGTATATACTGATTGGTGGCAGACTGCCATTTCCTTCGTGTCTTATTTTATGTGCGAACCCTCAAGCTACCTATACTTTATGTCCTACGGAAAAAACACTAGTAAAACTGAGTCCCCTCCAAATTTGGCTATTAAAAATTGGTGGCAGCGGTGAGATTGGACAAAATCGGTTAGCGGCGGTGCGATTTACTAGACAGGTTGGCATCGACGCGAATTTAGTGCGCGCAAGTTCGCTAGTACAAGACTTGTAGTTAAGTGGTTGCTATATACTTTCGCCGTAGATTGAAGGACGACATACGTAACTGAAATTAGGCCGTGAACAGAATAAAATTTTTCCCCCTTGTTCGATTTTCAACTTTTTATTGGACTGTTGTTTAAGAATGGCTGAAACACGTCTACATCAGGAATTAAAAGAGTCAAAATTATAAACTGTAAGACTCAGGGAGCGTGTGTCTCTAGGAGCGCCGACAGTAAACAAGGACATCTCGCTCATTACCCTTGTACCCAGGTGGTCAGGTTCGAAATCGACTAACTCCCTAGAAGAATTTATTTCAACCATCGAAGCTTCCGCACGGATTGGCCTGTGGGAAGACCGAGATAAAGTGGAGATAGCGGCTTTAAAATTAGAAGTGGCTGCTAGAATATTCTATCAGGGTGTACAGAGCTCCACATGCGAGACGCGTCGTGGCAAACTTTCAAAGATGTGTTCAGTCAAGGGTACATATACGTCCACACGGATCAGAACCCTTACACAAGGCTACATATGGCCCGTCAAGGCAAAAATGAAAGCCCGCAAGATTTTGCGGACAGATACAGGGCGCTAGCTGAGAGGATTACGTGTCAGTTCGATGATCCAGTAATCTAGAGAATTCATTGTAAAAACGCTGAACGCATGCTTTAGCACGCTTCATAAGAAGATTAGGTGGAATACCGGGAAAACAGGTGCGTTATGCGCCACGGCAGTCGGTATATGAAGCTTTAAAAATTGCGACTTCTGTGCAAGAAACCGAGAGACAGGAGAAGTTTATTAATAGTTTCTGAGCGGTACGAATGCAGAACGTACAGCGAAAACGAAAAGTCGCTTCACAGGGTTGCTACAAGTACACCCAGCCAGGCTGTGAGTCAACGCACGGAGGTTCCAAGAAGTGCCATCCAGGCAAGAGTCTCGAGCACTAAGAACACGCAGACCAAAAATGCCCTACGTTGCTATGAGTGCAAAGATTAAAAAGGGAACATACCAACTTCCCGGGAGTAAGAATCAGACCGAACGCTCTAGACGTTTGGGGTCTCCAGGCGAAAGACCTCCAGCCCGACTAAACAAGATACTAGGAAAGAATCAAATACTTCGGGAAACGGCAAAGGGCGTAAAAGAAGACAGCGCCTACCGCCTTGACACTTCAGTAAATGCTGTCATTAGGCCCGCAGTTTCGGGTTGCGTTGGAACACGGTTCTCCCTCTTTTTCAGTACCTATACAAGGAGAAGTTAGAGTCTTGATCACTGACACGGGCTCCAACATTTCGATATTGCAACCAGGTTGTATAAAAATGCATAAAATGTTATTTTTTTCCTGTGGCACTGCGACCCAACGCGGGTCATAGCCTCATTCTTGACGTTTTCTACATCACACACAACGACGAACCACAGTCGGTAGGACTCCTCTGGACGAGTGATCAGCTCGTCGCAGAGGCGTCTACCTGACAACACACAACACTCACAACAGAAACACATCCATGCCCTCGGTGGGATTCGAACCCACGATCTCCGCAGGCGAGCGGCCGCGCGGCCACTGGGACCGGCATAAAATGCTATTGCCCAAATAAATTATGGTGTTGCTTGATGTCCCTGCTCCTTCACTCTCGCTGTCCCAAATCACTTCACATATCCGCTTTGGGGACAGGAACCCGGCTCTCTTACGCACAGACATCGCAGACTGCTGGCTCAGAAAGGAATATTCATGCCGGCTTATTATTACAAAGTTGGAACAAGTGGTAATGCATCGCATTGCTATATTATTTCAGCTGGTTTATAAACTACTATTTACAGATCAGTCTGTTTATTTGTGTATCAAACTGCAGTTGGAATTATAAACGCAGCACACTTTGCGATCGAAGCTTCTCACTATCAGTAATAAGTTATGGAAAAATCATGACCTCACGTTGCAGCCAGTAATTACCTATATTTATTTGTGTGAGCGAATGTCTGCATCCTGTTTATCTTCTTTTTCAAACCGCCCTTCTGTAATGGACCAGAAACTGAACTGAAATCTAACACAGGCTTTAGAGAAATCATTTACAATCGGCATTTTGTAATATGCGGACAGTTGTTGCTTAGTCCCTTTTAGCAGTAATGTATTTTGGGGCCGTTCTCAAAGCCTTTCTCTGTTTTGACTAAGAGAATGAGAGTGTGTAATGTAACGGTCACCAAGTGACGTAATTCTTCGCCGCGTGGGTTTAGGAGCGGGATTCACAGCAAGAATATTCCTATACGAAGTTCGCGTCACAGATATATTTCCTTTAACAGCAACTCAATGCAGAGTGAAATAGGCTCACACATTGGTATGTGCGGTCAATGCAGCTCGTTTCTTGAGAAGGAAACGAGTCTCTTGCTCGGAATAAAAACAAACTGACGAAGTTCCTAAGATTATAGGATGCCTAGAAAATTGCTATTCATGAGGAGCAAGAGTACATAATTTGGTAAAGTAACCGGAGCTTGAATCTGACTAGACCATTATATAATGTGGATATAACGAGTGGAGCTATACTCCTAACCCAATACATGAGTGTACAGAGCATTTAAATGGCCGCAGCGCACCACATACAGTGCGTTCGTACGATGGGTAGTTTAAAGGGTCGCAACACAGGCGGCGCGCCGTAGGATTAGGGTTAACTGTGTGCGACTTTGTATGTTACAGGATGCCTGCTACTTATCGTGCTAGCAGAATTACATGTTCAACCACTTAATCACAGTATCATTTATGAAAGAGAGGGATATTGTCCTTACGAACGATGACTGGCGCGTTGCTGTAAATATTTACCTGAGTATGTGTCATTAAGTACTTTCTACAGTGAAGTCAGATCTCCTCGTTGTTGAACAAAGAAAAGAGTTTACGTCAGTTTTCGAACTTCAACAGATTGAGTCATTTGTACAAATCCTAGAAGTTAAACTTCACGGCTTTTATCAGATTTTACCCCGACCAGACCCCCGACAAGATTTAGTTAATCTTGGAGACAATATTCTAAAAACTATATTCGGTAGAGCGACTGTTTCAGATGTTTATGAACTGCATGATGTACTTGACGATCTACAGAAAAGAAATTCAGATATAGCTCACTCTTTGGCAAAACAATTGACATACGTAAAGAAATTAGGTGATACCGAATCACTTAACACAGAGGCTATTGAAAATCTTTCTAGCATTGTAAAGGATAGTGTAATCCAATCCCACGGTAAATATCAGCAGATTACCCAAGACCTAATCTGGTTTAATCTTACATTTTTTGGACAGGGCACAACATTCGCAGTTTTCAGACAGGTTGAATTTACTTTGTTGCAATTAACCCAACAACTTGATGAAAATTTCAGTGTTTTACAAATTGCAATTTTAGGGCAAGATACCCATTAAGCTAACTAGCCCCTCCTTACTTCAGAGTATTCTCAGAAACATAACTCTACATCTGCCACAGGGATATGAACTAATAGCAGGAACTAGGACTGAAAACATGCATCAGTATTATAACATTTCTAAAGTGGCAGTTTTAGCCATCTCTCATTGAATTAAGCTCATTTTGAACATTCCCATTAAGGCTGCAGATCACCATTTTACATTGTACAGAATAATTATCTTGTCTGAACGGATTTATTCAGACAGATTTGTTCAGTATACTATTGATCATCCATATTTGTCCTTACGTCAGTAAACGCGGCTACGTACTATTTACAGAGACCGACTACAGCAAATTATTACAAGTACCGTCACTGCATGCTCAATTAATGCAGCGATATTTAATACACACCGACTCACCTGCGAAATTAGCCTCTTCTTCCAGACTGCTAACCACCAACAGCTGTGTAAGAGAAACCTGTTTCTCAATTATCAACGGCCGACACTGATACGACACGGAACAGTGTCGGATTTTCCACTTCCCGACGCCACGCCAGCTAACGCTACGCTGGCCGGGAATTGCAGCCGAGACCTCCCACACTGAAGTACTCACAGACGCCGGTTTGCTGTTCAACGTTTCAACTTGCCATGTCTCTATGGACGACTTGCATATATACCCTACATTACGTGGATCTACACAGGCGGAACTAAATGCACCACGAATCTTCCTGCCTGACAAAATTCCGACGGTTACAGATTATGAAATCCACCAGCTAGAAGAATTAACACCCCCGGCACTTAGGCATTTCACGACGTAACTCTCATCTTGCATCATCTCAAAATTTACTAGACATTGACTCTAAGTTACACATACACCATGCTTCTCAACAACCACGAATTCAAATACGTTGGCACATAATTGTTATTATTTCAATTTCTGTTATTTCGATATTGGAATTCTTATATATTCTACAGCGACCACACTTCGACAAACTTCGATGTGCCACTCCCAGCCTATACAACTCTGATTGTGCTGCTTCCCCTCAAACCCCTACATTACATCAATCTCCGAAACCACGAAATAGAGACGCAGAGCAGAACGTCGTCTTTTCATGCTATCCGTTACAGCACGCAAACTAATGCAGCTGCAGTAGACCTTGATATCAACCCACCATGACACGCATCTCCGATCAGTGCTGTTCTTACATATTCAACGCATCCTGCCAGCGTTTACAACGATGTAATTTGTATAGAAGTCAAGACTTACATTATACTGTACGAACCTGTAACACTTTAATTGTCGTGCATTACCCAGCTAATGCTTTCTTTAATGTTGTCTCAAGATGTGCAAATACCCTATGTATATTTTACCTCTACATTTACTGCGTAGAATTTTATTAATTTTTATCCATCTTTACTTTGTATAATTTGTACTACATACTCCTTCACCTCCATTTATACATTCATCACATTGTTGTATTTTTCAACGTCCCATGAGATTTGGCATGTAAAGTTTTCCACCCCAAATCTTACTCTAACCACGGGCGATTGTAATTAATGTCAAATGTTAAATGACATTAATTTACGAATTTCCAAATTTGTACATTGTATTAGCTACAGTTAATTTCATACCACTTCTTTAATGTAAGAAGTGAACGGTCAGTCGCAGTCACTAGCTCAGCACATATTTGTTAATTCCTCATACTTTTAGTGTAGTTAACCACGACTCTGACGCGATCAGTTCGCTGAACTACAAAATATGTTTAATACATCATTTTGTTTCCATACAATCTCACTTTTTTGACACAACATTCACTCGAAGAAACCACTGTTCGCCGGTCACTACGTATTTCCTAGTTTCTGAAAGCCATAATCATTGTTTAAAGTTTGATATTGATTGCGATATGGCATCGTCTTCTGATAGTACAATGTAAGTCGAGTTGACTGAATTAACTTTCTGAATTTCAAATTGATTCGTATTAGACTTTCGAAATATAATTCGGACAATCTGAACCAAATTCTAAATTCCTATACATCCGGGTTTATACAAGAAACAATATAATTATTTTATATTTCTTGTTACATATTTATAACCATTTATTCCCTACAATCTGTTTCATAACATGATCTTAGTGAAATATAATATATAGACTGATAGTAGTTAACTGAGAGTTTAATTGATTACTTGTTTTTAAGTGTCACGCGCTTACTTAGCGCAGTATCAGTATATACTGACTGGTGGCAGATTACCATTTCCTTAGTGTCTTATTTTACTTACAAACCCTCACGCTACCTATACTTTATGTCCTACGGAGAATCATTAGTAAAACCTAGCCTCCCACCCCAAATTAGGGCATTACACTTGGACTTGTTCTCTTGAAATTCGCATACTTTTTTCCCACATTCATTTCCATTCCATAGCAATTTCCATTACGAACAGGATATTGCAATATGAGGCAGCTCAATTGACAAACAAAGCAAATCTTTCTTTACGATACTATAACCGCCCGGCTCACCTTTCTCACTAAGTTGTTTGCACGAGACATAGTTTGAGTGTTGTGAACTCAGTAAAGAAGAACTATTAATACGAATTATGCTTAATTGATAATCTGGAGAATATTTAGAGTGATTTTATTTTTATTCATTGGACGCACAAGTTCTGAATACAAATGATAAACGTAGTACAGATCACTTTGTGACTTAGCGTATTCACTGCACATTAACCATTATGAAATAACAATTATGTAGTCCGAAACTTGATAAAACCGATAAAGTCCAATTTAAGATTACTTATTTTAATACTGTACACCCCTAGAAACACAGTTCCAGTTATATAACTATTCTGTAAATCTGGCTTAAATTAGGAGCGATGCACACGCACATCCTCTTTCTATAACAACCGAAAAATTTGTGCGTTGTTCGCTACATTATGCGAAGTTGGTTTGCTTGTCCAACCCCCCCTTCCCCACCACTCTAATTTTCCTACCCAGTCTGATTGCTCCCATGTAAATTTAGCAGTTTCGTAATAGGCCGAAAAAATTTAAATTTACTCTTCTATCTTCTCCATTGGATCCTAATGACTGACGCGATATCTTTTAACATAAGATATATAAACCTCATACAAGAGTCTTCTAATGGACAATTTTAATGTGCTACCGTAACTAACACGGTATCCACCCTCTCTTGATTTACATCTCTAAAAAGTGTCAAACCCTCTAATTTTGACTGTCCCAGCGAAATTCAAAACCCCCATTAAAATTGAAATTGATACACGGCTAACAAACTAAAATCCCCCTTTTTTTTAATACTTTGAGCATCTTCAATCCTATGTTAACTTATACTTTTCTCTTTCTCTCCGTCTGTCTATCCTACTTCACACACAATTTTATTTCGCTGTCTGCTTTTTTAACCTGTCATTCCGTCTTGCTACCATACTGACTTTGTATCACTACCAGATGCTAATAACCCCCCTCTACGCAAACATACGTATCCTTACATTTTAGAAACTAATTTCGCACATTCTAATTAGTCATTTTTTTCAGCGGTTATAATACTTGGGTCCGTCTAAATGAGAACGTCTCAAATAATCAGCCCCTGTCCTGTACGACCGCGACTTTACTGTAACTTGCGTGCCAGGCCAATCAGCGTAGTGTCTTGTCAGAACTTGCGGTACAGCCCAGTTAGCATTGCGACCTGTCAGAACTTACGGGCTAGTCCAGTCAGAAGAGTGACCTGTCACAACTTACGGGGTAGTCCAGTCAGCATAGTGACCTGCTAGAACTTACGGGTCAGCCCAGTCAGCAGAGTGACCTGTCAGTACTTAATGCCTTCTTATTAGTAACAGCAGAAAGGGGAGATGACGCGGTGCACGACGTTGGGATTTATGCAAGTCCTTCAGAGTGACAGACACAACGGACACTGCACCTTGCGGTAACCAGCGTCGAGGCCCGGTAGGAAGCACTCCTAATCATTACCAAAGATGTTCTCGGTTCACATCTATGTCCGAACACTGGCTAAGCCAACTGATGGTTTTGCGGACTTCTACAGTTTTATATGATATGTATCTTTCCCTTCCCCTTTCACAAAATTTTCTAAAAAGCACAGCTACTAACAGCGTCGTTAAACAAACAAACACCCGGAGATTGAAGCACACCGTTTATTACAGCAACTAAATGCACAATATTAATACAAACATTAACCCTTAGGCGACTAATGTCATATATATATGGAGCACCCATTCTTGATGTTTCTAGATCACACACAACGACGCAACACAGTCGGTAGGACTCCTCTGGACGAGTGATCAGCTCGTCGCAG
>Ga0268261_10003672_pt1 | contig 11331 bp, 9 predicted proteins | sample TergutNc150P1_FD_190353 | JGI IMG/M metagenome (GOLD analysis project Ga0268261, IMG submission 190353) | Nasutitermes corniger P1 segment gut microbial community from laboratory colony in Florida, USA - Nc150 P1 (SPAdes) (version 2) | ecosystem: Host-associated > Arthropoda: Insects > Digestive... | reverse complement strand
GTAGAGGTCTCTGCGACGAGCTGATCGCTCGTCCAGAGGAGTCCTACCGACTGTGGTGCGTCGTTGTGTGTGATCTAGAAACATCAAGAATATGCGCTCATATGACATTAGTAGCCTAAGGGTTAAAGCAATTTAAAAAAAACAACTCATGGCAACATGATGGTGCCTACGTTACACTACTTCTCCACACAGTTAACACATACTTGGAGGTACTTGTATTGTGAGACCAGCTTTTGTATGCGTTTGTTGAAAAAGGTTGTTGCCAAGACTTTTTCAGCCAGTCGTGCTCAATGTCTTTTGTTTCGTGGTCACTCCTCAGATTCTGGGCGGTCAAAAAATCTTGAGGTAGTGAAACAAGTGATAATTATTTGGTGCAAGGTGGCGACCATATGGGGCATCCACGAAAACCTCCCTCTTGAACTGTTGGCATGCTCACTTTGTTCATCATGCACAACAGTCCTGCCTTCTTTGACCAACCTACACCATTTCCTCATACTCCCTTTGTTTATTGCACCTTCACCACACACTTCATCAATGCCTGTGAATTTCTGCCAGATGAACACTGTTAGTGCTTAACATCATTATCACTGACCCCACTTCACGGGTGGTGGGATTTGCAATTTTCATTTGCATCTTTAATTATAGCATATAAGGCAAAAAATTATGACAGTGTAAAATGTAACACAAGTATCCCGCTTGACACAGAGACCTTCACACTGGAAGCGCGTAAGTCACCTGTGTGACCATTATTCATGATCAGTTCTTACCTTCTGGACGTGCCTCATAATTAGAATTTGTTTGCATTTATAATCATATTATAAATTTCTGTAACCTTAAATTTAAAATAATCTTAGGTCTGCAGCAGTACATTTAGGTAAAGGCACTTGTTAACTTCTTCATTGTCAAGCACGGCACTTAGCTTAGAAATACAGACGCATAGGAGCCCTACATTAAATATTTCAAACTAGTCAAATAGACCGCAAAATATAAAACAGGAATATTTATCACCAAGATATAAGAATTTGACTTAGTCTCCTTTAAAAATGATGGCAACTACTGACTTTTCACATGTTCAGTTTTTTAGTAATAGATCATGTCTGTTTCAGTACCAAATCAGAGTTGTTACCCCCACATATAAAATGAAGAAAAAAAAACTACAACCTAGAGCATCCATTACTACTTTTAACAATTTTCTGATCTATTTCCAAACGAAATACGCCCATGTAGAGACCTGTATGCTGTGTGTATGCACATTCAATATAATCAGGGTTAGAGAAGAAATTTACTTTCCCATCTGCTTTAACGAAATTAATTTTTGGCCACTTCTCTATAGATTTTATTGATAATTAACTGTAAATTGCAAACATTTTGCTCTCAAACTTAAAATGTAACTATAGTGTACCCCAACCACAACCTGTCCTATGTTTCAACTTGGCAACATGCCTGTTTCGAAACTGCCAAGAGAAGGAACGGACACATGTGATAGACCATGTTTGACATAACGTAACATTACCTTAAAGTTTAATTTTCAGGAAATACAGCAATGACTGTAATGGCATGCACGAATGCAAATGTTCTCCACTTCTATGGGAGTTTTTAATTTTACACTCACCACTGCACAAGTAACATATGAGGCATGTACAACTGAAATTCATTTGTGGCGCTGCTGTGGCAGAGTTACACGGTGCAGCTGTGCATTTGACTTGGTAAACAAACTGGCAGAAACTTGTGCAAACAGTACTGGTAACTGGAAAAGTAGCTAGAGTACATGACATCAGAGCACAGTTTAAGATGGCATATTAGGCGGTGAAGCCATCCAAACAGGGCCACGGGGACATCGAGGAACCCACTTCTGGACTTAAAATCATGTAGCAACACAACCAATGCAAACTGTTGTACTGTCAAATGCTTCAAATCTGCATACCAAAATCAAGAACAAGTGTCTTGGTAAACTCGCTGATGGCTGCATCGTGTTCATGAAAATGCCACTGCCACATGGCACAGAGTTCAGGACCACTTCAACACCATGCAATGGGATGTGCTCAAACATCCTGCATACAGCCTGGACTCATCACCATTTGATTTTCACAAACTTGGACCATTAAAGATAGCTCTCAAAAGCTGTATGTTAACACACAATGACAGTGTGCAGGGGGCTGTAAGTACAGTGGTTTAGGCAGCAGCCAAAGGAACACTCTGCAGATAGAATATGCTGACTTGTGCATCACTGGGATTTCTGTCTGAACACCTGTGGTGATTTTTCTTAACAACTGTGGTGCCTTCACCTGCTGTCATCCTCAAATGGGTTTCAGCTGCACATGCTTCATACTTTGTATAACATCTCAACATACAAATTTCACATGGCAAATTAAGTGAATATTAGCAATCGTCCTAAAAAAATTCTGTACAGTTATCATGTTGTTACTTTGCATTTACACAAAATAACAAGAATTATAAGTCTTAATCAGGTTGCACACTTTTCATTAATCTATCATCAAACAAACCTTCAAGACCCATCAATGAATGGTGCTACAGTTGTTTAAACTTCAAATGTTAATATGGACATGTGCTGTTTATGCACACATAAAGATTTACAAAACCTGGTCAGTCAACATTAACCGTAATGATGACTTACAACTGAAAAAGGGATATCACTGAGCACTTATGTTCTGAGTTAAAATGGTTTTGCAAAGTATAAATTCTTCAGATTTCTATAAAATGCAATTTCACTATCAGCAGTACAAGATGTTGGGAATTTAAATAACAGAGTCTTAAACCTCTTAATGTGATTGGTTATTAAGTATATTAAAGACCCATCGAAAGCGAGTTAAAGTATGAACAGAGTAAATTCATATGGACAACTATGACTCATCATATGGCATTCACATAATGACCACATGAGTTTCTTTTCATTCTTTATCAAGTGCTGTGGTATATAAGTCCTCTTCCTTTACTCACCAGACCATGCCCTGAGCACCCACCCCTTTAGGTGCGAGGTCCAAATAGCGAATTGGTACAGAAAACTCCGTGTCTCCAAACTCCACTGTGTAGGACATGATGGTTGTGTTTCAAGACTCACTGTTGGGGGATGGGATGGGCTATAAGATAGCTACTGTCATTGCGTTCATCACTTCCTACTGGCTGCTGGACCAAAAAGTACCACTACTAGCACAATTCATTCATTTGAATCCGATGACCATCCATAAATGATGTCGCTCAATTGCAAAGGGTTACCAGTCTTCCTTCATGTTAACTTCTCACATTATGTACACATGGACAGTAGTTCAGTCTTATTACTGCTCACAATTTTTAGTTGTGTTCCCTACAGCTGCTGAAATGCCTACACGTTAACAGTTCAGATGTACCCTGAAAGTAGCTGGGACTACACACTTTCATACTGTTGCAAGTCAAACCACTTATTTTATGTTGAACGTTCTGACAATACAAAGCAGATTCTGCAAATCCGTGTTGTAAGACAAAAAAGTAAATTTTAAGTTGTCCCCAGGCCTAGACCCTGCCATTAAACTGGAGGTAAATGGTCCATTTCAAGTTCCTGACAAAAGTGTCTTAGAGTACATACTGTTATGAAATAATATTACCTCATGTAAGATGCGGCATATTTATGGGCATGTGTATTCAGATTATGTATGGTATCCTGGGTTGTACCACCATACCATCTTATCAATGGACACAAGTGTTTTGGAGACACATGCTACCTCCATTTCCAAGTTTGAGTCCTGAAGATTTAGGCAACATGTTTCTCCAAAACACAGGTAAGCACTGACAATAAAATACAATGTCATGACCCAGACCAGAGTCTGAATGAGTGTACTCTGTACTGCACAAACATACTAATTTCAAAGAAATCCTTAAAATTGAAAAAGAACTGACGTCTTTACCAATTCAATCACAGAACAGGTTTTCATTGTTTATTTTGGAAACTGTGCTGACAGGACTAATGACAAGGTAACCACCAAAGAAGTTCAATGTTAAATTAAAACTGTGCATTTTATAATTTCTTTTGCTTAATATGGTACAGACATAATTACACTGCTGTAAGTACTTCATGCCTAATAAATTATTCCTGTATTTGCTAAAACAGTCACGATATGCAGAATGTTCAGACAAAATGTTTTATCTTCTACAGATTTAAACTTTCCTCACATTATTGCTTAAGGTTTAAAGTAATGACAGAAGGCTTTCTTTCAGTTTATGCAAGAATGAACAGAAATGTCTAATGCTGAATTAGATGACAGCTTCACAAACTTTCTGGTACCACAGACCACTTACACATTCTAAATAATTCTGTGGACCTCTGTGCCAAAACTGCCTCAACCCATGGACTTCTGAGGCACAGCTTGTGGTAACATTTAGGTTGGAATATTTGCAAATTAAGAAAAGTTAGAACTGTGAAAACCTTTATCAAGTCAATACAAAATTATTAAAAAGGAATTATAGTCCATAGCAGTAATGACAATAAAAGCAAGATCAGGGAAAATATGAGGGAAATATTTACGTATTTCCGAGCAGAATCTAAGCAGTTTGAAGAATGCTTAGGCACACATGGGTCAGTGGACCCTGACTGGGAAACAGTGCATTATACAGACTGAGAAGTAATCCAGTTGACAATCATAAAAAAGAAGAAGAACTACTTCAAGTTTGTTTATAGATGTTTGAAGATGTAGGAACAAAAACTGTAAGGCAAATGGCAGTTCCACAGGAATTCTGACATTCAATTCTGTTACATATTTACTAGAAACGACCACTGATTTATCATCATCATCATCATCATATTATATTTTATTTTGCCCTGTGCTTTTAGAACAACAAAAAACTGCCATCAGGAAGTTTCAGTGAAACGCATCTTGTAACAGAACACTTGTCAGTGAAGAAAATTTATGTTTGTTCAGGATTCAGCAGCAATAAAAGTGCTGAACATTCAGAATTAAGAACTGTAAATTGCTGCATAAATCAAGTAGTACACTGTGTCAATTACAGCAGAAATTCTGTTTATTCAAAATCATTGAAAAATATCAAATGGTGGATGACAGAGTGTAAAGAAAAGGTTTATTCTCTTCTGAACTTAAAAAAACAAGGGCATAGCAAAGATATCACTGCAGTGGACAGAAAAATTTGAATGGAAATTTAAAAAAAAACCTGCATTTTTATTTAATTCTAAATTATATGAACAATGTTTCACACATGTCGTTTAAAAGATGTCTACCATGATGTTCCCAAAATGAGATTGGCATTACGCTCTTGGCTGCATTAAATTTGGACAAAGGTGGTAATGTGGTTTATTCAGTCTAGTTTACATCATCATCTGTCAAAAAGAAAACAACATTTAGTCAACAAACAACAAGTGATATGGACAAGGTTATTAAAAGTTATTTACAAGAGTTCAATTTCTGTATCTTTTACATGTTATGATTTTCTATTCCATTTTATCTGTATAAAAACATTCTTACTCAAAAGCCTCATAAAAATGATTACAACTGATACTCCAACAAACTTGAGTATATGTATATGGATCAGCTTCAGATTTCACTGAATGTAAACTACTAGGCTAGTAGTTCATCAGAATGCTACATATAATAATGATAAGATTTTGACAGGAATTAAAGAGCAAATCTTCAAAGAAAGATAACATTTGATTCCATAACTTTACAGATTCTTAAAAAATAAGCAACGTTAGTTTGTTGAAAGTGAATGAATTTTAGCAAATAAAGATACAAAATCTTCATTCTTCGCACAAAGTGAAGTACCATCAAAATGCACAGTTTTCTGCACTGATTTGGACAAATGTCAGGTGCAAGTTTTAGAGATCATTTTAAGCCCCCCAAAAAAATGCTTACAACCCATAGTCAGTTCAAAATCAATATGAAGATAAGTGCTGGTGTAGTAAGCAAAACTGTGACCAGTCAATTCTGCATGCAAATGTAAGTCTGTGGTTGTGTTGCTTGCATGGAAGTACAATTCGAAATGTCTTTAACATACATAAATGGTGCACGCATTACTGTAATCTTTGTGTACATATCTGCCATGGAAACAGTATGGCTGCTGCAACAGAATTCTAGTGGATATCCTGGTCACAAACTCCTACATCACAATACATTTCATAACATATGCTGAATTCTAAGGGAGACTGGTTCCTTTCCATGAGTGATTGCACAATGTAGAAAATCACAGTTTGTATGTACTGTTCTGGAGGCTATGCAATGAAGAACACGTACAAGCACACAAAGCATTTTCATGAGGATTTATACTGCAGTGACAAAGGTATGAGGAATTTTGCATAATAATGTTTTCATCTGTATCATCTCTAAGGGGCACAAGAACAAAAAGTTATACTGAGATAACATACTAGCCATGTACAATTCTGTCAATGGTTGTAACCACAACTATAAATTCTGACATTCTGTTCACAAATAAGGTTCAGCTTACATGTGATGGCATTAACAGAACAAGGAGACTTCACTCTTCAAAGCAGAAAAATGCATATGAAGTAATACAAATTAATTTTCAATACAGATGTTGGGGAAATGTATTGTGTGGAATACCAGCACCACTGTCTTGGACCACACATAAACATTTAACAGCTGGTTATTAAAGGAATTTCAATAATAATTAAATATGCTTCATTTACAGGACATGCCTCTTGCAACAAAAGGATAAAAGTGGATACAACCGGATGAAGTGTCTCAACATTTTGCGAGTTAGGTTAAGAGTTCTTGGAACCACTTAAAAAAAGTTTATGGGGAAGAATGACAAAAAAATGTGGACCAGTAGAACGGCTACCTTTACCACCAGACCTGAATGCATGTTTTCTTCTCCTGGAGTAGCATGCAGTTAGGGTGTACCACAACAGTGAGCTGCAAATAAGGCAGAGCTGGTAAAGTGAAGAATTCAAGCTGCTGCTGACATAAGAGAGATACTGAACACATGCAGTGTTCAAAGCCTGGCAGCATGTTTGCAGTCACATGGTAGTCAGTTTGAGAATGTGAGTCAGTTGTGAACGTTAAGCTGATACTAAAACAGATTAACTAAAAAGCGATTCTGTATTCACTGCCACAATACCCTAGTACTGACCTGACAACAGTGGGAACTGACACACTGTTCACATGACTTGTGACCTCTATGCATGCTCCTGAAATCTTGTCAACTGGTTGCAAAACACTCTGTACTTCATTCAACACAGTATGATGAAACAAGGCCAAATGAACACCCAATTAAAATCAAATAGTTTCATTCTGTCAAATAAGTATGCCTGTACTGATAGAGAGGTATCAAGTACAAAAACCATAAAATGTATTGTTTTATGAAAATATGTATCTTACAGCAGCATAAATTTTTCCAACTTTACCGACACTGCGTAAAGAACAAGTAACTTACAGATTCAAAATCCACTAACTTACAAATCACGAGAGATAGGAAATGAAATGTTGTGTGACACCATAACGCCAAAAAAACATCAGCAACTTGATACCAGAGGGAAGACTAGACCCTCCAATGGGGCTAAAACCCTAACATATGGGTAGAGGAAAAACAGTACATGCGCTCCAACTAAATATCTATAACACGGGACAAAAGCAACAAAGTTGAAACAAGTAGCCATACTAGAAGTAAGTGTTTTAAACTAAAACAAAAATAAGTTCTACACAGCATTCAAACAACAAATACCTCATGACTACATACAATTGGTCATCATTATATGGAAGGTCTTTCCACTACAAATGAAACATACATGAACAAAATGGTTTCACTTTTAAAAATCATAATAATGGAAAACTAAATCCACAGTTCAAGACAAATTATAAAATGAGGATTCATATCTTCTGGAACATGGCGCTGTGCTGCTGTGTGAGTGTTTCTGGTGTTTTGAAGGAATGTAGTACATGCATCTTCAACGGTCAAAAGTTCAAGAACTTGGTTCCTGACATTCCTTCGAAATGTCAGGAACCACTCACCCAATGACACAATGTCACATTGCAGAAGACATGAATCCTCAGCAACACTGACATCAAAACCTCAAATCTCACAAATTATAAAATAATTCATGCACAAGTAAGTCACAAAACCGTTCACATTAAGTCTACAGCCTTACAATTTTCACACCAGATTACTGTACAAGAGAAGGGTGTCAGTGCTTGATGAAAGAAAAAATGTTAATTTTAGAAACACTGTTGTAAAATAAGTAGCGTAAAAAAGTAAAACAAAGCATGGCTAAAAAGGAACCCCATTTTTTATTGGTCTTGCTGAGGGCTTAATTTATGACATAACATGCTAAATGAACTGGTATTGGATAAACAACCGATCTTTAAGCTTCAGGCACAAAATAAATGAAGAAATGCTAACAAAACCATCAAGTAACCAAATCCTTATCAACATAAAATTAAAAGAAATTAATTACAGAAAACATCTGTTGACTTCATTCATGGATGTTGCTAATTCATATTTCTTCAATTCATTAAACAGCAACCCACCCTCAAGGTAAATATTCCATGAGAATGAATTTAATATCTGATTTCTACTTCTTTGCTGGCAATTATACAGTGACAGTATGATGCTTTGGAGGCACAGCTTGGATGGAGGGGGAGATGGAGGGGAAAAAAAACTGAACTGTTTAAAAAATGGGCTCTGATGTACTGGTGTTGAATCTTTGGCACCTATTACAAGATATGTACAGGGAGCTGCGTAAGGTAATAGATGTATAGAGAGCTGCATAAGATAACATCGTATACAATTTTGCTTTTTAAAGTGACTTGGTTTAAAGATGCTTAATGTATTGACATACGCTGCAGGATCAACAGTGTCAATGCTTCTGTGTTACCACACAATACAGAGCATGCCTTCTCTCTCCAACTTAATGTATCACAATGGAACACAAAGTCATGTAAATGTGTAATATTTCTCTAAGTTATGATTTCATATCAGTTTCTTTCATGTCACTCTCCTGGTATGACATTAGGCACACCACAGAATTTTAAACACTGGAAAATAGTGTCTGTTAAAAGATAACAGGTTATTATAATTGTGGTAGTGGCAGAAAACTTTTAAGTGAACACGGTAACTGTGCTGTAATTCATAGAGACAAAACACGAACATTTACACCACTCTGGTATGAAAACATTTCAGACAGTTGTTACGGTACCCAATGTGACAAAAGTTTTCTACTCTATTCTTCCAGCAACAAGCCAATTTCTGCCCTTTTGTTGACATAGACAACAATAATTTTTTTAAAATGAACTCACTGAACTACTCCGTAAAACTTACAGCACAACATATTAAACACACAGGTAACAAATTTATGAAATCACCCTCAGATTAAATAGCATATATAAACAGTAACATTTATAAATGAAGGAAATTAAGAGAGCAGTACTTTTCTTATCGCAACAAAACCAATCCTCAGAGAATTTTGACCAGAAAAACTGAAGGGAAGAGATTAAAAATAAGAGCTAGATGTATGAAGTAGGATAATATTAAAACAGATCTTAAAATATACACTCACTATGGACTGGACTGATTTGACTCTGGATAGGAACCAGTACTGAGCTTTTGTGAACAAGGTGATGAACCTTCAAGTTCTACACAAGGTGGGGAATTTCTTGACTAGTTGGAGCTACTATCAGCTTCTTAAGAGTGACTCTGGGATGATGAAATGAAACCACAGCACATATACATGGCAATAACTGAATATTTATTCAACAGACCATCAATGCAAATGTGAAGCCCAACAAAATTAAATATATTCCATTGTATATAACAAAATTGAAGAATACACAGGAAAGTGGGCACAATATTTATGGACAATGGATAACTACCCAATTCCTGAACAAGCCTGTTGGAAACAGGAATACTGAAAGGCCAACAGAGAGGTTATGCGATCAAGCGCAACAGATCCATGCTGCAGGATCCAAACAGATGAAAGTTTCATGTGTACAACTCCATAACAAAGCAGTAATGACAGGAAACAGAACATACTGCATGCGAAGACAACAACATCAAATATCCCCAGGAACACAAACTGTTATGGAATAGCATGCAGTACAAGACTATGACAAAAATGTCAGTGTAATATCCAAGTGCTTCAAATCTCTTCAGTTTAAGAACACTCTGATTCTTCATCTGTACATAACTTCATTTCTGAAGCCAAAATGTGTCACTCTAATGACAATGGACTTTGTCAGGTGAACGAAGCTGAAGATGGATCATGTGAAAACTCTCCTCATAGGTCAATCAGAAAACCCTCACAAAGATGTAACCAACATCCAGTGCCAAACAAACTCGGGTAAGGCATACTCAAACCATTACATCTGTTACTGCTGATAAATGTGACCACACACCATCTCAAAATGTTAAGGTTTGTTTGCGACATCATGATCTACTGAAAGGATATCTTCAAGACGGACATTTTAGAAAGTTTATGATTTGGCACTGATAGCAATTTTCTTTGTTTTTATTAATTCCTTCTCAAAAATGGTTTTTAAGAAAAAGGCTGAGGATAAAAACTGACAGTGCTGCCTCCAGCTGAGGCCAAGGGAAGCTGACATACTTCATGTTACCTTGGTCTTTGCTTTTAGACAAGACTGTCAAATTCAACATTTAGTTTATTTAAACATGCCAGGAAGCTACTGTTTCTTATTCATACGTTGCTTGTGATCTGCTGATCTCAGAAAGATACCACCCAGCATCAAGCATTAATATGCAACATTTTTAACGTTTATTAAGATTAAAAAGCTGAAGTTTCTGTTGACTGAATATAATACTGTTTCTATATGTGAATTATTCGCATGGGTAAAACTTATTATAACAAAACTTCTAAATAGCTCCATTGTAAGATACAAATTACTTAAGCTACCTTGCATACAGCATGGCAACAGTATTCCAAGATTGTGTACACACTCACCACACGATTCCCTGAGCTCCTGAGCCGATGGGCTTGAGGTTCTGATAACGTTTAAGTATTGTGAATTTAGTATCGCCGACCTCCACAGTGTAGAACATGGAGGAGAGCCTTGAGGACATCTTGGGGCCAAGGAACGGCATGCGTAGGGCAGCAGCACTGTAGCAGCAGTGAAAGCAGCAGGAGGCTTGGCTCTGTGCAAGCGGTACAGGTGATGGTTGCTCCGGTCCTCTGGTCTAAAATAAACAATAGGAAACACACTGACGATTCTGCAAGTAGCAAATGTATGCAGTAAGTGAATTAACCCTTAGGCGACTAATGTCATATATATATGGAGCACCCATTCCTGATGTTTCTAGATCACACACAACGACGCAGCACAGTCGGTAGGACTCCTCTGGACGAGTGATCAGCTCGTCGCAGAG
>Ga0268261_10003671_pt1 | contig 11331 bp, 9 predicted proteins | sample TergutNc150P1_FD_190353 | JGI IMG/M metagenome (GOLD analysis project Ga0268261, IMG submission 190353) | Nasutitermes corniger P1 segment gut microbial community from laboratory colony in Florida, USA - Nc150 P1 (SPAdes) (version 2) | ecosystem: Host-associated > Arthropoda: Insects > Digestive... | reverse complement strand
TATATAACATTAGTCGCCTAAGGGTTAATAATTTAACCCTTATCCTGCTAACGTAGAGAAAATGGTGAGCTCCTAATAATGCCAGCAAATAGCAGATGGGATTTAATTCGGCGTCTAAGGGTTTAAATATTCAACATCACTATGTTCCAAAATATGAAATGTTGACACATTTTATTTCCAAGTTACAATTACACACTTTAGCATGAATTACCACATAGCCCTCTGCACACCTGCCAACTTATTATAATCTGCAAGATGTCGCCACACAATTCTACTAAGTCTCCACTTGAACACGACACCTCTTGGTCTTGATGTTAAAGCACAACGATGTCTCACGCGTATGTAGTTAGAATCACGTGGCAAAGCTGCAACTTCCTGATGTGCTATCTCCTGAATGAAAACAAAAATGATAATTACAACTACAGAACGCATGGAAAATAGATTATGAATTTACAAGTACAGTGTAAAAAAATTTCAAAATGCTGAATCACAGTGTTAATGAGGAAATACAGCATTAGCTTGTTTAATGCCACCACACACACAGTATTTATGTTTACTTTCTGGATATATGTAATTGGATGAGCATAATTTTTAGGTCACATTACAAACTATGGTCACACTGATAGGAAATTATATTCCATTAAATATCCAATTTCAGGTGGAGCACACTTGAATGTTACAAGGTTACATGTGCATGCTTCTAAATACAACAAAAAAGTGTTAAATGAATTAAACTCTTAGAGTCTAAAGGAATAGGCCAGTACAGTTAGAGTCTCTAAATTGATAAGGCGATCATAATGAATAATTAATCCCATTGTGCTATACCTATATCAACATGCAGTTCACATTGGTAAATCGAACACAGTCAGCACAAGTACTGTGTGTGTATGGGATAGAGTAGTTTGTACAGTGGCTAGGCTGTGGACTGGAAGGTCCAGGGTTTGATTCCTGGCAAGGGTAAGAGATGTTTTTCTTCATAACATCCAGACCAGCTGTGGGGTCCACTCTGCCTCCTGTTCAGTGCATAGTGGAAGTAAAGTTGCTGGAGCCTGAAGTTGACCACTCCCATCTACTGCCAAGGTAAGGACTGGGTGGAGCTGTACCTTGGCCTCCCATGTATGCCAGTGTGGTGTGGACAGGGACAACTTCACCTTTACCTATGATGCTCATTATTTGGTATGGTATGATGGTATTCAGCCACATGTTTCAGATGTGCATTGCCAATTGCCATATGATAACTAGGGATCCATAGTTCATACACTGATTTATGTGAATTACTTAAAATATTAGGAATCTGAACACTTTAAAAACTACAAGTCTAAACAGGAGGTACTTCAAACCCCAGTATCTTCCCACTGAAGGTTTGTAAACAGAAAGTCTCCACTGTAAAGTATTCTGATTTACCACCATGCTTGATACATAGCCACAAACTGCTGTGAACAAACAGTGGCCATATATTGGGGTTTAACTGTCATGTATATATACAATGACTACAGGATGACATACAAAAAGAATGAATGATGAAAGGGATAGATATACAGTTTGTAATTTAGATTCTTAGGTAATTCACATAAATCTATTTGTTAAATTTGGGATCCCTAGATACAGTAGGGCACAGTACAAAATTCCTCGGGATATGATGGAATATCTACTAAATTGCTAAAAATAAGTTCCCCCTTTATTACCTCACCTTTAACCCATATATGTAACAAATCTATATCTTCAGGAACTTTCCCAGACTGCTTGAAATACGCAGTAGTTAGACCCTTATTTAAAAAAGGTGATAAAAATAAACTTCTTAATTATAGACCTATATCTATGTTAAGTTCTTTTTCAAAAGTACTAGAAAAAGTTACGTATTAACAGCTTCAGGACCATTTGAATAAGCATAGTATTTTGGCACAAGAACAGTTTGGGTTCATATCTGATTCCACAACAAACAAAGCCATATATAAGTTAATTAATGAAACTCTGAATGCTCTAAATAGCAAACTTATAGTAGGTGATATCTTTTTCGACCTCGAAAAAGCTTTTGACTGTTTAAATCATGATATTTTACTGTCAAAATTACAATTTTATGGTGTAAATGGCATAGCCAGATCATGGTTTGTATCCTATCTTCAAAACAGGTATATGAGAGTTCAAATTACATATGAAGGATCGAATCAATCAAGTTTTTCTGCATGGAAAAAAATAAATGATGGGGTTCCCCAAGGTTCGGTCTTAGGCCCACTATTGTTTCTTATATACGTTAACGATTTGCCTAAAACCATAAATGATATTAATATACCTGTATTATTCGCTGATGACACAAGTATAATAGTAAAAAGTCCTAATCCAAAAGATTTCCAAACTAATATGGTCGAAGCATTTGACCGTGTAAATAAATGGTTTAAAGTAAATTCACTTTTTATAAACGTCGAAAAAACTCACTACATCCAATTTAAAACCAAAAATAAACCCACATTTGATATAAACATTGTTTGTGATAATTCAGTAACACCTGTAACCGATATTAAATTTTTGGGCATATATTTACAAGATTCTATAAACTGGAGTTGTCATATTGAATATATTATCCCAAAAATGAGTTCAGCATGTTACATAATGAGTATTAAACCAATTATGCCAATTAATACTCTGAAAACTGTTTATTATTCCCATTTCAATGCAATTATAATTTATGGCCTACCTTTTTGGGGTAACTCACCCCATACCACAAAAATATTTAAAATGCAGAAAAGAATGGCCAGAATCATGATGGGCTAAAGAAATAGAGTCTCATGCAGGAGTCTGTTTAAAAAATTAGAAATTTTACCTCTTACATTGCAATACATCCTTTTGCTAATGCTTTTTGTAGTTAAAAACAAACATTTTTTAATACTGAATACAGAGAACCATACTAAAAGTACAAGACAACTAAATAACCTTTATCATCCTACTACTAATCTTACTGTATATCAAAGGGGGGTATACTATATGGGTATTAGAATCTTTAATAATCTCCCCCCATACATTAAAGATATATCTAATAACGTCAAGAAATTTGAAAATTGTTTAAAACGATTCCTACACATACATTCCTTTTATTCCTTAGAAGAATACTTTCAACACAATCTCTTTACAAGCTGAAAATGTTTTCACTTCTCAACCATTATTATAATAATGTTAGTCAAATGTGTAATCTGTGTTCTGTGTTTCACTCACTAAATGTTTGACATTCGTATCTGACAAGTTCCTCTGTTTGTAGCTATGTTTGTGACTGTCAGTTTTGCAACTATGGTTGTCCTATGTATCTTGTTATACAAAGTTTTTGTTCCTCGCCTGTATCCAATAACACTTATGTATGACTTGGAATCAGTTTGATTCCAAAGACTAATGTAATTTATGTATCCTATGGTATACTCTGGACATGTTCTATATCCTAAACTTGCAATTGTTTTTGTGGATCTATGGAACGTTAAATAAAATGAATGAATGAATGAACATTGACTGCTGTCTTTACATAAAGGAGTGGTTCAGCTGATGGAAATGTATTGCTGAAACATGTACCTAACTACCAGTAACAAAATACATTCATTAGTTGTACTGACTACACTAAATGTACCGCTGTGACTTGGAGAAAAATCGAATGCTAAGAGTACTGCTGGAAGCTTCCTGTTTGGGATGTGATGCTATGTAGTCTGATGGAAGTGTATCAGTGTTTCAGAGGATCCTGCTGTTTTCATTATCAGGGGGGATGAATTAACAAACCCTGATGATAATGGCAGGAAGCTTGTCCAAAATGTCTGTATACTTCTGCATGAATACATTTTATCACATCTGAGGAGGAAGCAATTTTCATAATCATTGCTCTGACAACCTGAGATCAGTTGTACTTGTATCTAGGGAACTATGACTTAGTACATAGGAAAATGCTGGGGCAAGTAGTCCTGTTAGCAACAAATTTAATACTTCAAAGTATGAAAGGGAAGAAGAAAATTTGTGTGTCTGCCTGTGTGTAAAAGTACTTTCCTGCTTACTGCTCCATCATATTTGTGAGAACACTGCTTTGAAGGTTCCATTTCTGTGAAAACTTGTCCTGATGATAATAGCAGTATTATGATGATGAATATGGAGCATTGGTGGAATCAGGGCTGGCCAACTTCACCTCACAGGAGTTATGTTCTAGAGTCCTATTATATTAAACTGTGTTATTGAAACTACTCAGGTGACCAAGGGCTGCAAATACTTTCCTTAAGGGCTGCAAGTTGGCCAGTCCTGGTTGGAATGATGCTAACAGGGTAAAAACTGAAGTACTAGAGACAAACCTGCCCCAGTGCCACTTTGTCCACCACAAATGTCACATGGACTGACCCACAATAAAACCCAAACTTCACTTCTAGAGAAGTGGCATGACCTTATATATAGGGGGAAGGGGGTGACAGTTGTTTCCTATTTAGTGCTACCTTTCCAACACTGCACTGGTTTTTGAAGGTTAACAGTCTGCCCGTTCTGGTGTAACTAGCACTAAATGAGGGCTCATATGCAGCTTGTAGAGCTTTATGATGTGACATTCTCACATTTTGACACCTACAAAGTTTTTACTGGCATTCCAGAACACAACAGCATAATTCTTGCAGAATAGTGAAATTATTTTTCCCCATGAAAAGCTTGTCTGCCCACAGCACTCTGTTCTTTGTTAAAGCATTGAACTATGTAAAAGTATCGACTGAAAGGTTGTTTTGGCCCTTAGTCAATGGTCCCATCATAAAACGGCTTGGCATTCAAATCACGAAGAAAAGTGAGAGCACTTTTCTATCCAGTGCTTCCTGTATTAAAGCACTGCTCTTTGAAGGTTATCAGGCTTTGTGTGTCCTTCTGGTAAGACTAGCATGTACATCAGGCCTGTCAGATGTGACCTGCTTATATTTTGATATCAAGTATTTACTGTCCTTTTAGGACACAACAGCATTGTTGTGCAATATTGAAAACATTTTTGCCTGTCCAAAACTTGTCTGCCCATGTCACTTTGTCCTATGTTTCATCACTGTATATATGTACAGTTATCAGCCTGAAGGTCATTTTGATCCTTGGTCACTGCACCTACCATCAAAGACCAAAAATGGACTCTAAGAAAAGTAAAGGTAAATATTTTATTTATTGTTACTTAAAGAAAAAAATTATCACAACTAGAGTTTTGATCAAGTTACTGTACTTTCCCACTCATAATTTCAAATCACTTTATAGTTGTAAAAATGTTCAGTTGTACTGTAACTAGTGTGACTACATTTTACGGTCAAAGAAATTTAAAATAGGGTTTTTGAAAAATGAAAGTTGTTTGTTCAGTCTTCAGTAACTTGTCAAACATATGAACTTAACTATTATTATTTCACAGTACACCCAAAACAACCTGCAAAATTCAACATGAGTATTTTATGGCCTTGCACGTCGCCGCATAGAAAAACTTACACATAAAGAACAGATGGGGAGACTGTGAAACACTGTGACCCAATATGTCAAGCTGTATTTTGGATTTGGCCTACAGCCTGTTTTTAAAAGGCCTGGTGTAGATCAACACTGGTCTGCAGCATTAGTGTAATAATACTGATGGGGGGGAAAAATCTGTCCCAGCGCCACTGTGTCTACCACAAATCTCACTTGGACTTCTAAACAACCTGGCCCTGTTACATTTTTCTCTGAATACACTGGTTTTCCTCTGCATCATTCCACCAATGCTCCGTACTTGTGTTCGTCTTAATACTATTATATATAACAGGAAAGGCAGGTGAAGCCTGAGAACCTTCGGACAGAAACACACTTTTTTTTTTATGCTCTGAAGGCAGCATGCAAGTCAGATTTAGTCCTTACCTAACTATGAGCACATGGCATCTCAATTATAAAGTGGTTAATACTATTGAAGGAAATCACTCTTTACTGTCATCAGCATATGAAATGCAGTTTATGATAAATGCAGGTGCTAGCAATGGGGCATGTGGTGGTGCACTTGGTTGAAGCACTGCGTTACAAGCTGGAAGGTCACGGGTTCAGTTTCCAATGGTATCACTGGAATTTTTCATTTACATAATCCTTCCGGGCGCACTATGGCCCTGGGGTCAACTCAGACTCCAAAAGAAATGTTTCCTGGGGGGTAAAAGCAGCTGACCTTACCACCTTCATGTACTGACTGTCATGAAATCTGGGAGCCTCAACCTCCTGGAGCCCTCAGGGCCTATCTAGGCCTGTAACAGGAATTGCTCTACCTTTGGGTGCTAGCAAGGAATAACTGTCCTGGATAGGAATATAAAGTATTCGGGTGCAGAAAACAGAGATGCAAGCTGTGATATATCTCCAGGAAATTATTTCAGAATTTGCCAGGATTATGTCATTTTACATGTAAAAATTAATTTCATTGTACATAGGTAAGGAAATCACTTCAACTCTTTCTAGTTCCTGTCTTTAATTTTTTCCATTCATTAGTGTTAATCTCGCATCACATTAACCTTCAATTTCTTGCTCACATATTATGTTTCCATATTTTCAGTGCAATTCAGGGTGTAACTGGATTCATCACACAAAACTCTCACATGTGTGTGACTGTATGCCCACTGTTGGAAGGGAAGTCATTGTTTAATTACTGTCAAACTCTGGAGTCTGCAGTACAGGTGAAGACTGGGGGTCAATTGAAAATGAATGATGGCGGTGTGTTGGCAACTCTTTACCCATTTGGTTTCAAATGCATAAAATCTTGCACATGTAAGACAGGTACAAACATATATTTTATACTTACATTACCGTTTTTATTAAAACACACTACTTTGGGTAAATTAACAGCAATATTTCTAGATGTTCGTAAATAAAGAAACGAAAAAGTTACATATCAGAATATTAATTTACTGCATAGTGTAATTTACCCGTAGTTCCTGGGGCAGTATATCATTCTTCCGCAAGGAATTGATTCTCATTCTTTCGGCTCCTAATTCCTTCACTGTTCGCCGTCTCTTCACATCTTTAAGCATTCGCCAATCTGCATATTTGTTTCGAATTTGCTGACCCTGTTGACAAAGGTACACGCTGCCTTGGTAAGAACGGAAGGTTACGAGATTATACACCTAGAAGCAGCGATTTAAATCCACCCAAATACAACATTAAGCTAGTAATTAACCAGCAAAACAGGAAGATGTTACCTAAATTTATACACCTACTGCTTCTTAAAATAACATAAATTATAAGGCATCGTTTAATTGTAAACAACGTACATACTTGATTGCCAGTCAGTTTGGGGCATTTAACTACAAATTGTGCTATACTTGTTACAATTCCAAACACTGCCATTATCACACCTATTTATCTCTTGTCCTGATTACTTTATACACATTTTATTCCGCCATATCTACATTGCAAACCTCCCTTCCGCTTTGCGTGATTTCCGCTTCTCGCGGACGCTCATAACCATAGTTCACAGATCATATATGACCGATTAATACCGAGATCACGCACGTAACAACCACGGCGAAAGTTCAATGGAAACCCACGTATAAGCCCCTCGTGGCGCACCAGCGGGTCGTATGTATGTACTTATAGCCGTCGTGGTGCATACGCAGCAGAGAACAGCTGGCTTCGAACTAAGAGGTAGTGCACAACACATATCGCTTGCGTTTCATTCCGTTACACAAATGATCATATAAGTTGTACGATATGTTGTCCGTTGTGAACACAGTCCGTCGATCAGAGTTCCACAGATCGGTTAGCGTTGTGAACTGTTTAGTATACAGGTATGACATGTTATAGGAGGAGTATGCGTACGTAAGGTGTCTAATATACGAATTTGCACACTTTTACCTAGAAGCTATTGGGTTGTGCAGCAGTTTGAGGTATGAATGTGCGTCCATCAGTGGGCTGGTGAATGTAACATTGAGAGTGTGTTAGGTGTCTGTTGGATTGTGAGGGCAAAAAGCCAATTTATATCGCCTGATATAGAGCCCAAAAACTTTGTGAGCAGAGTGTCCCTTAAGAAGTTAGGAGTTGCCCAACAAGTTATTATATTGTAGGGAAGCTGAAGATAAAATTAATAAATAATATAACGTAACATAAGCCAGTGAGCAATGTGACTAAACATAATGAATTAATAAAATGACATGTGTAACAGTGGTATGTCCGATTTTGATTGCAGGGCAAATGTAACTTGCATATGTGCTGGTTTTGAGTCAGACTCCTGGTACTCGTCCTTTTACTTAAAACAACTGAAAATCAAGATTCTGACATGGCTGCTATAAGTGCTGACAGCAAGGAACTGTTGCAGATGTGGTTTCAACTGAATGGTTGTGCTCAGCCACGTTGCTATGGATTGCAGCCTACTGCCAGCCAGCCACATTTCAGCATTTAAGGTTTGGAATGAAATCTGTGTTATCATCCAAAATAGAGATAATTGATGGAGGTGAATGGTTAAATTTAAGCCATGGCTGTTCTACCCACAACATTTTCCCATTTTTTATCGTTTGCTTACACTTATGAATGAGCAGATTCTGGAACCCATGTAATGTTGGGCAGCTTTACTTTACATCAATAAATAAATAGGAAACAAAGCAACACAAAAATGTAACCAAACCTAACCCAGAGACCAAAGTGACCAAATCTTAGAATAGTTAGAAACCAGTCTTCTAATGAGTGTCATTCGTGGTGTTTGACAAGCATAACTGTATTGAAGTCTTACCACAGAATTTTTCTATATGTTTACATAAGTAGCTATGTTTTATTGTGACCTGTATTATGTTTTTCTGTAGGAAAATTTACCAGAAGGTAAGGAGATGACACTGGTGTTAAAAAAGAGTAGGAACTTTGCCATCATGGTGACTTTTTCCCCACAGGAAGTAAGGGATACTTTCCTCACCACTCTCCTGGAACAAGTGAGTGTGCATTTATAATTTCTATAATTTAAAAGTAATAGACATTGTGTGAAGTATGTGTTGTGTGTTATTACAGTTGATAATGTACTACACCATGTAATGAAATGTAGTGTTCACCAAATAATGTCAGATTTACAAAATTAAGAATGGAGGATTGGCAGGGCATGTAGCATGTATTTTTTCCCACCTAGAAATTATATGCTTTGTAGGTATGAGAAACTGAATGGAAGAGAAAATAGTACACAGGTCATTGTTCACAACTCAGTGGAAGAGATTAGTCCGGAGGCCTAGATAGAAAATATTAACATCATCTTACATATGATAGGCTTGATCTGACTGAGGGTTCTTGTAAACCCATAATGAATGTTCACTCTCCATGTCATGTGGGAAGCTTCTGTACTTGTTGGGCAACTGCTTGCTTTACAAGCATCCAGACAAAGCCTCAGGCCACCCCTGCCTTCTGTTCATTCCATGCTCAGGGTAAAATGAATGGGCCATGAAGCAAACCACATATTTATCTCTGTCTAGTGCCAGGGTTAAGAATGTTTGTGGAGCTGTATATGCTGTACCTCCACACTCCCCTGTAGCCACATTATGTTGTGCTTAATGAAACATGCAGACAGTTTGACCATAAATGAAGTGTTTTCATGTTAATGAGCAGCTGCCGATAGCACAAACTGTTTTGTGAACAATAGTAAGTGGATTACCATTAAAAATAATGTACTTGTTCACAGGCTGCAGAGACAAAATGCCATTCCAAGTGATAAAGAATGATCATGTGATTTTTATCTGCACATGCTGTCATCTCGGACCTCACTGGCTTCATATTGAAGTTGTGTTTTGTATTTCACTTTGTGTTGTTGTTTTGTGTGTTGAGCATTGTATAACAGTGGGCAGTGTTGCAACTTTAGTGTATTAGTGTTGTGTGTAGTGTGAAGAAAATATCACCTTTAGCAGTGAAGTATTTTACTAATGTAATCGTGGTTGTGGCATATGTGTTTAAATTTTGCTTGTGGTGACTGTTGTGTACAATGGATGCAGTTGTTTTTACTTGGAGAACTTTTAACATTGTAAGTAGTTTGAGTGTGTGATGGTCCTTGTGATATTTTAATAGAACTTTAAAATTCATCATACCTAGGCCTGACTGTAAAATGTTTATGTATACTGATAACGTTTCTAACCAAGAAGTGTTTCAGATCTCATTTCCTCATTTTGTTTGAGAGGTAAAAATATGAAACACTGTGTACACAATTGGTGGAAAACGTTTGTAATATTAAATTCTATATCTGTAAGCAACATACTGCTCTTCTGAAACTCAGTTTTCCCAATGTGATATTTCCATTCACACTTCAGTTTTTTTTTTTTTAATATTCCTTGATACAGGATATGAGGTGCTCAAAGTGGTGAGGATTCATTATGTGTGGTCTGGTGTAGGACAGTGTATAGCCTGGAGGATCATTCTGGGTCTGTCTTCACACTCCATGTAAAGATGCAGGCAGTATGTCTTGACCAAAACCGTAGTACGCACCAGCAAGATTACACGGTCCCAACCCAGAAGACTATAATTTGGGATCTTAATAATGTGCATTTTCCATCCATTGTATTGCTATCATGTGTATTACAAACAGCTAAATATATGTATTAGGCAATAAATGTACCTTGTTATTTTACATTTTATTTTTATCTGAGGTTAAATATGTTGGAGAAGATATATGTATAATGTAAACAATAAGGTAGTTTATTGTCTGATAAGTGTATTTAGTTGGTTTGTAATAATTTTGAAGTTTTCCATATTTTTAGTGCCTTTATGAATGGAGGGGCTATGGTATGGGAGGACATTGCTTTACTGATATTATGCTATATAGTTCCATAAGTTACCACCAGAAGTATGCATTACTTACGGTAACTGAGCCACAGTGGCTACATAAGGACGAATACGCACTGTAATTTTGACGTGTATATGTCTTAGGTGACGTTCGTTCCGTGTGACCTTGTAAGCCGTAACAGCACTTTCGTGACATCATCACCCGCTACTGATACACGTGTGTGGGCGTGGGATGCTGTAAAGGGGAAGGGAGGGAGGGAAGCAGGACAGAACAAAAGATATCCATATCCGTTGAAGCGATAAACATTAAACTAATTAGTAATGCTCGGACGGCGTTTGAGTACGTATATCAGTAGTGCTCAGACCGTGGTATAGTGTACGTGTGTTAATACAGTATAGCGTTATAATGTTTCGTGCTACTAGTATGGCTGATACAAATATTGATGCCATTAAGAAGCAAAAGAAGGGGGATTACGATAGACAATACGCCAAAAAATTAATGTAACACGCCAAAAAATTAATGTAACATATAACTTCTACCTTTAACGATAGAAGTACCGGATCATGTATATGTCTTAGGCTAGACTTATCCATGTCACACGTTAAATACAACCGATACGC
>Ga0268261_10003670_pt1 | contig 11332 bp, 7 predicted proteins | sample TergutNc150P1_FD_190353 | JGI IMG/M metagenome (GOLD analysis project Ga0268261, IMG submission 190353) | Nasutitermes corniger P1 segment gut microbial community from laboratory colony in Florida, USA - Nc150 P1 (SPAdes) (version 2) | ecosystem: Host-associated > Arthropoda: Insects > Digestive... | reverse complement strand
TTTGACAAGGTGGCTAGTTCTTAGTAGTACTAAGAGACAGGCTCAAGAATTGATTTCGGGGCCTAGTCCGACTGCTAAGACCAGGCTACTGTCCTTTAACAAGAAACAGTCCACATTCATTACTGACCTTACCAGACATAACATCCTGAGAAGACATCTTCACTTAATGGAGCTAACTAATAGTCCCTTGTGTAGGAGGCGTGGAGCAGAGGATGAAACCTCAGCCCACATTCTCAGTATGAAGCTGTGGCTGCATTCAGATTAGTATATCTGGGACATTAAGAGTTTTAAGTCTGGGGAACATCTGGAACTTTAGCAAAGGAACAGGGCCCCCCTGAACTAGGATCACATTATGGGATCCACTTTCAAGGCCTAGGGGAATTGGGACTGTAAGGGCTCAAACCCAATTGCTAATCAATCAATCAATCACACCCTGAAGGAACATAAGAAGGCTCTTTTAAAGGACAAGCTGAACTTGGCTTTCCTCATTCAGTAACTCATACATAATTGCCTATTTCAGGGCCTTCTCCTCCTCCTGCCTCCTATTCTGAGAATAAATTTTACTGACCTACCATGGAATGGAGCCCTGAAATCCCCCAGAACTCTCCTTGCTTCTCGCATCTTCAAACTCAAAATTTCATGAATCATTTTAAACTCAAGGATTACATGTTATCTGTGTGGTCCATATAACATGGATTCATGCAGAATGCTGCAGTACTCTAATAAAGCCTCTGGCATTGCCAATTACATAAATCTTTTAGTTTTTTATGAGTGTCATAAAGTTTGTTAAAAGCAACCCATTTCTCACACTCCTACTAGGTGATACAGCGAGTTGCATGTGAGCACATTGTGCTGCATGCAATACAACAGCATTGACCATAAGCTGTGCAACAGAATGTTTGAAAAAGAACAAATTAGAAAAGAGCAGAAGCAGAATTGGTCCAAATATGACCAACACAGTCACCCACTTCTTTGGTGTTGAGGGTTGTCAATAGTGGTAAGGTGACATCAAGGATTTGTACCATTCAGGTGTGCAACGAATGAATAATTAGACATGGCCAGGCAATGCCCACATTGTTACAGCACCCAACAATGTTGCAAAAGTGAAGAAAGCTGTTAATGCAGAGGCACTGGAACATCCCTGCACTAGCAGTGCAATTCAATAGGAGTGTTGGCACTACGCATAAAATCATGTAACAGGCAGGATATCACAAATGTTCACAGAATGATTCACACAAATGAAAACACAGTCACAGGCAATAGCACATGGTACTACTTCCAGAGTATCAGCAGTGCTACTAGCCTGAGGAAGATGCACTTCTCTGATAGATTGTGGCAGGTACATGTAATAACATGTGGTGCCACCATTTTCAAGCAAAGGCAAAAGCTGAGAGCATCCACTATGAATATTCATCCTCTACCCACACTAGGAAATTCAATTCCAAACCATCTGCAGGGAAGGTCATTCTAATTGTTGTCTTTACAATCGGTGGATTGTTTATGCTGGTGTTCAAGAACCCTAACATCACCATCTTTCCACATCACTTCTGTTGAACTCAGAGCGTCACACCACCAAGTAAAAGTGTTCTGGCATGTTCTGTCATGCTCACAAGGAGCGCTGTCATGTTACACAACAGATGACCCACACTGTTTAGTATACAATGCTGTCCATAAACTGTAATGGATTGAGATCTCCCATACAGCCTGGAACTTTTACTGTGTGGGTTTCATGTGTTGTGGCCTCTAAACAAAGTGCTAGAGGCCATACATTCAGGTCTTACAGAGATGTCAATGCCATGGGGGTGCAATGGTTCCAGTATAGAATTCTTTGTGGACAGGATGCATAAAGTGGTGTATCAATGGCCTCAACTCCTTCACTCTCAATGGGTTTCATTGGAACAAGCCTCATGTATTAAACGACTGATTCCGACTACTTTTAAATGTAACTTTGCTCTCCTATATTCTGTGTAACCCTTTTAAACAGAGAAAGGATACTTGGTAATTCATAAAACAACAATGGTCTATAGCTCTTCATCAGTCATATCACAATGTCTTTTGCTTCCTCAGTAACAGCTTTCTCACCATTACAATGAAAAGTACGCTGATGACAATGACAAAAATGACACAACATGCAAGTGAAAAATATAAATATTTCATTCAAATGAATTAATACCAACTAGATGCAGCAATTAATTAGAGGTTTATTGCTTGTCATTTAAATATAGCTCAACATGTTTCGGGCATCCTCTTGCCCATCATCAGGAGCCTATCAACTGCAGCAGCAGCCTCTGGTTTACCGTAGGAAAGTGGTGGTAGCAGTGCTGTTGGTCGTGGTCGGTCCGGTTCTTTAAACGACAAGCAATAAACCTGTAATTAATTGCCGCATCTAGTTGGTATTAATTCATTTGAATGTATGAAGATGCATGGACTTACAAACCCTAAATGAATATTTCAATACAAGTCACCAAAATGTAACCTAAGTCTTCAGATTAACCAGAGGATTGCTTCTGTATTTATGAAAGTTTCACAGAACCAAAACAACCAATCTGTCAATAATACAACCATCAGTAGCTGAAATGTGTATATCACTACTACTCGTATATGACATTAGTTACTGGAGTATACTCCTGGACCACGATATAAAAACATTTTATCAAAAATCAATAAATAGTAACTGTGCAAACTGCAAGAGGATGCTCATATATTATGAAGCTATCTGTATGTAGTTACAAATCAATTGTCAGTGGCTTGTGAACCATAATTCTGTGTTATGAATGTGAAAGCAGGAAGGATTTCCATTTACCAGGAGGTCTCTGGACTAAGGTATCACTTATTTTAAGCATCAGTCAGACCATTTCTTTTCTAAATATACACACTTTAATAAACAAAACAAACAGTACACAATGTATTAATAGTTACAAGACAGCAGTACATGTGCATTCTAAACTTGTCTTTTTATGCCTCATTTTTTATTTCTTTTACTTCAGTATTATTGCCCTTTACTTTTAACACTATTATAATAGCAGTAATAAAACATCTGGTTTTGGTTCCTTTTTAATTTTCCAAATGAATAACCTACAAATATAGTTCCTTACCCATTTCAGCTTGAGAGCTTCCTGATAATTGCACAAAATTTGTTTCCATAACCCTTTAGACTGTCTAAATGGTTGCTGTTCATCCATTAACTTGCATTCACTTAAGTGTTCAAATGTATCATGCATATCATGCATGTACTGAAAGAACTGTGAGCACCATCTCAACTGCCATACCAAGCTAATGAAACAGTTAACAGGCAACATTTCATCCTCTTGGAAATGTGGCTCAGCCTGGTGGGAAAAAATTAATACTTTCTTTATAACAAAAGTGAAACAGAGGTGTTATTTTTAATCCTCTTCCTAGAGGTAAATGCCATGCTGAGGCAGTTAAACATGACTAAGACAAAGAACCATTCTGTCCTATTGTCTTTTACAAATAATGGGATAAAATTATTTCGGTTGCCTATTAAATCAGTTCCACTACATTAAACTTCAGAACTGTGTTTGCACTAAAGTACTAGTAATTGTATTACTAATTTTTACACAGATCTACAATTATAATATCATAAATACTTCTCATTTCCTTGAAATGAAGTTGACATACAACATCATACACTTCAGGTATTTGGTAGTGTTCAACAGTTCTCCATCACACAGATTATTGGTGTACTGACCATCACATCATTTGAACATCTTTTCCCATTAGAAATCTGCTCACCAACAAGCTGAAATGTGTACATGTTTCACTCTAATAGCAAGCAAGAAGCACTAACAACACAGAATTTTATTCATAGTTTATTTACTTGTTTTGGTTCATTCTTTTTGATTTGCCATGTGATGACAATAATAAAAGCACCACCCTGAATAATATCTATTTACAAAGATTCCCCATCCATCTTCCCCTCCCTATAATGTTTTAACCAAATTTTGCCATCCCTGATTGATGGAGACAAGAGAATAAAAAACATGACTAGCTTGTCTCATGTCAGATAGCATTAATTCATAGTCACTTAAGAAATGTCCAACCAGAAACAAATTCAATAAACAAATCACTTATTTGTTCTAATCACAAAGAACCACATTTGTTCTGGTCAACTTTGTATTACAGACAGGTGTATCTGTTCGAATACATAAAAATTTGGCACCTTTAGAACACTAGTCCTCTACCCTCCCCAGTCAAAAAATATTAAAAACACATAAAAACAATACTGATTTGAACAACCATGCTCTCATATGCAGTTTCATTCTTACACAACTACTTATTATGTTTTAATTATTTACTTATTTAAATATGTTAGTTATGACCCTGTTCATTAAAGGCTAGAAAAATCTTCTCTTCGCTCACATGCACTGTGGTAGCCTTGGTTTGGGTTTTCAATAGGGTTTCTCATTTTTAAGATCAGATGGTTGGATATTTCAGGAGGGTTTTTGAGGTCTATTAACATTCAGTATTCTTGCATCTCAATATTGTGACTTCAGTGCAGTCTACTCCTACGTCAGACATGTTATGTCAAAACCAATACAACATTTGGTTTATCTTTCAAGCTTTATGTCTTACACTAGTCTCAGAGCTGTTGATGGGAGTATTCTGTACACTTCTAACGACCGTAACTGAAAACAAACTCTGCTCTCATGTACACCCTTTATCCATCTCCCCGCATTTCAGAAAATACTAAACTGGATATCAAAAAAGTGGGGAGATAAATTTTTCTTGAAGTCATAAACCTACATGGTATATAATATCTTAGTGAACATCCCCCATCTCGTAGAACACAATACATTTGTTTCATAAATAAACACATCCACGTAGTAACAGCTAAAAACACGCTCGTAATTACGCAAGATTTAACATTTTCAGAGCAGTGTTGCTGGAAAGTCAAGTCTTATGCAATGTTATCCTATGTCAATGGGCAGATAGTTCTTTGTGTTTTGGAGGATAATGTTGCTTCCCATCTTGAGTGTCTGACAGGCCAAGTGTTCTTGGACTACTAGGCCCTGAAGATGAAGGCACTCTCTTTAACCTTTTCGTGACCAGCGGGGCATATATGTCCCGCTGGTCACGAAAGGGTTAAAACAACAGTAACTATTTACCAGCAGGCACGACATAACATCCTAAAAGACTTGAATGTTTGGCCTCAAGATTACACACTTAACTGAAACTCTTGTCAGTAGGATTTATGCAACAGCAAGTAAATGAGACAATACAGTAAATATTTTCATGAACCTGACATAGAAGAAAGACTGCAGAGGTCAGCAGTGCAACAGGTACATTCAGTTTCCTGAGCTATACATTTTTAACATTACAACCTGATGATTCAGGTCCTACCACACATCAGGTGAAGTGGTTCAAAGTATTGGCACAAACTTCAATTTACAAATATTTGGCACATTAATTTGACTTGCAAACTTCTAGGTTTTGCCCATCACCTGTGTGCCATAGGCAGAACCTGTCTCGTCAGAAAAACAATGCGTGCCGAACAATCTCCTGAAAGACTCCGTAACAAGGGAATCTACCGAAGTATCAAAATTGAACAGAAGGAAACATCTTCTAGTGGCAAAACTTGGTATAGCTTCATTCTGGAGACCACTGTCTGGCATGATGCAGGGATACCAATAAAAGCTACATTATACGTCACTTGTATGCAAATGGCTGACTTTAAGATTAAAAATGATAACCTAAGACCTTAATGCATCTTGAAAATGAGATATGTATTTAAGTTGTTCTTCACAGCCACCTTGAATATACAAAACAAATAATTATATTAAAACTGGTGTTAACTTCATTTTTATAAAAGATGGTAATTACATGGCAAAGAAGACACCTGACAGTGTTTTAAAACAATTTCATCGTCAATACATGTGTAATGAGTCATGCAGTTAGTAACAAGTCATTTATTACAGCCAAATGAGGTCTATATGGAGCCAACCAAGATTAGCTTCACTAGAATCTAACAATTTGACTTATGTATCATTTACAAGTTGAACACTGCATCAATAGAGAAACATATTATGTACAACTCCTACAAAAACGATGTTCAGTGTTAGGCAGTGTTTTATCCAATAATTAGCAGCATCAATGGCCTCTTTCCATGTCCCTTAGATTTCTCTTAAAACCAAACATAGCACCTGCCTCAAAACTGAAGGCCGGTGTTCCATTCTTATGTCCAAACTTGTAAACAAGATTCAGTAACTACATAATCTTCTGTTTTATTATCAGCAGTGAGTGAATGTACAGATTTCATAACAAACTAACAAAGCTTCCCTTAAGAGAACAGTTTAAAATACAAACAGCTTTTTATATTGTTACTAAAGAATCAACATTGTTAGATATTTTTAAGGATTATTCTCTTTGGAAAAAAGGTTAAGTTATTAGTATTGTATTACTTGATTGCCTTGCATACAATGTCCAAATGGGCTTACATTCAAATAAAAACAAAATATAAACAACTCAAAGTTTTTCCATTTCTTTCATTAAAAAAGTTGTCAGCATAGAATTAATGTTAAGGCCCCTGTGCTCCATGACATATATCACTTCTGATTCATCTGACTCTCACTGAAATCAAGATACATATAATAAATAGTTTCTGATTATTGCTCTGAGCTCAATTGTAAACTACTCCCTGCATTGAAAATTAAACTGAAACAAGGATATGCCACATAGAAGGTTATCCTGGCCTCACACAGATTGTTTCCAAGTCCACCAGTATCCTGTGACCAAGCTGGAAACATTCTGCCAATCATGATGACACCAGGTCTGTCCAGAAAGGTCATGGGTAAGGGCACAATATTTTGTCTTCACACCAGTTCACTGGCTAGAACACAAACAGGGGGGTAGAGGGATGGGCATCTACCGGTTTTCTTTGCCTTAGACAAATGGTTGATGTTCATGTCACGGGGACAAGGTCCTGAGAGACTTCACCAATGACTCTTTATCTCATCACAAAAAAAAAGTAGGGAGTTTGTAATATTTTGTTACCTATCCGAAACCACAGCCATTAACAGTGGTGGAATCACTAATGAGATACATAATAAAGTACAACATTACTGACATAAATATATATACAGAGGAGAAAAAAGGTTTCCTGACCTCCTGTGCCATCACTGCACCTGAAGAAATCTTTAAACAGGCAAAAAATAAACCCATTTTCAACTGTATTCTTTTAAGCTCAACTGGAATATAAAAGTCATCTTTTTTCTCCTTCCATTAATATTTTATGCATCATGATGCAAACTATTTTCCTAATAGATCTGGAAACTTCTTTAATCTACCTAGTGTCTAAACATTCTATGCAAAGAAGGAAATCTTAAATAGGTACCCATAATGAACATCTAATAATTCTGTATAATTACACAATGTCTTGAAAGTGCTATGATTTGGTTCATAGAAAGTTTTACTTTTAACATGATTTGTCTTCTGGGTAAAAAAGAAGAGTTAAAAAGCTGAGCAAGTCCAAGCAAAAGACCACTTCAATAGTCACCTCTCTAGAAGTATTAGGCTCATTGGAAATGGGTATCCATTTAAGGGAGAGACAAAAGTGCACTGTGTTAAAACCAACTGACAACATAGCAAATGATGTACAGGTGAGAGAGAGAGAGAGAGAGAGAGACAGGGCTACACTATGTTGGTGCTTTGCATTAATGGGACAAATTTTATCAGTACACATTATGTAATAATACCACCATTGGCTTAGATAAAATCATTTGCTCTTTGCACAAAAATATCTTTTCAGTCAAGATATTTCTTTTTATATAGTACAAAACACTGGTACATAACAATTATATTATTCTGATTAAAAAATTGCAGAACATCGCAGATATCTCATAAACAAAAAAAATTCTACATCTCTAAAAGTGTAACCAATATACCAACACTCATTCATAATAAAGGAAGTGCGACAACACATTAATCGACATAAAACAATATTTAGATTGTCCATGTTGTTATCAACTTTGTCTATCTAACTGTCAATAAATCCTGAGCACGACACATTAACTCACCAGTGCAGCGTGCTCCTCATATGTACACACTCGCGACTGGACATAACTGCATCCAGTTCATTCCTCTCATCAGTTTAAATTTAAAGCTTATCATTTCTATGAATGATATGAAGCTATTTCAAGTGAACTGCTTTTTAAAAGATATGTCTTTATCTTTGCTTTGTGAGCATAAAAGTGTTTCTTTCCTGGAAATTATTTTTTTAATAAAACGCAGAGAAAAATTTATATTTTATTTCATCAGTGAACTTAATTCATTCATGCAACATCACATGTGATATATTCTACGTGCATAATGTTCTATTGGTCAGTATCACATGTGAAATATCTTACATGTTATTCCAACAATATGGGATATGTATTACATATTCCATTATCACATGGGATATGCCTTACACATTATCCGCAAACACTTTTGTCACCCCTTTCGGATAGAAAATTAACATATGTAGCAAAATCTCTTCCATCAATGGTAACACAACATCAATACGGTATCCCTACCCTTGAGTATCACCTGCATCCTGACAGAAACTGCCCCAATACAATAATAACATTATTAAGCTATTACTAATCACAGCAACAATATTTGCCAGTGGCTAGTGCTGTCATTAATATATATTTGTGACTTAGTTCTTGCTAAAACAACAATGATACATTTGTTAGACAAAGAATCTGCACACAAAATAAAGTATTTTCTAAACTATGTTTTTTGCTCTTCAATGGAAATTCCTCTAAAATGTGATTCTACCTTTTACTTACAAATTATGCTTTCTTTCTTAAAGATGAGCATTACAGTGGTTACTTTCTTATTAAAAATTGGATTATAGTAAATAGGATTTGGCACATTTTAATATTAAAAGGGTATAACATTACATGGAAGATATGATCACGAAGCAATGGAAGAAGAGGGATATGTACTACAGGTCACCTGGAGCCTAGCTTCCGGCAAATTTTTGTTGGGAGGAACATACTTAGAAAACTGACATCTGTAAGTTCCATACTAAAAAAAGGCAACAACATAATGGCATTAATTATGTAAATAACTGTATTGTCCCATAAATGGTGTCTACCCATTCTAAATTTAATGCAATACAAATGATTTTTTGAAAATTATTACAGTGGCCTTGACACATTATAATCAAGATGTGATATGGTAAGAAATATGTGATGTTTCAGAGAGCATGGCACAGCTGACATTGCACTCATCAAACCTATGCTTTGTAAGAACATTTCCACATCTTGTGGTACATTACTTTGTTGTGCATATGCAAGTACTGTCAGCTATGTAGCTCTTTCTCTGCCATGTGAGCAAATTTCAGCCAGGCTGTATCCTGGATTGATATGGTCAATTTGACATTTCCTTTTCAGATTTGGCTTTATTACTTTTCTTAGGAAGACACTAACAGAGATATAGCAATTAGAATAAGTGTTAGTATGGTAAACAGATCTGTGACTATCAGTATTAACACTTCAAGGATAAATTAAACACGTCTAGAAAAATCAGTGTCCTAGTATTGAAATATCTAGTATGTTTAAAGAAGAATTCACATCAAACTACCTGCTACTGTGAGAAATATTTCACTCCTAAATCGATTGCTACTCTAGGTGTTATGCAAATGGTTACTGAAAGTCAAACATTCAAGGAGAAAAAGAATTGTTACAGAAGGGAGACTTTATACTGTTATATGTATATATATGTATATGTATATAGAAGTAGCAGCAGCAGCAACAGCAGTTGTAGTAGTAGTAGTAGTAGTAGTAGTAACAGAATAATAATAATACTAATAATAAATAATGTATAACATTTCTAATATAATAATAAAGATAATAATAAAAAACAAAAAATCACAAATCTTTGGCTTGTTCCCTTTACCACCACGCCACTTAATCAGTACAGAACATGTGTGGCAAGTACTGTGTTCAAACCAGAAAACACTACATGCCCTCACTGTTGTTTTTATGGTATTACAGTACAACATACAGAAGTGTGATACGAGCATTATTTTAAATTCAGATAATACTACTTGCAATCTGTCTTTCACTCTATCCCAGCATAATGCATTAGAAACACTTGGCAAGCATTACTTTCAAACCTGATAATACTACTGGCCCTCACACCTGGCATAAAAACCAACAAATGGCAAGCACTATTTTAAACCAGGAAATTATTACTTTCATTCTTTTCCCTTTAACATGTGCTTTTGTCCGCTTCCCACACAAAACATTCACAAACTAATCTGTTCCCAACAATCAAGCAAATATTACCATCCTTGCTATTTCCAACACAAACATCCCTCACATATTTTTTTCTGCTTTTTGTCATTGCAAAACCTACACAAGTATTTCCTTCTTTGTTTATGAAACTGAAAAAGAAACACTTGGGCAGAGCTCCCTATTATTATTACAATACATTGTACATTAGTGTATTGGAGCCTTCACAATGTGATTGGGTGTTATATAGTGGTACCCAGGCATTGGCATCCCAGCTGTCTCCATAGATATCCTGCAACAAACACAAATCCAACATCATGTACACTGTCCTAAGAAAGGAGTTACTAAAATTCAGTGCCAAGAGATACATAAACGTTAACTCATGAGAATCAAATATACAAAATATTTGCATTTCAAGGTAATTAAACATCTCAAACCTGTAAACAGATTTAATACACAGTGTTAAGTTATATTCATAAAATGTAATAACAACTATACCTAAAAGATACCTTTTCTTTCTAGATTAAAGAAATATCATTTCACAGGAAATATATAATAAAATGACTCCTAAAAAGTAAAAATATACACAGCTCAATTTCTGTTGTTTGTGTTCTGTCATACCTAACCAATCTACCATTATCAGCATACACTTTAAATATGACATATGTAGGTGGCAACAAATACCTAGCTCAGTAAGGATCAGTAACTGCCCACAAATTTTAAAATCTGCAGGTATGTTTCTTTTTAACAGTACTTTCATTAGTAAATGACAGTAATGCATATTTAGAATAAAAATACATGACTGAAAAGAAACTAAATCATATATTTATCCTATTTCTTTCTACCTATGCATGTGTCTCTGAATCCACTCCATCTTCTCTTAATATTGCTGTCCATAATGGATGCACAAGTGCATTTTTATTATGTATCTGTCTACTACATACAAAGGCTAGTGGAGAATGGATGTATGAATGTTTGTCTTTAGTTGGTATTTCATTCAGTGTATAACACTGACAATGATATCAGTAGGTTTTAATATTTTGCAGAGGTTGTTTCAAACAGCAGGTCATTCCAGAAGGTCCACAAAATAT
>Ga0268261_10003669_pt1 | contig 11332 bp, 8 predicted proteins | sample TergutNc150P1_FD_190353 | JGI IMG/M metagenome (GOLD analysis project Ga0268261, IMG submission 190353) | Nasutitermes corniger P1 segment gut microbial community from laboratory colony in Florida, USA - Nc150 P1 (SPAdes) (version 2) | ecosystem: Host-associated > Arthropoda: Insects > Digestive... | reverse complement strand
ATATGACATTAGTCACCTAAAGGTTAATGATTTAACCCTTATCCTGCTAACGTGGAGAAAATGGTGAGCTCCTAACAATGCCAGCAAATAGCAGATGGGATTAAATTCGGGGTTTAAAGGGTTAACAGATGAACAGGACAATGCTGTCCCATTAAATGTACAAACCTTACATCCCGACAGGAAAACACTGTCCAACTGCAGCGAAAAACTGGGATTTAAAAAGCAGCATGCTAAAGGTTAAATACACAGTGCTTTTAATTTCAAATGTACTCTACATAAAAACTGTTAATTGATATTACACACCCTGGTTTGCATTATCATTGGGCTTAGGAAGTATAAACAAGGCAACACTGCAGTTTCGAACTTCTGGAGCTGTACACTGCCTGAGAAAAGTGAAATGAGAATATGGCAACATTTCAGCGCCTCTGGCCCTTTCAAGACCAACCCACAGTTGTTACTTAAGAAAAATAAATGGCACACTGTCAATAAACTCATTTGTGAAGGTTTAAAATTAAATTCCAGAAGGCGTAATGGGTTCAAAGAATGTATATGTGAAAACACAACACACTCAGTCACTAATTGCAGAGAAGAGAGCTTTTCAGATAGCAACGGCATTGCTGGTATCTACATCCATGGCATATGATGCCTCAGATTTGAGGTTCTCTCAACTGTATTAATACAACAGTCTTCTGGGATGTGACACCATGTAGTTTGCTACACTGGTACTAACACTTTGGAGAAACCAACTTCCTTCACATTCAGTGCAGAAGATGGAGAAAGTTCCTTCAAAATGCTGCTAACTTTCCTTCAAACAACACAGTGCCACAACCCACAACTTAATGATGATGTCTGGACTGGATCAGACAAAGCCACTCTCTGTCAGCTCTATTACCAAACTTCTCGATGGAATACCCTGAAAGAAGCAAAACATTAAGACAACACCCTCCACTGCTGTATACATACGGAGTTACCACATACAACTTCTGCGAAGTTTAAAAACCATTCAGCAAGTCAGCTGTAACCAGATTTGAAGGTATCAAGATTTGTTCCCAAGTAGGAATATCCTTTTTCAATATATTCTGAATAAAATCACCAATTAAATCATTTTTTTGTGTCCAATGACTGAGGATCATGTATCTGGAAAATTCACATTTTGATATTACACACAGAAGGTTATTTGTGTTGCTTTCTTTAGTTTACTGACAAGTATGGCTACAGAAGTTTTTAACTCTCTGTTCATACAGGATGAATTTCAACAATTAAAGCAACCATGAACAAATTTCTGCTTCAGAACCACCGGCACACAGAATGTACAGGTGTTGCCACAAGTATAATTCTAGAAACAGGACTCTGTCAACCTTACACATTTCCCACATGCTACCAACGTCAGCTGTGAAATGATAAATACTGGAACTGTAAGTCCCTTTAATGCTCCATCCAAAATGTACAAATCAGCTTAAACCTAAACCTTGAGAATTAAGATTATGTCAAATTACATTCAGTTTCATTAGCGCATGTGTGTCTCAATACTCACCCCATCATCCAATGGCATGCAAGAAAGAAAAGCACAGATCATTAGAAACAAGAAGCCTTGCTTACATACATGTCTAATGTCTAGTCTTTTACTTATGTACACATGCATTACAGTGTGACATTAAGGTAGTATACATGCTACAACATAACAGTACCATGAACATCAGTTCATCCACTTTGAAAATATTCTACAAGTTTCTTAAATTTCAGCCCACACTCCACAATTTTAATAGGGCTTTCTTTCTTGGAAAGGTATCTGGCACTGCACATGAAATTTCAATTAGTTCTGAACTCAAAGGCTGATGTATTTGTTCTTGGGGGGGGGGATAAAAAAAGTTTCTTAAAATGAAGAATGCTGTGTCACTGAAGTCAGCTACAAATGACAACTTACATTAAATGTTTTTGTATGCCCTCTTGCAGAGATTTTAATTATTTTGACTGTCCAGTGGGCAATACTTTGGCATCCCTTGTTTTAATACCATGTAAAGGAATTAGTTCTTAGATTTCAACTAACATGGTACATGTTCCAGTAGTAACTAGATTTTCAATTATTACCTCTATGGTACAGTGTCATATAGAGTATAAGTCCTTACAAAACTTAATGGTGTTTTGCTGGTTCATGATTCAGAAATGGCTGGGGAACAATGAAGATTTTTGTCAGTGATGCTGAATCAATATGCTGCACTAATTAGTATACGTTATAAATCTACATATTCTATATGCAGAACTTCCAATGGAAGAACTGTTACAAGAAGTCAGCAACATATTTCAAGTAAGGCTAGCATTACTTATACAAGGCAACAAACTCTCCTACTGCTAGGTCTGTTGCTGAGGCTGTGCAAAAACTGCCAAGTTGTCTCATAAATCAGGGGTAATGAAAATAACATATTTAGCATGATTGTGCATTCTCTTATTCACACGAGATCACCCACTAGGCATCAGTTACCATAATCATAAGTACTTGGGTCCTGTGTTTTTAAGACCACAAATGGTTAAGGTGACTATATCATAAGTTCATCCAGTACCTGTGTGAGTCATTGTAACTGTTTTCCACTTCACAATAAATCATCCTTTCTCTTCATTCAAGAGACTGGATAGCATACCTGGTACAATGACTAGGCCACAGGCTGGAAAACTAAGGAAATGTGGTCCTATTCCCGACACATTGTTCTGTTCAACAAAGTGTCCAGAACTGCTCTTGAATCATCCCACCCTCCCATTCAATAGGTACCAGGAGCTCCTCCCCAGTAAAGTGATCACAACGTGAGGCTGATCATGCACGTCTATTACAGCTTCACCCCCCCCCAGCCCTACATATGCCTTGCCAGCATGGTGCTTGATTCAGCCCAAGGACACTACCGTTACCACTTCATTCGACTGGCACCTTTCTATGTAGTTGAATTACTCACTCACTCCTGACCTATGTGACCCTGGCAGAGCAGACCTTGGTACATATTAGCATCATGGACAGCATTTTAAGACCCTCATGTAATACAGTGATAAGAATTACCTTGGCTGAGAAGAATGAAGTGCTACAAATGACAATCTTAGTTTGGATAGCACTGTTCATACCACAACGTTCCCAGAAATTTTTGTGGGAAGACATGTTCAGATGGTAATTGAAAGATGTTCTTAGCCAATACAGAACTAGATTCTGGATTGTCAGAATTTAGTTATTTTAAGGACTTCCAATTTTGTTATATTTAATAAGAGGTTAATGTAACTACCATTTTACATATTTAACAAAACTTTCCAGAATATGCACTGAACATGTACCAAATACAATTTCAAGGCAATTTTTTAAAATACAGGTTTATAAATATCATATTTATGGAATAAAGTACATACAAAAAACAAGACACAGGCAATGTACATGTAATGTAACATTATGGCACATTCCCCCTAATGTTTATATCTGCTCAGCTCTCCTAACAGCCTGGTATCACTTCACGCAAGGACAAAAACCCATCCAGTTGGAACCGAGCTGATACATGGAGACATACACATGGATGGGCAGATATTACAAAGTAAGTTCTTTCTGTAAGTATGCGACTGTGCCTAACGAATCAATGCACGTACAGCTACCCTTTACTGAGCGAAGAATACATATCATACACAAGAAGATATTTTCATTTGTGTTTTATTTAACATTTGTGACAACTGCCAAGATTAAACAACATGAATGCTGGACACCTGAATATATATGAGCATGGAACATTGATGGAATGACCGTGACAATGGGAGAAGAAGAAGGAAAAAAAAGGACTTTGAGAAAAATCTATCCTAGTGTCACTTTGTCCACCACAAATCTCACATAGCCCACGCCAGGATCAATACTGTGCCACTGCAGTGAGAAGCTGCAGACTAACCACTTGTACTATGACACAGTCTAGGTTATTCTGAAGAAATCATTGTGATCAATATATTTTTAATGCACTGAAAAATGTAGCTGCCTCCCTGACCAGACCTGAGTATGAAGTACATTGAAAGTAAAGCTGTCCCTGCAAATGCCTTGAAGCTAACTGGGAGAGTGGAGTTACAGTTTCCCTCATTCTTTACCTTGGCAATGGATGGAGGTGAGTGGTCATCCTCACAGCCTGGCCACTTTAGCAATCAGCAAAGAACTGCTGGTACCTACTAAACAGGAGTATGGGTAGGTCCCAAAGACAGTCTGGATAGACAGTGGTATTAACACTGCTTAAATGTAAAAGAGGCACTTAATGGGTTAACACATTACATATGACAGAATCTGCTACATCAGATGAAGAGAATAAACTAAAATGGTGAATCTGACAACAGACACATAATGTAAATAAATGACATTCATGTTACCTTTGTTTCTGTAACTGACTAATCAATGCCTGTTGCTGCTGAGGCACGGGCATCTGGTACACAAACAACTAGCAGGCAGCAACTTTTATGGGCAGTGGGGAAGGGGTCAATCTGACGCACATGAGTTAATGTGAAGTGAGGTAAGTAGCCAGTTGCCTATCAGCAGTTTTGTGTGCTAAAATTGAAACTCTGCAACTTATCACAGCAACAAATTGTCTATGACCCATATCCTATTACCACACACACTGTTCAACAAAACCTGGGAACCCCGCTACTGTCGTGTTGCAAAGAATTTTCGATACAGTGACAACATACTTCATGAGGACTTACTGAATGTGGCAGTAAAACCCTACATATGCTTAATATCAGCATTAGCAACATGTGTGTGTGTCCAGCTCACATTGTACGTTCAGTCATCCCACTGGCTAGAGAGCAAAGTAAATTCCACAGCCATGACAGTCATGATAGTGAATGAAAACCATAGAAACTGCCATGAATCAAACCACAGCCACTCAGCAAATGATGGCTAAGGTCTTCAGTTTCTTCGTTATATCATACAAGGAACTATAAGCAAAAATCCCCACAATATTGCAAGACAATCAATACTAAAGTAATAAGACACGAAAATCTTATGACAAATACACATTCCCACCGACCGTGGTTACTGAAACTTTATGACAACCCTTAAAAAGGTACAAATGTAGCATTAGTAAACTGCATACAAACTGTATGGAAATAATGAAGGTACTTGTTTATTACAGTCAGTTTGTAAACAGTTCACAAACCACTGTTCTACTTCACACCACACTTTTTCTGCATAATAATCACTTGATGTATTAAATGGTTGCCAAGCAAGAATACAAAGATGGATATCAAGATATGGAGCAAGAAATGAGAATCACTGCACAAAAAAATCTTCTACATGAACCAGACTGCCTGGTCACTAAAATACTTCAGCAGTATCAAAATTGAACAACAGATGATTGAAGCCAGGGCCTTCTTTCTAGCTGAAAACAATGGAATGGAGTTCTGACACCTTGTTTCATGAATTGAATGGTATGTTTTGATAAACACAAAAAAGAACTCTGAAGACCAATTTGCATTAACTGTGTGAAAAACTACTGTAGTGATGAAGTCTAGCAAATCTACCAAAATTATGCAAAGTGTGCAAAACCCAGAGCAGATAGAGAGTAAGGAGAAGCTTCACAGCAGAGTTCCTGATGAATCTTTATGTTCAGTGACACTGCAACAAAACCACTAGGCAGTGCTACTCTCCTACCGCTCTGCTTCACAAACCACTCACTGTTCCAAACACTGTTATGGCAATAGAGGCCTCGCTGTCAGGGCACTACAGCTGAAGGTGTGGGTGAAATTACTTGAAAAGATGTCACGTGGTCATACAGATGCCTGCAGACTCTAAACAGCTGATGGCAGTGCATGATATTAAGCCACAGGCCACATGCAGTGCCAATTTCTCATACAATGTTTTCAAGTTTCCACTCATCTGTGTTGCGTCCTGTTATTCTTTTAAACATGCGGTGAACAGTTTCCAAATATACTGAAGTTCTAACTCACTCTGCAATCAAGACCAATGGTTAGCAATGTCTTCATACACAGCTGTCTTTTAAATAAATCTTACAACACTCAGTCCATGACTAACCAGACATTCCAAACTGGTGTGCTTGGTTTTGTTGGGTTTGGCCTATTTCCTTGCAATACAACTGTGATGGAAGCTGCTACAAAAAAGGCAACAGATTATTTTTGTTCTTTATCTCCCAGCCTGAACAATAGAAACTTGCTGAAGAAATTAAGAGTGCAGAATCAAATGAAACTTCTTCAGCATCCACATCACTGTCTCATGAAGAGCACAGTATAACTCGCCCTTACGCTCTCCTTTGAAACAAATATATGATTTTTGCCAGACGTACAAATGGGTATCTGAAGCGGGGGGGGGTTTGTATTCTGTGCCACATTTAAGAGTTGAGTAGAAAATGGGATAAAAATAACTAAAATGTGGGCAATTTATATCTCCACATAAGCAACATTAAATATCTGTGTGGAAGAAATTATTTTACCATCAAGAAAGTTCATTCCATAAAGCTACTGTTGAATTAGGAGCAGCTCAGAAGGAAATGCTGGAAAATGTATGAATGTAATCACTGTCTCTTGAAAAAAATATAAAAACCAAGGTAGATCAAATGGCACATAAATGTGCAAAAAAATCAACCCATCAATAATTGTGAAGATACGGTTGATGTGCAAAAAAATACTGGTATCAACATGGGTCACATATTTCAGCCTCCCAACACCTGTATCAATACTATTACGCAGCTTGCGAAATGAGAAGTAATTTGTTCATAACTGATTTCTCAAGGCAAAAATCTCCTCGATCACTGATAAATCTACCAAAAATGTGAAGGCTGTCAAATAAAATGCCAAGCAGACAGTGAGGGGAGGTAAAGGTACAGCTGTACCCATACTGAACCTCAGTGCTCAAAGGGAGGTGGGCGGTCAACATCAGGCCCCTGAGCCGCATTACCCCCGCAAAAGACCCAGTACCCATTGACAAATCGATCAACCCCAATAATAAATCCACACTGACTTTGCATGTACATGTATCTACTGCAGAATGTGAAATGAGTGCAGCTGCAAATTTGTCTCCTGATGCGAGAGAACACAACTTCAAAGAAGACATGACTTTTAGCTCGCTGCTTTGACATCTCCGGCTCTCAGGATGACATAAGGTTGTTCGACAGAATGTTTAGATCCTCTCACTGGCAACAGTACAGTCATTATGAAAACATCTGGCTTAAGAAACTGACGCACTGAAGTGTACAGCACTGTGTGAATCACAGATTAGGAAGGCCAGTAGGTGATGCTGTACTGGCTGTCTCAGAAAGCAACAGATTCAGATCATTTGCTGACAAATTATACATTCTGTACCAGATTCAGGACTGATGAGCAATGCACTCTAGAACTGTCCAAACTAAGATTACATTTGGAAGAATGTGGCATGCAATTATACAGAGCTGGTCAAACAAAATATTGTTAAAATATCTGAAGAAATAAAGAAGTGGTACAGAACATACTACATACACACCATCAGAGTGGAAAGAGTTGTAACTTGGGGGAAATCGTTCATCATACAGTATTTAAATGTCACAAAACTATATGGCTGGCAGTGATATTTATGTCATGGCAAATGGTACTATATTGCCAAATGCAATGCTCCGGTAGCTGGACTGTCCACATGTCACTGTGATAAAACAAGTTGAAATTTGAGGTTCTATATATGCGGGTCACTTCAAAACACACAATGCGGACAAAAACTAAACTTCATCCTGAACCTTACCAGGAGCCACCACCAGTATAAGCAATGAAAATCCATTCCAGCAAATCAGAGATCTTCTTGAATCTCAAACCAAAATAAAATGCACTAACGCCACTCGCACATTCACAGTTCACATTAATTAAAAAATTAATATTCACTGCATATGCAAAGAGACATTCACAGAGAAATACCCAACCCTTCAAATATCTCGGAGAGAAGCCTCAGTTTAACCCATTCGCACCCATTTTGGCCACAGCAGCTGTATAACATGCATTACTGTCTTTGAAAGAACATATGCTCTAAAGTGTACAAATGACAACTATTTTCTGTGCCAGATGTGGCAAATGTATTTGGCGGTACACACTGCAATGCAAGTCTAATGTGTCTCTCTGAAAGTTGAACGAGACCTGCCCTCAGAATGGCTTCTCAGCGAGCTATGAACCATTAATATCATAATGAAACACACAAAATAGTTTTGAAATTTTAGTACAAATGTGTACAGCGTACCTTCATAAGATGGATTCCAAGGCCAGTTCGGAGTGAAAGTGGCTGGGCGCAAATGGGTTAAAGATGGAGCTACACAGTACAGTTTGTGTTGAGAACAATGACTTAGAAAGTCCCTAGAGCAGAGATTCTCAAACTGAAGGGTGCGCCTCACTGGTGAGGCACAGTGGAGTTTCAGGTGAGGCGCAATGCAGTCAGATAAATCTGCATCTGCAATTAATTATGAATAAACTTTATTAAATTTCCAATAAAACTACATATGTAATGATGTTAAAACCTACATTATAAACAAGATCAGTCTTTTTCTGCATCTAAGCACCAAACCATGAAAGCATATAGGTGGAGACCCACACACTTTCTTAGCTTGGAAAAAGATGGTGGACTGTATACAGTTTCACACTCAGGCCATATAACCTGCTGGCTAAACTTCATGCACAACTTTTATTTTGTACAAGTAAAATTTAAATTAGTTTTCTGGCCATGACCACAGATCACAGCAAAGAAACCAGTTGTGTGTGCCAAGCACAAGCTTCTAACCATGCCTCTTAAACATCTTGAAGTTTTCCTTCAGTTAGCATATATATCTCTTGGATTGTTTCCTTCTGCCACAAACTGAACCAGTGGTGTGCCACTTTTCTGATAAGCTTCAATGCATATAAATTTGATGGAACTCATTTTTTTTTTTAGAATTCATAACTGGACCTCCAAATGCACATTCTCTAAGTTTTCTTTTTTATGAAGGATTCAACTTGCAAACTCACCATTCAGTCATACATCTCACTGCAAGAATAAGACCATTCACACCAGAAAGGGAAAAAATCTGAGCAACCAGAACCCCCATTCTCTAATGAATTGACCACAATATGTTTGTTGCCAGTGTGAATGACTAATCATCATGCCAACAAAGTCATGTAGTGATGACAACCAAAGCAACCAGTGTATGCATGGTGTTGGCATGTTTCCATTTCATTTGAACTCCTTGTATACTGAGTAAGTATGCACAGGCTGCTAGAAAGGTATGGTCCTATAGACTTTGGGTTTTCAGCAATCTTCCACGGGGTTCTAACAGCGTGCACAATTTTATACGTGCCTCATGCCTTTAAAAACCAACAGCCCGCTCAATAACACCAAACATTTTCAGGTGAAATCCTTCCCAAAGAAGTATATATTGTCAATGGTATTGCTAAAGAGGTTCAAAGTCTTATATTCATAAATCAGACACCACAAATGGCTCCCCAGGTTCCAAATTTATCCTAAAATGGAAGCATCAGAGAAGGAGAATAAAATAATTTCTTACTCATACATAAAGAAAAAAAAACACTCCTTTCTGAACAATGGGTCAGTTTCCCAGCAATCCTTGAGACTGAGGCTTTTGGAGTGTTCCTGGGGGGAGATAAAAAATTAAATAAATAAAATAAACAAGTAAATAAATAAACTACCATTTCAGTTACTGTCATTTGTGCAGCTGATTATTCCTGTTCAACTTCTAAATAAATATTAAGTACAATTTCTATAATGAGAAGACTAGTTAGAAAACAACGAGAAAAGACTGGCACAGCAGTTTCAGACTTAGTACACATGGACAAGCTGCAATTATTTTTATCGTTAGGGATCCATCTAACCATACAGTGGAATACCAATCATTTGGGCTAATGATGGATAGACAAGGTATGAATAATGGTGGATGATGATGATGATGATAATAATACCATGGATAATCCAAAACACATTTGGCCTAGCACATTCACAAAACTTTACAATGTATCTTTCAAAGTAAACTTGCGATTATCAATGATACCTTACATACTGTATTGCTGCTCCATCATGCTTGGTCGATCACAGAACAGGACCAGGAAAAAGATTACATGCACTTTAAAGAAAATAATAAAGGCTCACACCAAGCTGTATTCCACATTATGTATGTCCATCCTGCATGATAATGTTTTAACACTGTACTTTTATACATGAATACACATTTTCTGTTTACCTTAATAAAAATTCTTTTGCAAGTCTACAGTTGCAGAGTTTAGTTTTCATATACACCTTGTGTTAAAAAGTAATTACTTTACTTTAAATTCTAGTTAAAATATACTAAAAGTCTTCAATAGTTAAATAGGGGCAACCTTCATAATATGTGTTAAAATATGTCTTACATTCACTTTAGATATTATTGACAGCCATTTCGTATATAAGCAAATTATAGAGAAGTTTAATTTAATGACAGGGTTTGCATGATAAGTTACCTGGTGGTGTAGTCATTCTTTATGCATAGTATTCATATACAATGAAGTTGCAGGTGGCTTGTATTAGTCAAACAATCCTCTAAGATTGACAATATGTTTTTTAGAACATTGTTGTATCTTATAAAATATAGTTCCTTGCTGGAACTGTGATTTTTAAATATTATTTATACATATATACACATATCCACACACACATGGTATGAACTCCCACATGTCATGAAATTACCTTTTAACCCTTTTAAACCCTTCTATTGTGTTTATGTGATTATTGCATGTTATATTATTTTATGTGATTTCAGTTTGTATGCATTTTATAACTTGCTTGATACTTCCTTTGCCACCAACAGACATGTTACACTACTGTCAATGTGGTACACCACAGATCCTGTGTGAACTTTAGACTAATAAACAGGAAGCCACACATCACTGAAACTTCCACAACATCCTGCCAGCCCCAGGAAGTAAGTATGACAACAAAACAAATTTACCAATCAAAGACTACATTTCAAAGAGCTACTTTCAGAATGAGGGTATAATTAACCAATCAAGGTTTCTGTGACAACTTTCCTGCAGAAGTCATGTTACTATGGAACTATGGTTGTTAAAAAAAAACATACTTCTTCGATTGTTATTCTGAAGTTTAGTCAGATGGATTCACATCCCTTGGGCAAAAGACAGATTAATATGTTTAATATTCACGGATCCGTGCATCGTAGTACAACTCAGCACAAATAACCAACAAGATGCAACTTGGTAACGGAATTTATTATTCCACTTGTTCATTAAAAGCTCAACACGTTACGAGCGGTACGTCGCTCATCATCAGGAGCTCCAACTGCATTTGCAGCCTCTGGTTTACATACGTGTGTGGTGACCGCCCGTAGTCAAG
>Ga0268261_10003668_pt1 | contig 11333 bp, 11 predicted proteins | sample TergutNc150P1_FD_190353 | JGI IMG/M metagenome (GOLD analysis project Ga0268261, IMG submission 190353) | Nasutitermes corniger P1 segment gut microbial community from laboratory colony in Florida, USA - Nc150 P1 (SPAdes) (version 2) | ecosystem: Host-associated > Arthropoda: Insects >... | reverse complement strand
CTCCACCGCGAATGTGATGCGTCTCGTTCGGATACGTCGTCAGAACATGGTACCCCGTGAAACCCGAACTACCTGCTCGTGCAATCCCCACAAAACGACGACGTTTAGCATATAAGACGCCGACGCCTATTCTATCTACGTCTATCGTTGTCATTTATGAGACGCCTACTCCACTGTCCTCTATTAAAAGAGACGTTGATGATGACGATGTAAGCACCGAGGACCAACAAATCGAACCCGACGTAATAGATTACGGTGCAATGACTCTGGGGGCCGTGGCTAGACCGTACGTGTCCCCATATTTGTATGAATCTAAGAAGCGAAGTCTCGATACATAGTATGGTATCCGAAGAGACAGTAACGGGTTTATGGTCGGCGATTCGCGAGTCGGTGTGGATAGCGACGGTAATACACATATCAAGAACGTACAGTTACCCGCAACAAAGGGTCTGTGGGAGCTCCTAACGCGTAAGAGGGTGGATAAAGAATAGGTTACCACCGCCGATCTAAAACAATATAAGACAATTTTGGAGATGACCAATGCACATTTGGAAGGTTATGAGCCACATGCTAACATCCGCACTTCCAAAGGTCTCAAGTATAAGGAGGTTATTTCGAGGCTTTTCCCAGGCACCCGACAGAGCGGCGTCGAAGCCGCATTACGTCGCGAGTGAATAACGTATTAAATAGTCATGTTGCGGAGACTACACCGATCCCGCTGCACCGTCAGCGTTTTCCAGCTTACACAAGCTTCAACAGGCAGTTAGACACGCTCCTCCTCCCAGTAAAAAACAGACAAAGAAGAAGAAAACGCCAAGTCAGATAAAGGCATGGTTGGAGACGCAAGATGCATATACGCTACATAGGCCCCTCAGAAAACGCTTCCCCAGAAGTCCGTATACTGTCAATAATAACGATGACGTTTGGGAAATCGATATTTTGGATCTGACATCATTGAAAATATATAATAATAATTATAGGTATCTACTGCAGTAATTGACGTGTTTTCAAAATATCTGGATAGCGTACCTCTACGTACAAAGACGGGAAAAGAGGTCGCGGAGGCACTCGAATCTATATTTAAGGATCCCAAATACACGAAACCCATACGCAGACGACCCGTTTGGGTGCGTACAAATAAGGGGAAAGAGTTTTTTAATACCCAATTTCAGACATTGCTAAGACGCGAGGGTATAGAGTTTCAAGTCTGTAGAAATCCCGACGTCAAATGTGCGGTCATGGAGCGCGTCAACAGGACGCTGCGCGATAAATTGCACAGATATTTCACCTTTAAGAACACGTACAAATATATAGATGTCCTGTCCAAGTTTGTCAAGGGGTACAATGCTACAGTTCATTCTACCACAGGTATGGCACCCGCCGACGTGAGCGACACCGACGTCTTAACGATCTGGAATAAGATGCGTGGGAAGGCTGACAAAACGCGACGTTTAAGCAAGCTAAAATTTCGGGTAGGACAGCACGTACGCATCTGCAAGGAGAAGATGAAATTCGCGAAAGGTGGAGAACGAAATTACACCACAGAGATATTCAAAGTACGTAAGGTCGTACACAGAACACGCCGTCCCGTGTTCGAACTCGAGGATTTGCGGGGCCAAGAAATCGAAGGCCAGTTTTACAGCGAAGAATTGGTTCCCGTTCGCATCACGAAACAGACCACTTATAAGAGAGATAAAATACTGGACAAGAGGGTCAGACGCGGCATTCTAGAGAACCTGGTTCGATGGAGAGGATACAGCGCAGATTTAGATTCTTGGGTTCCTGCCAGCGATATACAGTCTGTCTAAATAACAATATGGATCGCGATCATTTCTACATCACGTTGTTTAGTAACGCCTCTCAAGATATATACCCAGACAATAAGATCGCCGCCTTCACGATACAATTGGCACAGCCTATAAGACTGGACCCGTCCGAAATATGGGAGGTGGGATTATGCGAACTTTCCTACTCCGCGACCCAGCAGCAGTCAGTCAATTCAAACGCTCTGGTGTATTGCGACGTGACAGCGCAACAATTTATAGGTGCCTCTATGACCAGATATCTGAGAACGTTCGAAATCATGCAGGCCCATTATGGTTCTTATACGAGAAGGTGTATTATGTTCCCGTGGAAAAGAGGACGTTTCGGAACATACGTATCGAGATACTAAATATGTCTGGGGAGCGGATCGCCTTTAAAGATAGCAAGACCCCCTTGAAGGCTGTCCTTCATTTTCAGCGAGTTATTACACATTGATATATAAACATGACATCGATACCCACCCACATTACCAAGTATGACGCCGTTAGGACAGTATTATATACGACAAGCGGGGGGTGGCGGAGGGCGCGGTCACTCTGGCATAGGCCCTATCTATTCCGTCCCACCATTTATACAGCGTGGACACGGTATAGGCAGTTTTTCCGCGGGCTATGGAGGAGCGTGCGACCCGTACTGTGGAGCGGTGCCAAGTCCCTCGGACGCGAAGCGTTGCGCACTGGCGGAAATATCATGACCGAAATAGCCGCCAATCCCGGACAGACAGGTGACATCCTATCGAAACACGCGACGGAGACGACGCAGAATATTATTAAAAAATTGCGCGGCGGTGGACGTAAGAGAAAGAGGGCATCTTCCCCCAAACCGCTTAAGCAGAAGAACAAGAGAGCTAGAATCACGAAACGTAAGGCCTCCTCCAAGACTATAAAGAGATATATTCTCATGATTCGCATCAGTCACTACCCAACCATGTCTGAAGACGTAGAGTTTGTAACTAGTGAGTTCGATATTTTCGCGCATAAGCCGGTGCAGTCGGCGATCCTAGGGACAGATGTGGTCCACTATAAGCCGATCACGACGGCAGATCAGAACGATCTCGAATTTTTTATACCCGGCGATACTGAGACATATATCGATCTAGACATTAAACTCTACGTCAGAGGCAGGTTAATCGGCGCGGACGGTAAAGATCTATACGCCTCAAATTTTACGGCGGGAACCAACAATTTTCTCCATTCTCTGTTCAGTCAATGTAGCATCTCCCTTAACGGAGTGAACATCGCGCCCGCCTCAGAACTGTACCCCTACCGCTCATATCTGGAATCCCTCCTGACCTATGGCTCCGACGCCGCCAATTCGCATCTTACAAATGCGTACTGGTATCTGGACGAAGGGGACGTCTTGGCGGGCGATCCGACATCTGACAACATCAAAAACAAAAGCTTTGTCAAGAGATGGGAGCGGCAAAAACAGAGCATAGTAATACAGTTATACGATCGTTTACACGCCGACATCTGCAACGTCTCGCAATTTCTGCTGTCGGGCGTCCGCATGCAGATAAGATTGACCAAGGCCAAGGATGATTTTTACCTTATGAACGAAAATGCCAATACAAAAGCGACTTTTAAATTTCTCGACGCCGAGCCGATCGTAAATCGCATCCGACCTAGCCCAACAATCTTCATCGCTCATAATGAGGCGCTAAGCATAGGATGCATCGCCAGATATAACTTGACGAGAGTCGAACTCAAGACTTTCACGTATGCCGGCGGCCCTCAAGCAATATCTATCAATAACGCGGTGTTGGGTATGCTCCCGAAACGTCTGATATTTACCATGGTAAAGAACACGGTCTTTCTCGGTTCGAGAAATTCGAATCCGTATAATCTCCGCCATTACGATCTCACCAGCTTCACCATGTGTGTCAATGGTAGACAGATTCCTAACGAGAGCCTGTCTCTGGACATGGGTCACGAGAAAACGTCAGTCAAAGGGTACGCTACACTGTTCGAAGGCATAGGCATTCACCACTCGAACTCGGGACTCCAGATAAATCACGACATGTATATAAACGGTTTCTTCATGATAGTGTACGATCTTACGCCGGATCTGGCAGCGTCGGAAGGACATGCGTCACACCCTTCAAACGGCGATATCAGGATCGATTTAAAATTTGCCAAGGCACTACCAGAGGCTGTCACCTGTCTACTGTATCTAGAGTATCACAATTCTGTACGCATTGATCTGGCTCGCAACGTATCGACAGACTTCTCATAATGGACACCATCCAGATTCAGCACGCCCTACAGGATGTTAATTCTTTCCTCGGGTTCTATGCCTCGGATCTCCTACCGCTCTCAATCGCACATACTGGCAAGGTTATAGTTAACACAGACCCTCACACAGAGAAGGGCTCACACTGGCAGGCCATACATTTTCAAAAACCCCACCGCTCCTCTAGCGGTTACTTTTTCGATTCCTACGGCCGCTATCCACATATTCCCTCCATCCTAGATTTCATACGGCGCCATTGTACAGTCTGGCAATACAACAGAACGCAACTCCAAAGACCTACAACTACAGTCTGCGGCGAATATTGTTGCCTTTTCGCTCTATACATGGATAGGGGCTACAGCCCGCAACAATTCGTGGGGTTGTTTGCTGCTGGTAACGCCGACCAAAGGATCCACCAGCTATTCTGCTCGGAATTTGGCCCTACGCTGTACCGACAACGGTCAGGAGGGCAATTCTGTACCAGCCTATATAAAAGGTGAGTCCCTAACCTTAATTGTTTCATTCTGTATATGACAAAGCCCAAAATGGAGAGTGTGTATGTGTGTGTGATAGATTATGAGATCCTGCGCGGACGGCAGAACGAGGAGGTCGTCAAAGAAGTCTCGTTGGCTGCCGAAAATGTCATAGAGACATTTCATTCTAAATCACCATACATCATGACGGCTCACGGCAGCAAGAAAAATGGCCTGTCATGTGCGGACGGCCAGCTCGAATATGACAAGCTGCGCCAGACCATACGCGAGGCCGTGTCGTGATACGCCCATCTGTACGCGTATGGCATCGCAAAGACCACATTTCTCACAGAATTGCTGACGCAGCCTTTACGAAATCTGGAGGATTTTGAGTGTCCCCAGCCCCAGGGCCTCATGGCGCAATTCAGTTGCAGTATGCCGTGCCACAAGAATTATCTAAGCCGCAGCTGCGCAACGCGAAACGCGCATACACTATTCAAATGGCTCGAGCGTCACCTTCGTTCCCGCAACTATATCAGCTGTTCTCCAGACTTTACCCGCCATACCGCCTCGTTTAATTCGGGTCTATCACGTCTGTAATGACGTCATTTTTTCTCTCTTCTACAGCTGTATAAAAAGACGCTAACCGCCTTCATGTCTATGAGTTAGCGTCGCCATGTCAGCCCGAAAGCTTCCACGTCAGCAGCGACAGTCGCAGCAGCAGCCCATAATTTACGAAGAGGACAGTAATGGTGCTGCGCCGCCCCCTACCCGAAGCGCACCGCCCGACATGCAGAACTCGACACATGTCTGGAATTCGTCACCGAGGCGCTCAGCAATCCCAAAAGAGCCATGCTACGGCGCGTCTTTTTCATCGCAGAGGACAAGTCAAAATACGTGTCAGTGGGCTTTTATCCTGCCCGCGGTTATCAGCCGCTAGCAGAATTCGGAGGCGCCAAGAAGCTGCCTCTGCTCCTCAACGCCCAACAACTGCAAATTATGGCCGACAATATCGCGGCCCTGTGCGACGCTCTTTCTACAAACGAACATTTCGCGAAGAAGGACGGTGACTTTAAAATGACCACTACCGGCAGTTACAGGGTTGCCAGAGTATATCTCGGCAAACAGTACTTGTCATTCACGTACAAGGAGTTGCGTAATCTGACTTACATAATGTATATGATTCAGAACCAGATGACTTTCTACATAGGCGCCATGACTGATGTAATGGCCTATATCGATACAGCTCACAGTTCTGCTACATATCTTGAGCCCCCTCTACTGTAGACAAACCCTACATCAATTATTATCAATTGTTCGAGGAACTCAAGTCTGTATTAACCGTCTAAACACGCTCAGTACTTGTTTTTCTCATGATGCAATAAAGTACACCTACTTAAAATGAACGCGCATGCGTAGCCCTTATTTCATTTTCCTACCACTAGAGGGCTGTCCTTTCCACTCTAATCCCACTATAAAGAGGGCGGTAAGCGCGCGTATAGACGACACTTCTAATGTGTGCACCGACGCCGCCGCCATGGACGTGTACGATGGCCTCATCCCATAATCAGGAGAGGGTTCAGATAACTCGCTCGAGACTCAGCGTCCTTCTCCGCAGGTGTCGGACAGCGACAGTCCGCCCGCAAAACCCGTAAGGTCCGCCGACATACCGCCGGATTCTGCCTCTCACTCCTATCTACTACGACGGACTCTCAAAGCAGCTGGCACAAGAAAAAGCTATCCATCGCTGGGGATTACCCAGACATCCCGAATATGGAACGCTAGCTAAACGCGTGCGCTCCTTCTACCAGACCGAAGGGCGGTGGGATCCCAAAGGAAAGCCTTTGGTAGAGTCTCTGGCGGTCGCCGGATTTTACTTCGAGGGTACGTATAAATATTTTTTAAAAATCCTGCATTTCAAATATCCCACACACACATATCCCACCGTCTCTTTTATCCGTGACACACACACACGAACGTTTAAGCTAGCGACAACAGATGGCGTATATGTACCTCCTATCTTTCCCTATTCACACATTTTAGGTTATCGAAATCGTTTAATCTTTCTCATTTCAGGGTGGAGTGACGGCTGTATCTGTTTTTATTGCAACTGCGCATTATTTGTTTGGAAGGAAACTGATATACCGTTTAAAGAGCACATCGAATTCTCCCCAAACTGCACTTATATCAGATACATCGAGAGACACACGTTCAAATTTCGTACCGAGGTGGATTAACTTCACAACACTGTCACCGGCATGCAGAGTATTAATAATAACAACCAATCACTCACCGTGGGTTGTAGGGTCAGCAACAACAGCAACAACACATGCAAAGGCAAGAACGGGCAGCGGGCACCAGGAAGTGTCGGCAATCGGCAGCAGTAACAAGGACAGGGGGCAACACGCAGCAACAACACCCGCAACAGGCAACAGCAACGGCCAGGGCAGCGACGGATTTGGCGTCGGCGTGTAGCGGCGATCGGCAGTATTCTGCTTGACATTACAAACACTCTCTTTGAATTCTGAACATTCACATTCACAATATATCGACACTAGCAAACGTTATTCACTTACCGTGTAACTAATAGATGCTTGAGGGCGTCGATATCAGCAGCGTTCTGACGGCGTCGTCGACGGCTTGTTAAAATATGGCGGCAACAGAGTTCACGGCACCAGAGTTCACGGTAACAAAGTGCAGCGTTAATGCAGTACGTCTTTCAAACTGCACCATATATATTTTAACAGAACACTCATTCTGCATTGCGTCACCGCCCGCTGCTGTGCCACAGCACTGTTACTAAGCAAGCGTCAGCAGATTCCACAGTGTCTATGATTTCATTCCTCCGAGCGCGTGTACGGGGCTGTCCAACTCCCACGCCACACGCGACGGCCACATATAAAAACGCTAACTTCACACCTATACACACAGTACGCTTCCTGTAAACGACGCTGACACCGACGCTGCCTTTGCCGCCATGCTTCTGCTGCACGCTGTGGAACAATACCTGGGCTCTATCGACAAGTGGCCATCGTCTATCTTATTCCGCCTATTCGCCGAAACACCTTCACCGCCCATCATCGAGTATCTGGTCGCATTCTTCGCAGGCAATGGCGTACCTCACACACTGGCTTTTAGGCTGTATTGCGCCTGTAATCCTACAGCAACAAACGGGCTCGTGCGCCAGCTATTCTAGGCTCGCTATTCACTTTGGCACACATCCGACACCGTCCGGCGCCACTCCATGTATTATGACGTACGTATCAAGAAACTCCTACGTCTCAACGTTCCATAATTACCAGATGAGCTCCTCGCCATTAGGGAAAATTCCGTACCTGTACCGGGCTTACCTGCCCCAAAATTAGGCGTTCAAAACACAGCGACGCCTACGCTGATTAACGTCATGTTACAAAAGGTACGTCAAGAGTCATTGTAAAAACATTCTACTAATAAAACCAATCTCTCTATGTACACCTTATTCAATCGTCTTTTCATTTCACGCAAACTTTGTACACCCTTTTACCACTTGCGAATGAGATACGAAACCATAGTGCCTATTGCTGCTTTAAACCATGCCAATTCTTAGAACTGTAGGGCGGCCATTACGGTTCCCTACTCAAAACTCCATATAAGGATACGACTAAGCAAATAAGATACAAAACCATACGTGTCAATTGCTGCTTTAAACCCTGCCAATTCTTAGAATTGTAGGTCACCCATTACATTACCGGCTCACAATTCCATATAAGGGCACAAATTCTAGTCGGCCATCGCTGTTTTCTACCGCTCAGACCCCGCCCACAACCATATTGTGGATGTTCTTTAATAATATACACGTAATATTATTAAAATGCATGGTGCCATCTTAAATCTAACAAATTACACAACCCTTTTTAACACTATCACCGGTATATTATTAAAAATGGCCGATGCGTTTTAATAATATACACGTCATATTATTAAAAACGGTCGTCTAAATTGGCAAATTCAAAATGTCCGATGCTTTTTTTAAAAAGGATCCGTTATTTTGAATGTAGCGATACTTTTTAATAATATCACCCGCATATTACACAACCCTTTTTAATACTATCACCTGCATATTTAAAATGGCCGGTGCTTTTCATTATATACACGTTATACTATTAAAAAACATCCGCCATCTTAAATATTCAAACTGCATAATCCTTTTTAATAATATCCAACCCTACCAATCTCTACGGCTGCACGCCCACCATCCTTTTTAATAAAATCACACCTGTATTATTAAAAAATATCCACCATTTCAATCCTACCAGTATGTACGGCGGCACAATATTATTCAAACTGCCTAATTCTTTTCAATATCCACAAATCTCTACGGCGGCACAATATTATTAAAACCCATCCTTTACCCATCTACCAATCTCTACAGCCGCACCACCATATGATTAAAAAGGAACTCTACACAAAGCATACCCAACCTATGGCTCGCAATACCCCTACTACACACCCTAGCCGATCCCCCCACACTGGGGGTCAAGACGGACGAAGCCTCACCTCCATCGTCTCCCCATCTCCACCCTGACAAAATACCCACGAAAAAGTCGAAAGCCGAAAACCTCCCCAAGGTAGCCCGTTACTATTTGCCTAAGTCAAGAAATGCTCGGCCAATAACCTTCGCGCTTAGGACTCAAGTGGGGGAGCAGATACAAGAAATGCTGAAAGATATCTTGGAGAAATCTTTTTCCGATTATGTAAACCTGCTTACACTAGTCAAACGACCAGGAAAGGCGATCAGAATTTGTACTGATGCTCGCAGGGTAAATGCACTTATGATACCAGACAGGTAAAGGTAGATCCCATGAAGGAGCTGCTACAAAGATTCCATGGATCTAAATATATCACGACCATAGATCTCAGCAGTTCTTTTCTTCAGGTTAAATTAGACAGATCCTCTAGGAAATGGACCAGTTTTCAGTTTGGCAACCAAGTATACCAGTATAAAGTCGTGCCATATGGTTTCAAAGTAGCTTATCAGCTTTTATCCGAGCGTTGGATATGGTACTAGGTGACGGTCTAGAGGAAAAAGTTGTGACATATGGATGATGTAGTCGTGCAATCAGTCTGCCTTGATGAGAACAGAAGGGCAAGAGGAAAATTCAGCAAGAAGGCCTTAAAGCCATACAGTGAAGAAAAACAGCATGAGCTAGGAACAGACGGAGATGTGAGAAGGAATGAGCTACCATTTCGTAACTATAGAAAGGGGAGAGAGGAAGAGAGAGAGACAGAATAGAGTATGGTTACACTAAATGATGATTTGAAATATCATTAGTCAACACCACAGATATGTATGATGTCACGTGAATATGTAATGTTATGTGACTTTAAGAGAATGCTTAAGATAGTGGGGGTAACTCCAAAGTATACATCTTAGAGTAAGAAAAACAAAGGAGTTCTGTATGTTTAAGAAGTATATGTGGAGTAGTTGTAAGGTTGAGTGAATATTTTATGTGTTTAGAAATTAAGGTTTCCATTTATGATTGTTATAGAGTAATTAAAAAAAGTATTGATGTAGAGCCATTGATAAGTAAGCATGTAACAATTTTTTTTAGCATTTATGAAAAAAAATATTTGATTGTGTAATACTTTTCTATAACTAGGGTAAACTTTTAACACTGTTGTAAAGTAACCCTGTTTTACAAGGGAAACAGCTGTGTAGTTAGAAAGGATGAGTGAAAAAAGAGGGTCGAAAGGCGAGCAGGTAGTGTTGAATCAAACTGCCTAAGGTCAAAGAAATAATGTAAACTGCCTAATCACTAAGTTACATGAATAAGTAGTAGATTGGTAACGAAAACTAAATTGTCAAGCAGCATTGAAATAAGCCTTATCATCTTATTCATACTCTTTTAAGTTTTATATTCAAGGGGGAGATTTGTAACCGGCCGGACAGGAAACGAGAGGGATTTCTGACCGGTACGTGCAGTTTTTTAAGTTTTTAGCAAGTGTCAGAATTGTATGGGTAGACAAGACAGCTCTTTTTCATGTTGGTATTTATTTTGTTTTGGTGGAAACGAAGTTGCACCAAGTGTATAGCAACGTACAGGGGCACTGACAGAGTTTATGACGGGTACAGTAAAGGGTAGGTTTGCTAATGTCAGCGTCAGAATTGAGGGCTTAGAGAACTTTTGGGAACAATTAACATTGTAAACTTTGACAGTTTTGGACACCTTAAATCTTGCTAGAAAGATCCCATATTAGTCACCCTTGCCCATTGAGACAACCCTGTATGATGGGCGTAGGGGTTCACGCGGGTTGCGACAATGGAAGCAACGTTGCGTAAATGGGAACCAGTGGGTTTAAAGTATTCAAAATTGTGACTTTCGACCAATTAGAAATGAAGAATTTTAACATTTCTAACCAATAGGAACCGTCACTTTTCATTTGAAATTTGGAACTTATAGAGAAACCGGGATATACCAGAGTTCAGTCAGTCAGTCGGTACAAGTTCATCAGATAAGTCAGCTTTTCAGTAAAAGTTGAGCAGACAGAACGTACGTGGTGACGATATATGTGAGGTTGGTAAATAGGCAATCAAACAGAGAGGACGTAAAAATGCGGGCTTCTTCCGTATGCAGTTTAGACAAGAGAAATCGAAGCTATATATTGTGATGAGCATATGTGTGAGTGTGATGAAGCGTAATTCAGTGCCGCAAAGTTGAACTCTCATCTGAGAATTGTAACTGCAAGTGTATAGCAGCAAAGTGGAATTATCCAATTAAATAATAGTGAACTACATTTCGGCTGGAGTTCGATTAACAATACAAA
>Ga0268261_10003667_pt1 | contig 11334 bp, 10 predicted proteins | sample TergutNc150P1_FD_190353 | JGI IMG/M metagenome (GOLD analysis project Ga0268261, IMG submission 190353) | Nasutitermes corniger P1 segment gut microbial community from laboratory colony in Florida, USA - Nc150 P1 (SPAdes) (version 2) | ecosystem: Host-associated > Arthropoda: Insects >... | reverse complement strand
CTGCAGGCGTCCGTGGCCGAGCTCGTCTACGGAGAACCACTGCGCATTCCAGGCGAGTTTCTGGCAGCATCGCCCTCCACCAGAGATCCATCGGAGCTTATTACGCAGCTCCGCCACCACATCAAGCAACCCTACGGTATCCCACAGAAGAAATGAAGAAAGCAAGAGAAAAGTGGTTAATAAAAGGAAGAAGGGAGAATGAAGAGCCGAAGTATTACCATAATAGAAGAAAAGCACACAAAATAATTAGGAATAAGAAAATGTTATACGTTAAAAATGTAATAGAATCAATAGAAGAAGATCAAAACATAATAACACAAGGAGAATGTATGAAACAATAAACCAAATCAAGAAAGGATATTAACATAAATTTCACATGATTACAAAAAGAAGGAGAATTGGCAATGTATACTAAAGAGCAAGCAGAAATATGGAAAGAATAATTTGATAAATTACTAAACATACAAAAACCAAAGGAATTAATTAAAACTGGAAATAGAGAAAATGAATGAAGTTGAAGTAGAAGAACTTACTATAGAAGATGTAAAAAAGGCAGTGAGAAACTTAAAGAATAACAAGGCGGCTGGAACTGATGGAATATATCCGGAATTAAAAAGAAATTCGGTGGAAATAAACTAATGAAGAAAATTTTTGAACTACTAAGACAAATATGGGAGGAGGAAAGAATACCCGAAGAATGGAAAGAAACAATAATAGTTCCTATATACAAAAAAGGAGATAAAGAGAGGTGTGAGAATTACAGGGGAATGCATTAGGAAATGCAGCTTACAAAATTTTGGGGACTATAATTTTGGATAAAATTAAACCATACATTGAAAATATTACCGGGGACTCTCACAACGGATTCACAGATGGAAGATCTGTAATTGGTAATGTATTTGTATTGAAAATAATAAGCCAGAAAATTTGGGAATATGGTCAGAGTGTTTATTTATTTATTTATTTTCAAAAAGCATATGGCTCAATACATAGCGACACACAATAGAAATATATGGAAGAATTTAAAATTTCTAAAAAATTAGTAAATATATGCAAAACATCTTTAATGTCGCACTGTGCATGTTGCCACACTTGTTATACAATCCAAATCATGCACTATTCACACTTTAAAACACTCACTTCAACATTTAAAACCAATGAAATGTTAAAAACGTGTTTGTAAGTAAAAACCCCTACATATTTCGGTCTTTTTTCACGACCATCTTCAGGGGGTCCTCCGCTGTGCTTTGTGCCGTTACTATTCCTCCCGCTGATTAGCGTTCCTTGAGTTTGTATTATTACGCAGTATGTGGCCGCATGTGTATGTCATCTGTGCGTGTTTGGTGTTCCTGTCTGTTGGTGATCTGCTTGTGAACTGTTTCGTAATGTGTAATTTTACATTACGAAACAGTTCACAAGCAGATCACCAACAGACAAGAACACCAAACACGCACAGATGACATACACATGCGGCCACATACTGCGTAGTAATAGAAACTCAACGAACGCAAATCAGCGAGAGGAATGGTAACGGCACAAAGCACAGCGGAGGAACCACTGAAGATGGTCATGGAAAAAGACCGAAACATGTAGGGGTTTTATACTTACAAACACGTTTTTAACATTTTATTGGTTTTAAATGTTGAAGTGTGTGTTTTAAAGTGTGAATAGTGCATGAGTTGGATTGTATAACAAATGTGTAAAACATGTACAAAAGACAGTAAGTGCTGTGAGAATAGAAGGAAAACTGTCATCCTTTTTTGAAACTAAAACAGGGTGACTCTTTATTACCAATATTATTCAATTTAGCTTACAGAAAGTGATACAAAATACAAAAATGTTTCCTAGTGGTATAAAGATTGATAAAGAATGATTGAATATATTAGCATATACTTAAAATGTACATAAAATCTGTTACCTGTTCAACAATTTTGTCGTTTATCACAATTTGTACCCTCTGTATGTGGTTCCCCCACATTGTCACTGATTTAGTTTTTTGCTGGATATGGTCATTTTGTATTTTCGTGCTATAAAATTCAGGTGGTATGTCATTGTTTGTAAGTCATTTACTGATGTGGCCATTAAAATCTGGTCGTCTGCATATAGTATTGTTTTCACTAATTTCCTGTTATTTAGTTTTATACCCTTCTTTATACCTATTTTGAATTCCTGTATAATTTTATTAATGTGTATATTAAATAATACCGGTGAGAGGCCACATCCCTGTCTTGCTCCTTTGTTTATGTGTATTGGTTCAGATATACCATCATTAAATTTAATTCTAACCTTCCCATTCCTGTAAATACATTTTATTGTGTTTAGTAAATAATCTGGGGTTTTATTGTCCATCGTTTCCCACAGCTTGTCTCTGTTCACGTTATCGTATGCCTTTTCTTAATGTATGAATAAAAGAAACACTGGTACATTGTGTTCCTTTCTTTTTTCAATATTCTCTTGCACCGCAAATCGGTATAACTGCGTCCCTTTCTAAAGCCACACTGTTCCTCTACCATTTCGTCTTCCATATGTTTATTTAGTCTGTTTTTTTATTATGTTTGTAAATAATTTGTAGGCTGTAGGCAATAAAGTAATTCCTTTGTAATTTTTACATTTGCTTTTTGTTCCTTTTTTGTGTATGTTTATCACCATTCCTGTCCCCCATTCTTGTGGCATTTGATTTTTGTCTATTATTTTATTAAACAGCTCTAGTAAGTGTACCTTTAATTCGTTTCTCCCAAATTTCCACAGTTCCATTGGTAGGCTATCTAATCCGCAGCTTTCCCTGTTTTTTGCACGTTTAAGTACCTCGTTTACCTCTTCTATTGTTATCATGTCTCCGTTGTCGTCTGTCCCTTTGCTTCTCCTCTCTTCTTCTGTTCCTTCTTCCCCTTTACTTCCTTGCTAATTCCAAAGTTTTCCATAGTATTCGTTCCATTCGGTTTTTGTTATCGGGTCAATCTTGAGTTTATCTCTTTCTTGCAGTTGTAGCTGTTTAAATATTTTAAAGCCTCACCATTGTGTTCCTGTTATGTCTCTTTTCAGTGTCTTAACAAATATGTCCCAATCATCTCTTTTTTGCCTTCGTGTCATATTCCTTCCTACTGCCCGGTGTCCTTTATATTCTATATAGTGCTTCACTGTTTTGTGTTGTAAATATTTCCTGTAGCTAGCTTTTTTTCTTCTATTGCAGTTGTATTTCTTCATTCCACGTCTGAAGCCATTTCCGGTTCTTCCACTTCTTATATCCTATACTCTTTTCTGCTGCTTTGGTAATCGCCTCTTTAATTTTCAACCAGTCTGCATCTGTCTCTCCTGTCAGCGGTTTGAGTTTTCCTTTCGGTCTGTTTCTATATAGAGTTCTTGTTCCAGCAAATGTACTTTAAGTGCTGGTTTTTTGTCCATTTTATTGTGGCTATATTTTGAATGTGTAAAAATTTTAAATTTGCTTTCCACTAACTTGTGGTCACTATCAATTTCGCTTCCTCTAAAGACTCTTGTATCTTCAATGTTGCTTTTTAATCCGTCATTTATAATTATGTAGTCTATTATTGACTTGGTCCTTCTTGCTTCCCAGGTAAATTTGTGTACGTCTTTGTGTCTGTAAAACGAGTTTGTTATTTTAAGTTTATTGAAAGCACAAAATCTCTCAATGCTGCTCCATTGTGTTTCGTTACTTGTTCTCCATATGTTCCTATACATTCTGGAATTGGTTGATTACCTATCCTTCCATTCAAGTCTCCTGCTAGAATAATGTTTTCCTTTTTAGGAATTTTGTCCATGCTTTGTTGGAGTTCCCTGTAAAATTCTTCTGTGTCTTGTTCTTTTCCTTCTACCGGCACATATACCCCCACTATTCTAAAATAAAATTTCTATTCAGTACTTTTATTCTAGTTTCAATTATTCTGTCCGAAATCCAAGTGTAGTCTTGTATCTTGTGTTTCCAGTTTTTCTTAATTGCAATTGCTACTCCAGATAATTTCCATTGGTTGGCTGGTACCCCACAGTAAATCATTATGTAATTACCTATGTCTTCTGATTCTTTGTTTTTCTTCTTAGTTTCTGTTATAATGACAATATCAATTTTCCTTTTCAACAGTTCTGTTTGTAATTCCTCTGTTTTCTCCGTGATTTTCCTTACATTCTATGTGGCTACTTTTAGTTTCCCAATTCTTTGTCTCTCAAACCCAGCCTTGTCATACTGAGTGTCTGTCCGCTTCTTTCTTTTGAGGATTTTACGAGTGTTTTGATGTCCCCTGGATAGGTTACCGGCCCGTTGCAGGGTGAGTCTAGTGGTGGAGCTGACACCTTGATGCCTTTAGACCTCCATGCTTTTCTGTAGGGGTGGGCTCCCTTAGCTGAAAGGGCCCAGTTTTAAGGCGCTGGACTTTCGCCTGCACCCTCTCCCCTCTGCTGCAGTTTCATCTGCATTGCCCAGGAGTCACGTGGCCTTAGACTTCGTGGACGTGGGAGTATGATTTGCCGACAGAGCCGCCATTGTTGTTGCGGTTGGTTTTCTCAGGATTTATGGGTTTTACATATCAGCATCTGTATAACCCCTGAGACCATGTCGACCTTTGATCCCCCAGAAATAAAAATATACCTAAAAAACTAAAATTAAGACTAAAGAACACAATAATACCCAAAACTTTAACATATATATCAGAAACCTGGATACTAACAAAGTGAGAGAGAAAGCAAATAAACATTCTTGAAAGGAAAGTTTATGGAAGAATTTTAGGCCCAGTATATGACAATGAAAAAGAAAATTGGATAGTATTAACCAATAAAGAAATTTATCCAATGGTTAATAAACCCACTATAACAGAGAAAATACTTTTAAATAGGCTACGTTGGTTTGGGCATGTACAGAGAATGGAAGAAAATAGAATTCCCAAAAAAGCATTATATTGAAATTGGAATCAACAAGGCTGAGAGGTAGACCAAAAAAAAAGACAAGATGAAGTGAAGGAGGATGGAAGACTAGTTGGTGGAATAGGGTGGAAGGAAAGGGTATGTAACAGAGAGAAAAGAAAGAAGCTCCTGAGAATGGCAAGGAATAGTCGCATTCTGCACATGCAAATGGAATGAATGAATGAAAGAATGGACACAGTTATAGGATGTGAGTCGTACCATTTAACCAGTCTGAAGAAAAAATGTAGGGCTGACAGTTGAATTGACCTTAAGAGTAAGATAACAGTACTAGTTGTGTGAAAATTCACTATTGCATTAGTGCACTACATGACCAATAAAGAAGAAAAGTAAGTTCCTTCATTTAAACCACATTATATTGCCACAATGTGTGAGAAAATTTCATAGCTGTGATGGCACGAACTTTGCTTGGCCGCATCAAATATTCCACAAAATGGATGCCTTTGTCATATTCCCATGAAAGTTCCTTCTTTTCTTGCTGGTTTGTCTATGTTTGATTGTCCTTTAATTTGTTGTGAGCTGTGTTCAGACACATGACTTCCAGAGCAATAATTAGATGCTTTTGTTGTATGATCGTTTGGTTAACTTGTACACCGAACTTCCTATAAGTTGCATCTGTGATACTGCCTATTTCTATGAACACATGCACACAGCAGTTTATTAAAAACTCTTCAATATGTAAAAAGTTACTATATTTTTATCGAAGTAAATATGAAATTTTTGTAGACGTTGTAACTCTGAGTCATGTAAAATGTGTGAAATGTGTGTGTGGTTTATTGTTTTGGGTTGTAATAAAATTTGCTGGTAACCTGATAAAGAAGCTCTGCATTACGGAACTGGTAGGTATATTGTTGTCAACACAAAGACTCAATACGTGACATTTGAGGTTGTGGTCTACAGTCTCTTTTGTTTATCTGATGGTACCTAACACAGTGGATATCCTTATCTAAATTAATTTCTGCTAGTCAAGCCTTTGTAGGAATATCACAGGAAAAATTATGTGCGATTTTCCATTATCCTATCTATTGTGTGGGATGAAGCTGAAGAGCACAGAATTGATCAACTGAATACAGAAAATGGGCTCCAAACATGACCTGCTCCAACCTAAGAAAGTCGTTATTGGCCCATATGTGATGATTAAGAGCTGGAAACATGACGCGCTCCAAGTGATGAAATTTATGTATTGTACTTCTACATGCAGGTGCTCTGCGCTGATTATTTGCTCCAATCATGACTTGCGCCAACTCAAGAAATGAGTATGTGCGCTCGACCAACAGTCTGTCTGCTGAATATGGACTCGAAACATAAATCCCGCAATGTGTATTGGATTTCGATTTGCAGGCTGTCTGTACTGAATATGGGTTAAAAAATTATTTGCTTCAAATAAAGAAATTCGTGTACTGGCGCTCGACATACAGCTTATCTATGCTGAATATGGCCTCGACATAGGACTTGCGCCAACAGAATAACTGTTTTGGCTATGGTCATTGGGCTCCAAACATGTCTTGGTCCAAATTAAGGCATTCGTGTTCGAGTGCTCGACGTACAGCCTATATGTGCTGAAAAAGAGCTGGAAAAATGACTCGCGCGACGTGATGAATTTCGTTTATGTGCGCTCGACAGGGAGCCTAGCTGTGCAGAATAAGGGATTAAAACACGAGTTGCACCAACTGAAGAAATTCGTGTATATTTATTTGACCTACAGCATATCTGTGCTGAATATGGACTCGAAAATTTACGCGCTCCAAGTGATCAAATTCGTTTAATGGCACTATATCTACATCCAGTTTGTACAGAACCTTGTCTGGAAACATGTCTTTCGACAAGAGATGAAATTCATATATTTGCGAACGACATGCATCTCAACTGTGTTGTATATGGTCTCCAAACATGACTTGCTCCAACTAAAAGAAATCGTGTTTTGCGCTCGATATAAAGCATATCTGTTATGAATATCGCCCTGAAACATTATTCCATCCAAGTGATGAAAATAGCATTCGACATAAAGATTATGTTCTGAATAAGGGGCTCCAAACATGGATTGTGCCAAATAAAAAAACTGGTGTAATTGCTCTCGACCTAAGTCGATCTGTACTGAATATGGGCTCGAAAAATGACACGCGAAAAGTGATGAAATAAGTGTGTTGGAGCTCGATATGCATCCCATCCGACCTCAATATGGGTTCCGAACATGATTTGCGCCAACTGAAAATACTTGTGTATCTGCGCTCGACCTACATCCTGTATGTGCAGAATATGAGCTCTAAAGATGAATCGCGCTAAGTGATGATATACGTGTATAGGGACTCGACATGTAGGTTCACTCTTGAATATAAATCCGGTTAGACAGGAACCATAGCCCAGTTAGGCGACCATTATAGCTCTGGTACGCTACAACATGGGCAATTTCTTTGTGGTTCCCATTATCGTCGCCAGATGCCTACACGTCCGCAAAGACGTTAGAGAGTCTAGCAGCGAAAGGTGGAAATTTGGCCAAGAACATTGTCCGAGAATTTTGCATAATTGACGACTTCCACGCCAGTAATTTATTTGCCGCGAATCAACGACATTAGACCGACGGCGTCATTTAGGTAATCTGTCACGAATATGTGTTCAAAACATGACTTGCCTCAACCCATGAAAATCCAGTATTGATTCTCGACCTACAGATTATCCGTGCTGAATTTGATTTCGAAATATGAATTGCTACAACTAAAGAAATTCGTGTATTGGTACTCGACTTACAGTCTACCTGTGTTGAAAATGGTCTCGAAGTATGACTTGTACTAACTGAATGAACTCCTTTAAGACACTCGACGTGAAGCGTAATTGTATTGATAAATGACTCTAAACATGATTTGCGCCAAATCAAATAATTCGTTCTTTCGTACTCTAACTCTAATCTATTTGTGCAGAATAAAGTCTCGAAACAAGTCTAGCGACAAGTGATAAAATTCGTTTATTTGCTCTCGACAAGCAGCCTATCTGTGCTGAATATGGGGTACAAAGTTGATGGTCCAACTGAAGATATTCGTGTATAGTCGTTCGACCTACAGCCTATATGTTATAAATATATACTCGAAACATGACTCGCTCCAAGTAATGAATTTCGTGTAGTTGCACTCAAACAACACCCTATCCATGCAGAAAATTGTCTCGAAACATGACTTACTAGAAGTGATATAATTCGTATATTTAGATCTAGATTCAGCTTAACCGTGCAGAAACTGGGCTCCAAACAAAACTTGCTGCAACTCAAGAAAGTCCATATGTGATGAATAAGAGCTGGAAACATGACTAGTTCCGAGTGATGAAATCAATGTATTTGAATTCTACACGCGACATGTCTAGTTGCTCCAAACGTGACTTACTCAAACTCAAGGAATAAGAGCATTTGCGCTCGACCTACACTCTGTGCTGAATATGGACTCGAAACATAACTGCCGCAATGTGACAAAATAAGTGAACTGCGTCTCGACTTTCAGGCTATCTGTACTGAATATGGGTTAAAACATGTTTTGCTTCAACCAAAGAAATTCGTGTATTGGCGCTCGACTTACAGCTTATGGTTGGTGAATGTGGCCTCGAAGTATTACTTTGCGCCAATTGAATTAATACCTATTTTGGCTCTGGTCATTAAGCATATCTGTGCTCATAAAGGGCGCCAATCTTCTCTAGGTCCAAATTAATTATTTCGTGTTTGCTCGATCTACAGCCTGTATATGCTGAATAAGGGTTGGAAACATGACTCGCGCCGAACGATGAAATTCGTTTATGTGCGCTCGACATGCAGCCAAGCTGTGCTGAATAAGGGATTAAAACATGAGTTGCACCAACTGAAGAAATTAGGGTCAATTCTTTTGACCAATAGCTTATCTGTGCTGAATATAAGGTCGAAACCTTACCCGCTGCAAATGATGAAATTAGTTTAATGGCACTCCATCTACACCCAATCTGTACAGAAAATTATATAGAAACATGACCTTCGAAAAGTGACTGAATTCGTATATTTGGGAACGACATGCAGCTTAACTGTGCTGAATATGGAACTGTGACCGAGAAAGTCGTCGGATGGTTTTGCAGAAATGAAGATTTCCACGCCATTTAGGGATGTTTTACTTGCCGCAAATCTACGAAATGCGACCGATGGTGACATTTAAGATACATGTTACGAACATGTGTTTAATACATAATTTGCGCCAAACCATGAATATCGATTATTGATGCTCGACTTACAGAATATCCGTGCTGCATATGGTTTCGAAATATGAATTGCGCTAATTGAAGAAATTTGTGTAATGGCGGTCGACCCACAGTTTATCTGTGCTGAACATGGTCTCGAAGTATGACGAGCCATCTGAGTAAATTCCCGTATGAAACTCGACATGAAGCGTAATTGTGTTGATAAATGACTCTAAACATGACTTGAGCTAAATCAAATAATTCGTGATTGCGTGTTCGTACTCCAGCATATCTGTGTTGAATAAGGTTTCGAAGCACGTCTCTCGCCAAGTGACGAAATTCGTTTATTTGCTCTCGACAAGCAGCTTATCTGTGCTGAATATGGGGTAAAAACCTCACGCGCCAACTGAAGATATTCGTGTATAGTCGCTCGACCTACAGCCTATCTGTTCTAAATATGGACTCGAAACATGACTCGCTCCAAGAGATAAAATTCGTGTAGTGGCACTCAAAAAAACCCAATATATGCAGAAAATTGTCTCGTAACATGTCTTGCTACAAGTGATGTAAATCGTATATTTGCGATCCACATTCAGGTTACTGTGCAGAAAATGGGCTCCATGCATGACTTGCTCTAACTCAAGAAAGTCGTTATTGGCGCTCTATGTACAGCCCATAGGTGATGAATAAGAGCTTGAAACATGACTAGCTCCAAGTGATGAAAATCATGTTTTGTAATTCTACATGCACCATATATATTTGCTCCAAACATGACTTACCCCAACACAAGGAATAAGAGCATTTGCGCTTGACCTAAATTCTGAATGCGCTGAATATTTACTCAAAACACAATTCCCGCTATGTGACGAAAAATGTGAATTGGCTATCGACTTCCAGGCTATCTGTACTGGATATGGGCTGAAAACATGTTTTGTTTCAACTAAATAAATTCTTGTATTGGCGTTCGACTTATAGCTTATCGGTGCTGAATATGACCTCGAAGTATAACTTGCGCCAAATGAATTAATAATTATTTTGGCGCTAGTCATTAAGCGTACACGTGCTCATAATGGGCGCAAAGTACCCTTTGTCCAAACTAAGTATTTCGTGATTGAGTGCTTGACCAGCAGCCTATATTTGCTGATAAGCGCTGGATACATGATTCGCGCCAAACGATGAATTTCGTTTATGTGCGCTCGACATGCATCGAAGATGTGCTGACTAAGGAATGAAAACAAGAGTTGCACCAACTGAAGATATTCGTGTATATTTGTTTGACCTACATCATATGTGTGCTGAATATGGGTTCGAAACGTTACGTGCTCCAAGTTATGAAATTCGTTTAATGGCATTCTATCTACAACCAATCTGTACAGAAAATTGTCTGGAAACAAGACATTCGACAAGTGATGAAATTCGTATTTTTGCGATCGAGATGCAGCTTAACTGTGCTGAACATGGGCTGCAAACATGACTAACGGCAACTTAAGAAATTCGTGTATTTGCGCTCGGCCTACAATCTATCTGTACTGAATATTGACTCGAAATATAACTTGTGGAAAGGGATGAAATAAGTGTACTTTGAGCTCGACATGCTTCCCATCGGTCCTGAATATGGGTTTTGAACATGAGTTACTCCAACCGAATATATTGGTGTATTTGCGCTCGACCCACAGCCTATGTGTTCAGAATACGAGCTCGAAACATGACTCACGCGAAGTGATGAAATACGTGTGTATGGGCCTGACATTCACTCATTAGTATAGATCCCGTAGGCCGGTTACCCAGGAACCATAGCCCAGTCAGGTGACCGTTATTGCTCTGGCACACTGCAACTTCGGCAATATCTAAGTGGTTCCCATTTTCGTCGCCAGGTGCTTTCAAGTCCGCCAAGACGCCAGAATTCATAGCAGCGAAAGGTGGAACTCTGACCGAGTACATTGTCCAGTAATTTTGCAGAAATAACGATTTCTACTCCATTTAGGGATCTTTTACTTGCAGCAAATCTACGACATGAGACCGACGGCGAAATTTAGGTTATCTGTTACAAATATATGTTTAAAACATGACTTGCACGAACCCATAAATATCGAGGATTGATGTTCGACTTACAGATTATTCGTGCTGCGTATGGTTTCAAAATATGATTTGCAGCAACTGAAGAATTTTTATATCTACCCTCGACCTACAGTGTATCTGTGCTGAAAACGGTCTCGAAGTATG
>Ga0268261_10003666_pt1 | contig 11336 bp, 8 predicted proteins | sample TergutNc150P1_FD_190353 | JGI IMG/M metagenome (GOLD analysis project Ga0268261, IMG submission 190353) | Nasutitermes corniger P1 segment gut microbial community from laboratory colony in Florida, USA - Nc150 P1 (SPAdes) (version 2) | ecosystem: Host-associated > Arthropoda: Insects > Digestive... | reverse complement strand
ACTTAGTTTAGGATTTGGCAGTTTGTTCTTTTCCTCGTCTTCCCTGTTTCGTCTCAACATTTTTGTCATTCACATAAAGCAGAAAGCTGAAGAAGTACAGCGTCTCTTGAACTGTCTGTTACAAACACTCTGTTAGCGACATGCACATGTATGTGTGTAAAAGGTCGTGACACTCGTGAACATTATGTGAAGGTCACACAATTTTGGTTTTTCAGATAAATACTCAGAAATTTATTGTAATCTGTGATTCATTAGTGTCAGTAATTTTACGACTGTTTAGAGGAATTTTCCTAATATCCACGTTTCTCTTAGACATGGTGCCACTATATATTATTAAGATAATTTGTTTTTCTTTTTATTTCATCAAGTGACAAGGCTTTACAATTTGTATACACCTGAAATTTTGAGACCTTCGTTCTTCCAGATTTTGCGCTGCGTTGTTGGTACTTGGTTACCAACGTTTAGAAATAATAATTTCCTTCTTGAATGATCATGCAGTCTAAAGAGAATGGTGGAAATATGTAGATGGGTGAGTGTGCAGGGGTCGGTACGAGCGGTGATAGGTGCTTGGGGTACTGTGGGGTAACCAATCAAGCTGCTGGAGCACGAATTGCTGGCTTGACGTGTTGGGCAGAAGTGTTTGGCTGGGTTGACGCCCGGGCGAGGGAAGAAAAGGTTTAGAAACATTGGGGATAGCGCTTGGTTACATGCCTAAAGGGAGTTGGTGGGCGGTGAATACAGAAACAATGTATTGTTGTGTGGTGCCGGAAAAAAGGGGAGATTGTCGGAATTGAATGCTAGGTGTGGCGTTGTCAAGAAAGAGGAGAAATTTGGAGATACAAAGGATATTTGGCAGTCCCTAGTTCACATGGTTAGAGATTATGTCAGGCATATTAGGTATACCCGAGCATTGATGCGTGTTCGCATACCAATTGCTGCCATGGCAAAAAATAAACATAAATTATTTCTAAATTGTATATGCGTCCTTACATTAACTATCCTGCATGGAAAGCGCATGAACCGAAATATATTGTGTGTCTCTGGTACCTGTTCGGCTGTACAGTATTTTTCCATGATTACAAAATAGATAAATAAATAAATAAAAAATAATAAACAAATACAAAATGAATGAATGAAATAACTATATAAATAAATATATAAACTATGGAGCCTAAAATAAGTGTAGTTTTATTCATTACAACTTTTGTCACAAACATATCCCATTCTAAGACCAAGTGATCACTATGTTATAAATGTAAGTATGTCATCATATAAAGTGTTCATTATTCCAATCGAATGTAAATTGCACTTGAATTTTCTAGACGGGTTTTTGAAACATTATCTAATATGAAAGCTTATAATAAACCCGTCCAGCGGGAACCGAGTTGTTCTAAGCAGAGAGACAGACAGACGGACGGACAGACAGACACACAGACAGACAGACAGACAGACAGACAGAGACAGACAGACGGACGGACAGACAGGCAGACGGACGGACAGACTGGCAGACGGGCGGGCGGGCGGACGGACAGACAGACAGACAGACAGACAGAAAGAGAGGCAGGCAGACGGGCAAACGGACGGACAGACAGAGATTGAGAAGTTAATAGTAGCTTTTCGAAATCTTGCTAACGATTCTGTAAACTACGGAGGAACCGTGGAACCGGAGTAAAGAAGGACATATTAGCTAAGGAATGGTTAATTGGAGTTACCAGAACACCGGTCACTGAAAACCTGTCATCGCTCGCACCATGCTGTGTGCATTTACACATTCAACTGTGACCGACTGTCTACTTGGATTGCATGATCTCTGAACATGCTGTCAATATGGTGAACTGAAACGTCGCTAACCAAACACCAACTTCCGCTTTGCGGCATCAGTGGATAGCGAAGGCGTAAATTGCAGTTCGGAGGAAGCCTGAATTCTCGCTCGGGTGAAACGTTGTGTTAATAGTGACTTCAATTGTGAATGGAAGATTTACTGAAGAAGTTTTGGTGAAATTAATTTTGGCGAAATTAATGTGGGCGTTTTGATTAGAGAAATCCACTTGTCACACAAAGCTGGCCGTATGGAAAGTGAGTTTTATTCTGTTGTCTGTTTACTGTGTATTTTTTGTGGTCGCTGTATATTTTATAACTTCATTTTATCATACTGGATACTGACATCGTGTAACAACTGACTTCATTACAGAATCAGCAATAATGTCAAGGCAAAGGCGGTTTTAATTGTGGAGTTTTGTAAAGCAGCATGTTGACTGCCGACACGTGTGTAATGTCCGAAATATTAGGTCGGTTTAGAACTTTGACAAAACCCGATCTTCATTAAAATACAAATTCTGTAGAATCCAACAGAACATGACTGCCTGCAGAGTATTTGCGGTGTGGTTATAAATGTTTTACAAGGTATGATAATCTATTTTCCAGAACTGGAAAAGCTTACAGGCAAAGAATTGGAATATGTGGACCACCTGACGCCAGGTTTCATGTGGCCTTGTAATTATTAGCAACACCTGTTTTATTTAATTAATTAACACACTTGAATTATTACACCTCAAAGGTCTAACGACCTTCCCACCACTTATGTATTACGGCTAAAATGTCTGTAATTTTGAAGAGCTAACAGGATATAATTTGCAATTTTCAAGATCGTAGACAACATTTCGAAAAGCGACAATTGGCTTCGTCATTACTGTCCGTCTGACTTCCGTCCGTCTCCCCGCATGGGAGAACTCGGCTGCCTCATGGACGGATTTTAGCGAAATTTGATACTTGAAGATATTTTCAAAATCTATTTTGGAATTTGAAATTTCATTAAAATCTGACTAAAATAACGAGTAGTTTGTATAAAGCGTTTCTTTTTTACATTTTTGACTTTATTTCGCTCCAATCTCGTTAGAATGAGAAATGTGCCAGAAATTTTGTAGAAAAAATCAAAACATCCTGTATATATTTTTCAACTTTTTTTAATAGAAAATCGTTCTTTTTATGAAATGATGTGGAAAAATATTTTAGAGCCGGGCAGTCCACAGATAATAGTACGGCGTATGCGTAGTTTGTGGTGTCTACCTAAGTTTCCTTAAAAAAACACACACACTCACATACACACACACACACACACTCGAAATGTGTAATACTTCATGTTTTTCCACTAAAACAGTGGTATCACAAAACCGTCTCACTGTTACATTATACCTACACTGCATGCCTACAATTTGGAAGTAACTGGAGCTGTTATTACATCCTGTTTGACAGGAAGATTGTGAAACTTCTTGTCCACTGTCACATAGTCGCTCCGTCACCGACAGGACGGCGTCTCAATGACAAATACCCAATCAACCCTTCTCATCCATTGCAATTTTCGTAAAAATATTCCACTTGCTGTATTATTTGGAGGCAATGGTAACCCATATATAGTCTGTACGGAGTCAGGTATTTGCGTATATACACATAATTTTCACAATATAGGACGCTGGACGGACAAAGAAATAAAAAATTTTAGACATCATTGTATGTCACGTGCCAAGGAAAATTTTTTACATATCCTTTTTGACACGCCTTCTTTTGGATCTGTAGCTCTCGTCTAGGAATAATTGTAGAACGCACCCCCTCCTCATCATACCGCACCTTCATCTGAAGATTTAGCTAAGGGTATGCTGGACATTGGGAAGGTGAAATGACTGTATTCCGTGTGTATGGAAATTGAACACACAGGTGTAAAATGCAGGCAAGACCCTGGTTTCCTTTTTTTAGTATGAATAAATTCTAAACCATGCTAACTCGTGCCACACAGGCAGTGCTGACTAGAGGAAGTGATGGGGAGGAAGCCAGTAAAAATTACCGTGGCCAGACTATGTTTCATGTGTTTTTGTTTTTCATTATTTGTCGATTGTACCTTTTCAGAACAAGCCCAAGTTACTCTGCAAGTGCGAGTCAGTGTTTCCGATTTGGTGTAAAGGTTTTTAACCCGTCTGCCCCTTGCTGGGATCCAGAAAAAAATTTTCCACCGGTACCGAAACCCGTTTTTGGCGTCCCTGTCGACGTGGAAAGTTTGAATCCAGCATAGTAGTCAGGGTGATTATCGCTAAATTGCTGATTGTTGCATTTATTGCAAACATCTGGTGACAAAGGTTTTTTCTACCTTATAAGTTTACGGATCAGAGAACGGAATAATTTACGTTCTCATTTAATGAAGTCTTATGTAATCCGTTTAGTGGCTTGTGATTTAATCCTTTCAACAAAAATTTCCACTACACACCTGTGCGTTACGTTATATCACGTTTAATTTAATTGTGTGTAAGTTTTAATTACTTACTGCCTATCTTATATCACATAACATTATACAACGCAAAGCTTTTCTGTGCTTCTTTGCCAGGTTATTATTTTAGAAATGTTACACTTATAATTCACAAAGTTATATGTACATTTTATGTTACAGTTAATGTATAGAAAACTGCAGGTCTATTGCCATTTGTGAATGAAGTCTGTACAAAATTATTGGCTCACTTATTGTGTTGTTTGTATAAGTATCATGCGGCTTTGCAAATGTCAGTTAATACATGAATGTTAGTGTAGTCCTGTGGTTAGCCCTCCCGTTTGGAATTTGTAAGGTCACTTGTGTAATGGTCGAACGTAGTGGTGTTGTTATGTTTGGCGTTTCCATAGTCACACACCCTTTTGCTTGTGATTTTCTTAATATTCCACACTTCCGAAAAGTAAACAAATATATTGTTGCTGTCTGTACGTGTGGAGTTACCCCAGTTTTGGTAGTCTGCATATCTGTGCTGTCCAGACTTTCCCTTTGTTTCTAGGTCAGTGCTATGCTTAGAGCTCTGGCAAGTCGTCAGAGCTGCGATCAACACCGTACACATTCAGTTAGAGCACAGTATTACTTGGAGTGTGTGTTTGAGATTATTGGAATTTTGTTGGCAGCGAGATATAACTAGTTTTATTGCAGCCAGTACCTCTTGTGTAATGTGTAATTGCTCTTAATTTACCCGTAATTCATATTACCTCTGTATTTATTTTTGTCTTGTTTAACTCTAAATTCAGTAGACGTTTTCTGGTCTGCAAACATAAAGAACTGACTGCAATATGCGTGCTCTATGCGTGAGTGTTAGGATGACTTTTAAATGCTTGTTTATTATTTATAAAACTGGATGGAATTATCAAGTCTGTTGATGTGTTTATGTGTATGCACAGTTTGCAACACAAATAATATCTAATTTCGTAATTAAGTAGTCTGTACGTATAAATATATTAACATGATTTAATAATATATTTCCAATCGAAAACCACGAATATTTACCTTTCATTATTTATATACTAACCAGACAATTCATTATGCCACAACTCTTCAATTGAACATTTTCTAGATTCGATACACTTTAACAAGTATCGATAGGATTCTACCTTCACTTTGTGGTTCATCTACGTAATAAATTTGTTTTTATAAATGACTTGTGGGTTATTGAGCTTCTTATATATATTTGTCTACATGCAGACTAAATACATAAGATGTCAGTTAGAGATTAGTCATTCTGAAACATAACGCTTCATTTTTCCAACATACGCATTTTATTGTGATGAGAGTAGAGCAAAATTTGAGGAAGTTGGTTTGTTTGTTGTTTTAATGTGATATTCGGACATAAAATATGATATGAATGTGAAAGTGTATCCAGATACTTTATGAAATAAAACTGCGATACACAGTGATACATAGATAGATATCATGGTGCTCTAAGATTTCATGTTTTGTTCTCTTCTTTAGTCCTGCTTTGTTTCCGCACTCGTGTCTTTAACTTGAAGCAAAAACATGAAGAAAGACAGCGTCTCCTGCATTATCTGAAGCAGACAAATTCCTGTTAGCGATGTGTAATTATGTGTGTGTAAGAAATAAAAGAGCTTGTCAAAATTAAGTAAAATTTTGCCTTCGGTGTTTTCAGAGAAGTGCATAGAGTTAGATGGTCATATGTGAATGTATGACGGGTTTGAAAACTGTTTGTGATTAGGAAATTTGATTTGTATTTGATTTTACTAGATATTATACTGTTGTTATTTTTTGTGGCTGCACCGAAGGGCTATTGTTAAAAATTTGTAGAGAGGAAAATATTGTGCTGATCATTGAAATTATCTGACATCGATATTTGTCCATGGGTGCTCTAAAATAAATAATATTTATTGTTAAGATAGAAACGTATGCCTGTCACACTGAACTATCAGTGTTAAAGAAGCCAGGTATTTCTTTCTGTCATGTCCGTTCTTTGTTCTATTTGTCATTGCAAGTGAAAAGAACTTCGTGAAAATGCATATTGACGTTGTATCTGTCTGGGTTTTACTCTGCTTCGTGCTGTTTAGTTTCTTAGGGTATTAGTAAAACTACTACTACTATTTTAATAATAATAAACACAAAAGCAGTAGTAATAATCCAAGTGAGCAGGGAACATGACGAACATACAGATTTCCTCTGTGGGATATGCAGTACCTTTATTTACAGTAGGGCACGAAATGTTGGGTGTTAGTGGGCTTTCGAAATATGACACCTTTACTTTAATATTAACGGTTTCGTGGCCTGCAGGAAACGGTGGAGGTCTGGGAATTATATACAGTAATTTACTTTATCTAAACTTTCCAAAGTTGTGTTTTGCAGGGCCGGGAAAACTTGTTCAACTCATGCCTTTGCAATTAAAACACAACGATTCTCCAGGGTTTGTAATCATGCACGAAGCACAAAGTCAGCAGTCCAAAACCAGCGGCTCTTTGAATAGTCCATAATTTTCATAGCTGAAATTCTGTGAACAAACATTTTGACCAATGAATTACTAGCACTGCTTGAGAAATAATTAGTTAATATTCTATATACCATTGAATACACTTTGACGCTCCTGGAATTTGGAAATCAAATGTGAATGGCTGAATGAGGTTGCAGAAACTTTCTGTAGCACGCTAAGAAAGTCACGTAGCCAGTTCCTGATCGTATTATTAACGGCGCAACATGCTGAAGTGTTGACATGACAGCAAAATTGTAACTCTACCAAAGAATGTTTTTGTGTTGCCGAATTGTATTCCACGAAACTGGACCCCCTGCAATTGACATAAATTTGAGGATATTTCATAAAAGTGTTTCCTGTTATTTGTTTCCGGAACCACAAATTTTGCAACAGTTATATATTCTTGAGCAATCCATGGTATGTGAAAATGTAAAATTTTGTCATTCATGTACAAACATTAAACATTTGTAGTAATCCTGCCGACGCTGCAGTTTTGACACAACAATGACTTTGGTACGGAATGACTGTATTGTGAAACTGGATTATCAGCGAAGCGATACATATGGTGTCAGAGCAGTGATACCCCGTCAAAAATTGCAGCGCGCGAATTAAAGTTCTACAATTTTGCTACACAAGGCAGGAGGAAAATTTATGCAGTTGAGAGACCACTCAAGATGGAAACTGTGATGGTTCAGTCGGTATGGTGACTAGGCTGCAGGGCGTACAAGCGAGATATTATTGTTGTAATATGTTTTCGGATAACATTTCTGTGTATTGGAATGCAGGCTGACCATATCTGAGGCCGGTCCTTATGATATTAAGAAGTGTAGCTATGCATTTGAATTAAGTATATAAACTCTTGGAATATAATTCAAATAGAAAATGCACAGGATATGTTTTTGCATTGCAAGTTTACGAATGACAGTTGAACAAATAAAATGTTTACTTAATTTCATGGGTGAACTAATTTGCAGATGTTACTGCTTTTTTGTATGAATAATAACATTTTGAAGGTTTTGCGAAAATTTTTTCTTGTTTCATTGAGCCCCGTTATTGAGATCACGCCATTGACTTATGCGTTAGGGAAACTTCTATTTTATGAATATATTCCTGTTGTAATTTTTTTCTTTTGCTAATACAATCCTACATAAGATTATGAATAATGGAATATTGTCTCAGATGCTTGCATTATTACGTATATACATACATTCAGTGTTGTCACATTTGACACCGGAACAAACTTTCCCGCTGTCAACTGGAACTCTGTGTTAGCTGTAGCAATGATGAACATCAGACATCGCTGAAATGGGATTGGAGTCCCCACCCAGTCGCATCCGAATGCCGCGTCTCTCACACACTGCGCCTAAAAATGTTTACCATTAATGTTCTACCCTTCTGTGTGTCATGCATCATTGGGCGCAATGTACCGGCTGAGTGGCAAGCGGTGTGTAATGTCCGATGTAAATTATCCAGACGGTTTCCCCACGACAACAAGTTTCTAGCATACATCGACTCATAGTATTTTTCCAAGTTAGTGTACAGTACTATTTTCTACTTGTAGGAAAATTTCTTAAGATTTACGATTATTTAATAAGAAGTTATTTGTAATTTTGTTTCATCATGTTCTGTCAGTTTTCTGAAGGCTATGCAACTACTTGCATCGCGTGCGTGACTTTAAAACAAAAGATTTACCGACCTAAACTTGCTAGGTAATCCTATTAGTGAAACTAAAAGATTGTTGATTTGTATTCAATTTGGTAACTGCGCTTTTGTTCTGATTAGGTGCGTAGAAATTTCTGTTGGCGGACATTAGGACAGGAAATTTAATAATGTTGTTAAATCGAAGACAAAACAGGTGGAAAACTTACATATTATTTTGAACTTCAATTCCTAACATTTTGTCTGCTTAATTTTTTGCCACTTTTTCAAATCATGTAATAAATTTCCAATGTAAAAATATTACATATTAAGTGAACTATGTTTTACGTCCCACCAGTAGAAATGTACTGAACGTTTTTAAATATACAATGCTTTAGGTATGCGCTATTTCGTTAAGCAGTGCAGTACACACTTCACATGTCCATGAGACGTCTTTTCATTTGATATAAATGCAAAAACCTTCAGTGTTCAAAGTATGCTCTGAATGCTTGATAATTTTGTTGTTTTCAGCATTATGTACTTAACGTTTTAAGAAATATTTTATACGTCATTTTCCCTTACATGTCGTGTCAACTGAGTTCCACACCAGCAGATCAGAAGCACGTCACTAGCGAACATCATGTAAAGTACCACTCCTTGATTCATGTCCGCATAATCTCCCCAGTTCTGCCAACATTTTTGTAAGTTTAGAAGTACTCGGGAACAGTGAAATGCTTGCAAAGACATGGCTATTGACTACATTAGCTATTACAAATAATTATGTTATATATATATATATATATATATATATATTATTTTTTTATTTCTTTTGTCTCCGATTACGACAGTAACCCAGAAGTTTCAAGTAGTTCTTTCACTGAATGTCTTCTAAGAACCACTATTTTCAACACCATTAATTATCGGATTATATGTTCTTACGTTAGATCACAACACATATTCGAAATAATGACCTTTGCTTGCTTGCAATGTATATACTTGGTTAACAAATTACGATGTATTTTAAAAACGTTCTGGAAAACGATCGAAATGACTCTCGAACTCTTGATATAAACTGTGTCTTTAAGTGAGACCAAACAGTAAGAATGACACAGCTGTAAATATGGGGAAGCCTGATGTCACTGACTCAGAGCAGTGCCTTGCTCACCAGACGGTTTCGATACGTCTGTGTTTGCACCAACCGATCAGTGATGTGAGCTATAGCTTTGAGGTGAGTGAACTAACGTCTCTTCTTCTGTAAGTTTCTTGACAATGTGTCTAAGTGTTAAATTTAAGTAACATTCGATGCTTAGATTTTCAGGAAGAGACGGATGACTCGAATAGTCTGTTACACGAAACTGCAAACAAGACTCTAACGTGAATTTCGCAGAAAGGTTATTCGTGCAACTGATGTGGAATTCGTGAGCTCCACTAGTTATTGTACCACTTAAATGCTGCGAAGCTTCGCCACATCTTGGTTTAGCAATTCCATCGCACATGGATCGTGACAGCGAATTGCAGAAACGAATCCCAGTTGCACTCTCAGTTCTTCTTAAGTCCCGTCCTCGGCGAATGGCTGCTCACAAAAATACTGATTAATGTGTCTTCAGACTCATCCTCATTTTATTTTTTCCAATTACACCTTCTTTTCACATCCGGTTTCTTGATTACCATTTATGTAACAAACCTATACGCAGTGAACGGACAATCTGTGTGTGTGTGGAGCAAAACTTGCTGTGTTACGATTATACGTATGCTTGTATCTTCTTTTTAGAAATACCAATTCAGTGTGTTTGGAAAATGGTGCAATACAACAGACAATGTTTTGTACTCCAAAATATATGTTCACAAATTTTCCAAGCTGATTTTAAATTCTTAATTGCGGCACACCTCCCCTAATATTTTACATCTGTTTCATTCTTGTGGAAGTGATGTCACACCCCGTTCACCCATTTGCGAATTTAATGAAGGATATGAACGCTACGTGATACAAAGGCAATGCCATCAAGCCTGAAAACATGCAACTTATAGTGATTGCATTGTTACTTCGATTGGAGCTAATGTAGGAATATTTCATGTATACTAATCAATAGTTCGATCAGGGAATTTGTAAACTCACTGCACAAAGCCAGTCCTTGTGCTTACAAAACAACACCGATATTCACTGCCATCACTCACAACACACCTGTAGGGTCACTGAACCAGCACATGTTCTGTGATCTGCAGAGGATTGCCAGATCCCCCCAAAATAAAAAAGGGGCATCTCTCTCTCCGCGTCACCTCTCCCCCAATTAATAAATATTTTCTAACCTTCATCATTTAGCTTTGTCAGTGAAGGCTTCTTTAATTTTTGCAAATGGTTTAATGTTCGCAATTTTCAGTTTTTGTGTTGCTATAAATGAAGTAGTGCCTTGAAGCCTGTTATAAACGTTGAGTGCACTTAAGCGTTTCCGTACAGTGGGCCGTCGAGCATGTCAGTAATAAGTAGAGCCTCTTGTTCAGGAAAAATGTTTCTGTGTGTGGGAGGTATCTGGATACGTTCAGGATATCAGAGGGCGGTTGTTCTATGGCTGGACACAGGCCAGGAACTAGCGATTTCGGTTGTTTAGCATACAGGATACCTGAATAACTAATCCGCCTGCTGGCTTTGAAAGGTGAGACATGGGGGAAAGATGTCTTTTACATTGGCACTTTCCTTAACCCTTTAAAGCCCGTATTAAATCCCATCTGGTATTTGCTGGCTTTATTAGGAGTTCACCATTTTCTCCACGTTAGCAGGATAAGGGTTAAATTATTAACCTTTAGGCTACTAATGTCATACATATATGGAGCACCCATTCTTGATGTTTCTAGATCACACACAACGACGCAGCACAGTCGGTAGGACTCCTCTGGACGAGTGATCAGCTCGTCGCAGAGACCTCTACCTGACAA
>Ga0268261_10003665_pt1 | contig 11338 bp, 7 predicted proteins | sample TergutNc150P1_FD_190353 | JGI IMG/M metagenome (GOLD analysis project Ga0268261, IMG submission 190353) | Nasutitermes corniger P1 segment gut microbial community from laboratory colony in Florida, USA - Nc150 P1 (SPAdes) (version 2) | ecosystem: Host-associated > Arthropoda: Insects > Digestive... | reverse complement strand
GACGAGCTGATCACTCGTCCAGAGGAGTCCTACCGACTGTGCTGCGTCGTTGTGTGTGATCTAGAAACATCAAGAATGGGTGCTCCATATATATATGACATTAGTCGCCTAAGGGTTAATATGATTTCAGTACTGAAACAGACATCTTGTTGGGAATTGTGTTGAAGAGTAAGCTGAGGATAAAAATGAGATATATGAACACTGATTCTCACAGAAAAGTTTCACTCAGTCCTCTATTTTTCCGGAAGATATTAAGCGTGCTGAGTGAGTCCAGTGACCATGCACCCATTCAGAGCATTTTTTGAAGTGCTTTGTTGGAAACTGCAGTTGCATCCCACAATTTTGTGTGAATCATGGTGATATCATTAAATGTCCTTTTCTTTTACCTCATCTTCAGATATGGGAAAAGAAACAAAACACACAGCACTGATTCAGGTGATGAGGGAGGGTGTGGAATGACAGTCATTTTGTTTAGTCAGAAATATGGGCACAAAGTAGAGTTAACAGGTGCATTGTTATGGCCAAGAAACCAATTCCTCACATTCAATTTTTCGGATAACTTTTCTTTCAGAATTCTCAGAACTGACCCACACAAAATTCCAAACATGTTGGCTACTTCATGAATGGCTATTCTATTGTTTTCAAAGACTCTGTACCTCGCTTGATCCCATTTTCATCTGTTTTGCTCCTTGATGGTTGTCCTTAGCATTCAGCATCTTCAGCATAGGCCTATTGCTTTGGAAATTGGAAGACCACCCACTTGTATTCTGTCTGTTATCTGTTGTCCGAAAGCTACTTCAACATTTTGAAACATCTTATAGCATTTTTCTCCAGTTTAAAGAATAGTTTCTTGCAGTCAGGGGCATAACTGGAGTAGGGTAAGTGGAGTGGCCACCCCAGGCAGGAGAGTCCAAAGGACAACAGAATGAATATTTTAAATTAAAAAAAAAAATTTAATATTTGTACTTAACAAAGTTTTAATTATTAGACAAAAAGAAATTTAATAAATAATTTTGATTTTTTTAAAGTTCATAATTTCTGTCAAGAACAGCCCTTTTTATTATTTGCCTCAAGTGTAAAGAAACTGAGCTACGCCAGTGGATGTAGACATGCTCTTTTTTCAAGTCTGCTGTTTTCTAGGTACTCCATAATCACAAATGGAATAACATAGACTTATATTTAATAAGTCATTGCTCAGCAATCACACTTGCCACAGCTTTATTTAATACACAAGTAGTCTATCTTACTGTCATTCTAGAGATTACTTGGTCACGCCTTGTTACATATTGGCAAGTTGCACACAGATAGTTGTAATACTTTTTAGTGTTTTGCCGAATCTAAAGAAGTTGGTGCTAATGTCTACACTCCATGGTCACTAGAGTTCCTTGTTAGTTACTTTGTTCTGTCCCAAAACTAGAAATAACCTCCAAGAGAAGTCACTTCTCGCCTGTAACATGGGAATCAAGAGCTGTGAAAAAGAAAGGTATTGGAAATGCTTAAACGAATGGTTGGACCAGTACTGAAATCACTATTTAGAATCAGAATAATACTTGAGGTCATCGACAGCAGCAGCAGAGGGTTGTGGGGGTAGGGGGCAGAGTTTATCTGTTTTAATACTTTGATGCCCTCTCATATTTCCAGTTTAATTTACTGGAGTCTGACAATTAAGTGGAGTAGTTCAAATTATGAGACATTTCAGGTAATATCCTTTATTTATTACCAAGTGTAAATACACAATTTTATGTCCTTTTGTCACAGTAACAGTTTATTTTGCTTCTCGACACACACTTGGGATGGTAACTTTTGTGCTGCCATTTGAATTTAAATTTAGAAATTTTGATCAGGAGAAACTGGAGTAAAAGAGTATGACTGATAATTAGGGAATACTGACATAATGTTGAAGGAGCATCATAATTTTACTTTACGCCTGCACACCGTGCACCGCGGGTGGGCAGACCATAGCTAAAGAAATAGTTTCGGAAAACTTGAATGATTAATGCCATTGAATCACGTTAAATGTTTCGTGTTACAATCTCCTGTCTGATTTTGACAATTCATGACACATTTTATTAATTTACACATCCTTCACTTTGCCATATATATGAGGGGCCGCTGATAGGTCCTTAGCCTGACCAGGAAGGAAACAAGCTACAGCGACCAAACTTGGGATTTATTCAACACTCCCCACGAAGCTCAATACACTTCTTAGCCTGTTGCTCTAACTTTTGCATACCACTCAAAAAAAAAAAGGAAATCAGAAGATTGTCCGTCCAACCAGGTCTCTGCGGCAGCAATGACCTCTGCGTTGGACAAAAAATGGCGACCTTTCAATTGTTTGTTGAGTCCAGGGAACAGATGGTAGTTTGACGGGGCCAGATCGGGAGATTAGGGTGGGTGATCAAGACACTGGAAGCACAGGTAGGCCAGTTTCTTCTGGGTTGCAAGTGCCCGGTTGTTGACGGTGGCATACGATGGTGCATGTTCCCCTAATGTTTCTGTCAGAATGGTGTGAATTTCCTTCAGTGCTTTGCCTTGCACGCGGAGGGGGGGAACTTGATAACAGTTCACATCTCGATGTTCTTGAAATCACGCGCGTCATTTGACATGCTTCCTTTCAGCCTCTGTAACAAGAAAAGGCTTGCAATTTGGCACATGAACAGACCTCGCTTTCCAACAACACTATCGACTCCGTCCTACAACATCGGGAAGTAGGTTGGGCTAAGGACTTATCAGCACCCCCTCGTACATGTCATTCATATTCTTGTCTTTATATTTAAGAACTTCATTTTTGTGTGCTTTCCATTCTTCAGTAGTCTGCATAACTTCACCAGTTCACAATGGATGTAATTATTTTACTCAGTTTCAAGCACTGTTATGTTGGATTTGTGATTGAACTGTTTGTTCTGTCCAGAACTGACCCACATGATGCTTCCTACAGTTACTGAGGAGAGAGAGAAGCTGATTCAGATTCAACACAGGGGTTCCTATTCTTGCAACGAATGTGGTGCGAAGTATGTCCATCGCACCTCTCTCTACTCACACTTGAGTGTCCACAGGAATGCAACCAAATGTCCAGTATGTAATGTGGTTCTGAGCAGAAAGTATTACCTACGCCAGCATCTCAGGATTGTACACAGGCTTGATTAGATTCACATTCATAGTAAGTTGTGAAAATGCTGTGTCCTTCCTGGTGTTGTATATACTTGAATCATTTGTAATTAAGAATTGCTGTGTTTTTCCATATACATGTACGGCAAAGAGTTCAGACATGAATTTGTGTTTGTATTCTTGTTCTTTGGCTTCTGATTTTTTATTGTAAAGGCACAGTATTTAATTTTTAGTTACAGTCTTGCTATTTTTGTAGACAAAGACGTACTGAACATGTAGAATGTCTTGCCTCCGACATACAGGTGTAATATGTGGAATGACACACAGAACCTGTTATTTATTTTGTGTACATCAGCAAGTTCCTACAAGTTTTCACTTGGAAATATAATATCTGCTGTCATTAAAGATATTCACAGAATATTTAACATCACTAAACATACATAAAGGGATGAAGTTTCAGGGGTCCCTGCTTTCGTTCAGTTTAGAATCTTTTACCTTCCTACATTCTGTCTCGGATAGTACAAGTTAAAGTATCCAAATATACAGTATAATTTTATGTGCTCTTTAGTGTGTGTGCAAGTTGGTCTGTGACTTTAAAGTAAGAACATAGATTGAGGATATTTAAGAATGGTGTGCTGAGGAGAATTGTTGAATGTAAGAGAAGTCCAGAGGTCACTGAAGGAAATAAGTTTCATAATTTCTTCTTCTCAGGTAATATTGCTAAAGGATAAAACAGAGACAGTGGTTTGTTTAAACCTGCAGCATGCATGGCAGAATTTGTATAAATTTACACCAGAGAACAGCAAGCCAAAAGGCTGTGCAGGAGACTTGAGTGAAGGTAGGAAGGCTATATGAAAATTTAAGATGTCAAAGTGGTAGGTTGTGGAGGTGGGGACTGTGAACCTACACATTCCTTAAAAAACAAGCTGCATAGTAACTTTTCAAGAAAAATCATTTGTTATGAAGTTTTTTTACCAGTAATTTGATTGACCTTAAATTATTAGGTTGCTATATTTATTGATTCAGTTTGTGTGGAAGTCTCTTGATCCATTTTCATTGCTTGAGTTGATAGAATGAATACATTTAATATTTTTGTTGTCTTTTAAATATATGATGTATTAAAACTGTGAATACAAGTGACTGATTTATGTGTGGTGCATTGTACATTATTGTGTGCATGTGTGGGCAGGGAGGGAGGACATGAGTGAATGTGGTTTGAAAGTTTATTTCTTCTTACCTGTTCAAATTATCACATTAGTTCCCAAGTCACTTCAGAAGAGGCTATGAACCTGTTTTATAACAATATGGTGATGATTAATATCTATGTTGATAGTAATAAAGATGAAAGCAAGAAAAATTCTATGCATTGAATAAGGAGATGTAGATCACTGCCCTCGATACCATGTGTGGAAAGCAGATCAGTCTGACTGAAGTACCAGCTAGACAAAACTAATGCTGAAGAGGCATCCAAGAACTTTTGGGCACAGAACTGTGATTTCATGTTTAAGTTATGTATGTCTTACCTTGTTGTATTGGCTGTTTAAATTTTTATCATTTCTGGACATACAACCTGTGTGTCATGTCCTTTACAACTACCCACATACTGTGAGTAGAAACTAAACAAAATCACACTGAACATTGCTGTCCAGTGTGTAGCATTAGAGGTCCTCAGTTCACATATCAATCCAGTGACTGGCTATTCTGCCAGAGGTTTCTTTTATGTTGTTTCTTTCGTTGCTGTGAAAAAAAAAAAAAGCTTGGTCTTACCCTCAGATAACACATGACTACTTCATTCGTCAGTCTGTCCGTTTAATTATGTGCTAGTCATCTTACCAGTCAATCCTGTGTAAACTGAAGCATTGTTGTAGAAACTCACCAGTGGAGACAGTATGTCCCTCCAAAAAATAGTAAGCATCTGGTAAGATGCAATACATGATAAGATTTATTTCAACATATTGCACACTTCGTACCATATACAGTTTACTCCAACTGTTTCAGCTAACATCTTCGGGAAGTACAGTCAAGTGTCATATTTAATTAGAAATATATTACATTGTCAAAGATAAAATGCACATTTAAAAGTTAATTACCGTGTGTTCTTATGAAATAGGTGGTGAAGTATAAGAAACGAGGATACAATTAGTAAAATGTTTTGCATCCAACCTTCATCCCCCTTTTTTTTTACGTGATGTCACATCCCAGATGATTTACAATTGTGAGGATCTTGACTTTTTAGGTAAATACATAGTCAGTCACTTCACTGTTAATTTCACATGTAAAAATAAATCTCATAATACAACATTTGAAAATAATTTATTTAGAGCTTGTCTATCGGATACAGTGTGTTGCTGTGTTTGCTGCACATTAGTGTGAATTCTGTAAAGTAATTTTAAACCTTACTTATTGTGTATCACACTTTAATCCAAGTTCCCCCTTGAAATTTTTTTAAGTACATTAATTGATGTCTGTAACACATGCAGATAGTTTATATATTCTTTGATATATTTTGGTCCCAATTACAATACTGTATATTCACACTTCTTTGTCTAGATGGATATTGTTTATGAAAGTTCTATCTTTCACATGAATATTGTCTGAACAAATGTGATCCTAACAGTTTTATTTCAGCTAATCAACAGCAATGTGTCACAAACATGAACATATTTGAACGACTGCAGTATCTTTGAAATATGAAGTGTGGTATGCGTCAGGCAAAGTGTTGTGAGATTCTGATTAGTTTCTCTAGTTGTCTGCATAATTCTGATGACTGCACTGCAAGTTACCTTTGCTGATTTGTTTATTTTTATATGAGGAAGTAAGAATAGACAGTCATTTTGAACACTATTATTCATTCTGTAATTCAGTGTTTCATATTTTTATTGTAAACTTTTCTTAATTTTCTTTGCATACCTAACTGTGTCGCATTTCATCCTTATTTTATGGTTGAACAGTTCTGTTAACAATGTTCATTTGTATGTTACTTCTTCATGGTTGTATTAGATTTAAGTTCAAGAAGAAATTTTGTGTGGTGTGTGTTTTCTAGTTAAAAATTATTGGCCCTTACCATATGTTACCATTGAGTCTCACCAAGAGAGTTGGATTCAGCTTAGTCCTTTACAAAAGAGACTGGATCTTACTTGTTGTCATTTGTGACTTTTTTTTTTTTATCAGAGATGTGAACTGAGCAACACCTGAAACGGATTTAAATGACTTTATTACGATATGTTACTTATAGTCTGCAAGATGCAACTGCTGTGATTGTTCAGTATTTATGTGTTCTATAGTTGGTGTTACAGGGTAAGAGTGTTGATGATAAACAGTAGAGACTGAAAAGTGTGTATTTTTCAAGGTCTTTTCTTTGTGTCTTCTTATTTTACTCTTTTTGTTTTATATGTATGTGGGAGATTTGCTTTGTGCACGTTTGTGGTGCTGATGAAAATAATTAGGTCCTATATTACGCAGTAGGACTGTCTGAGCTTCTTTCCACTTTGTTGTGTGGTGTCAGAACATAATTATATTTAAGAACAAGACCAACTGTATGGGGAAAATCCAAAACTTTTATATCACACTGTTATTGGTAAAGGAAATATTGCTATATCTGTTTATGCACTGTATGTTTGATTTTTTCTCTAAATCTGAACAACTTTTGCTGATTGACTGGTGACTTGTAAATTATATCTGGATTTCATTGTGCCCTGTTCCCTGCATATCAGTACCCTAATGCGCAAGTAACAGCAGGGGACGAGAAGTGACCATTCCAGAAATTGTTACCAGTAAATCCTGCGTGGATTGGAATGAAGGATCATTTAATATTTACTTATATATTTCTGTACCAAAATGACATCTTAAACTGTTATTGTCAATATGGTAGTTTTGTTTGGGCTGCACTTAAATCTGTGTGTTTGAGGCTGTGAAAAGTTCAGCTATGCCTGAATGGCTGTGATGCATGCAGTATGCTGGGCCATATTCTGCACTGATTCCATGGGTGCTGTGCACGTGCTTGTAAATTACAACATTGTATATCTTCAGATCCAGCAAATATGAGTTTATGTATGTTCTTTACAGATGTGGTGCCTTGTCATTTGGTAATTGGTGCCAGATGATTTGAGATTGAGACATGCTAGTGGTCCCAAACCATCAAGCATTAATTACCCTGTGACCTTGTCCCACATCCCACCAGAACAACATCCTCAACTCAACAGCTTTGAAAGCTTCTGAAACACACAGTTCAGATATTGTCCCTCTTTGTTTGGAATTCCCATTGGTCTGCTACTGCATGGTGGTCTTGCTGGTCTACCTGGTAAGCCAAGCTGTCAAGGCTGCAGACAGGGTTGTTGACATAAACAGATATCCAACTATCAGTGTCTGTTGGGGTTGTAGGAGGTGATGTACATATACTGTATATCTGATCTTTCTCAGAAAATTTACAGTGTCTGCTTGTTGTGACAGAAGTAGGGCTGAAGTGGACTTTGTGACAGGCAGATGACAGGCCTTGTGTGTATTTTATCTGAAGCAGTTTGTTGTGGAATTCAGTGCTATTGCAGGAGGTGCACTGCCCGAACTAATCTCTCACTATGAAATTTGCAAAAAGTTGGCATAAATGTCACCTGTCAGATGAAGGAAGATGTATGGTCCAATGAGCAGGTCACTACTGTCACCATATAGGAGGTATTGGTGTAGCTACTTTACATTGTTATGTATGGATTATCATGACCCCAAATGGAAGTCTGTTGCAGTTTTGACTCCATTACAGGCAAAATGGGCCTCTTCAGTAAGCAAAATGTTGTGAACCATTTGGGGTTAATATTAACCCAATATCAGAATTCCAGGTGGCTAGACATGTATGCAGGTTTAAGGTGCTGAATGCACTTGATATGTGTGAATGCTATCCTTTGTGTAACATTCTCCAGATTCTCATGCTTGGAGTAATGAGACAGTTGGAAATATTTGTGTACTAGTGCATGGACTTCACTGTATTATGCCAGTAATGTTTTCCTTTCCCTCCATATTTCCTTGTACTTCGTGTTTAGTATGGTGGTTTACAGGTAGAAGGGATCAATTTTCTTGCAGGTATTGGTTAAAAATGAAGACATGTTGATCAGGGATTTGTCCTTCAGGCTATCAGTTCTGATATTCTTCAACAACAGCACTGGCATTACCATTTCAAAACCCATTCACAATTTGCATATTGGAATATTATTCAGGGGAATACATCATGTGTACATTTACTTTACACTGTACACTTACCACAGGACAAACTGGCTCACTGTGTGCTATTGCACGTAATACTATTGTTGTTATTATTACGTGAACACGTCCATGTCTGAATGCATCCCGTACACGTCACTAATACTAATTCAGTATGTTTTGCTAATTGCACCATGTGTACATGACATTCCTGACTCAGATTTTCTTTTGCAATTAGGTCCTGCAGTATTGAAAAAAACAATCTGTTGTAGTTCCATCAAACACAACAGGTTGAAGGAACTTTAACAGATAGTTTTTAAGTTGATAACACAGTGGGATGTGCTGTGTAAAACATGCAGTAGTGACCTCAAGTCCTACAACCTCGTATACAGATTTAGTTCTCTTTTATTATAAGTTGCTTGTCCCTGATGAAGCATTAATAAATAGCTAATTGATTAAACAAATGTTTGTATTAGATATGAGAAACTCTGTAAAGGTTATGACTGGTGAAAATAGTTATTGGATTGAAATAATTGTTGAATAAATTAATGAAAGAATGAAAGCAGTACTTTTTTCACCTTACATTCATACACAGAATGACCATCATCCTGTGCATCTGTGATAAGCTTCATGATGTCTGTTATGCTAGATAATGAAGTTCTAGTGCACTATCAACTATTGAAGTACTTCCTGAAAATAAAACGTTTCACTGACTGGGCAGCATTTCACACTTCCCTGGCTTCTGAAATACCTCTCTCACTAATCCCGTGTTTGTCCACATCTCACACTTTGGTAAAAGTAAATACTGACAGGTGTCAGTATATTGTGGTTTGAGTGTATGAAGGTGTAGTATTGAAGGTTAATTTAATAGAATTCATTCCGTTGTGTCCTTAAAACTATCAAAATGTCACATAAAGTCTTGTGGGATATGCTGCCTTGTTGATTGGTAAATGGTTACCAGCATCATATCTCAGAAGACTGAATCTTCATCAACACCACTGTGAGCACCTCAAATTCTACAAGGTTTAGTATTGTTCATCCTTCACCTTTATATTTGTAATAATAGTGTGCGGTCTTTATTTTATCTGACAACCATTTTTTTGCCACCTTCCCTCAGCTCATTTATCACATTAACATGGCTCACCCAACTGTCCACACATGTAGCATGGTAGTGATGGGAAGTGACAGAAATATTTGGCAGATAAAATGGCCGTGCCAAGTGATCTTTCTTTGCCTCTCGCAAGGTATACTAGTAAACTAATTGTTTAATATTTGTGTCTTCTGACACAATATGTCACTTGTCCTTCAATGAAGCTCTGTTGTCTGTTTTTCTACCCTTTGTGTGTGATGTATTAATCTGCATAAGGTATAATTTTTTTTATAGGAGAAGTGTCATCTTGTAACCCCTTTGTCTCTGCATCCACCATCCAAAATTTAATCCCAAATACATCTTCATTTTTCGTCAAGAACCTTAGAAGTCAGCCATTCCTAGCCACTGAAAGTTATTCATACTTTAAGGGTGAAATACTATAATAATTTGTCGCACATGACACTTGGGTAGTATGAAATATTGTTGGTACGTATGATACAATGACAGGATTGAGGTTTCATGTATATGTTGTCTTTTTCCAGATGATTATTGGCTTGGAGGATTATTGTCGCCAGTAAAAGCAAGTGACACGCCCACAGCCGCTTACACTTGCAACATATGTGGGACCAGTTACAAGCAACGTTCATCACTAAAACAGCACATGGATGTGCACTTGAACAACACTAAATGCCCCATATGTAACTTGACACTTAGCAGAAAGGTTGATGTACGACGACACAAAAAAATTGTTCATAAAATTTTTTGAGCTGTTTCTGCAGATTGGGTTCAATAGTTAACGAAGTGTGATTGGTTTAAGACATCAGAACTTTTTCTTTTGAATTTTCCTGTAATCATTAACCTGTGTTTGTCCCTTCCACACCATCTATCAGCACTTGCATTTCAGTAACTCTGAAATGTCTATCTTCACCTTATATGTAAGCACATATGTCTACCCCACACCGTATCTCTGCCATGTGGTTAACTGCACAGAACATGCTTTTTCTTGAGAAGCTCATATTAATGGTGATAGGTTTATGTGATGCAGTCTAGCCCTTCAGAAATAAGATGGCAGTAGATGATTCAGAACAACAGTATCGTTCATGTCATAAGGTTAATCTGCTCTTCATTTCAATTTTGAAAGTGCCCATTATTGGTAGACAATTTTGGCTGTTGTTTTATATTGGTGTGGAACTTGGTCTCTTATCCTGAGGGAAGAACATTTACTGAGATTGTTCTAAAACAGGGCGCTGAGGAAGATATTTTGACTTTAGAAGAAGGAATTAACAGGAGGCCAGAGAAAATTGCATTATGTGGAGTTTCATGGCTTTTACTCCACATAAAAATGTTGTTATGATTCAATTAGGGAGCATTAGATGAGCAGAGTGTGTGGCACTTGTGGGAGAGAAAAGATACAAGGTTTGCATTGCAGTATCTGAAGGAAAGAGGTCACTTGGCATATCTGTGCATAGATGGAAGGATAATATTAAAATTGATATTAAAGAATTTGGTTGGGAGGGTTAAGACTAGATTCATTTAGCTGAGGATAGTAACCAGTGGCAGCCCATTGTTAATGTGGAAATAAACCTCAGTTGTTGTAAAATGCAAGGGGTGTTTTGACTAACTGAGAAGCAGTTAGCTTTTCAAGAAGGATGCTGCGTACTTGAGTCACTTGGTTTGTTATTATTTATGAGTGTTTTTTTTTAACCTGTCTGGGTTTTATTTTTCAAGAAATGGACAAGTATTTAGTTTCTTATATTTAATTGTAGACCAGTGTTCCCCAGTTTAATTTGGTTGCAAGACCCTTTCTTACTTGAAAAATATTAGCAGAAGCCTTAACCCTTAAAGGCCCGAATTAAATCCCATCTGCTATTTGCTGGCATTATTAGCTCACCATTTTCTCCACGTTAGCAGGATAAGGGTTAAATCATTAACCATTAGGCTACTAATGTCATA
>Ga0268261_10003664_pt1 | contig 11339 bp, 11 predicted proteins | sample TergutNc150P1_FD_190353 | JGI IMG/M metagenome (GOLD analysis project Ga0268261, IMG submission 190353) | Nasutitermes corniger P1 segment gut microbial community from laboratory colony in Florida, USA - Nc150 P1 (SPAdes) (version 2) | ecosystem: Host-associated > Arthropoda: Insects >... | reverse complement strand
ATGGATCTCTGGTGGAGGGCGATGCTGCCATGAACTCGCCCGGAATGCGCAGTGGTTCTCCGTAGACGAGCTCGGCCACGGACGCCTGCAGGTCCTCTTTAAAGGCCGTGCGCATGCCGAGGAGGACGAGGGGAAGCGCTTCGGTCCAGCGCTCCTGTGCTCGGCACATTATAGTAGCCTTGAGAGTTCGGTGCATCCGCTCCACAAGGCCATTGGCGGCCGGATGGAAAGCCGTCGTGCGGAACAGATGGATGTCGCACACGTTGGCCAGGGCGTGGAAGTTGTGACTCAAATTGCCGGCCCTGGTCGGCGGTGATGGTTTGCGGGTATCCGTAACGGGTTACCCATCCGGACAGCAGGGCTCGGGCCACCGTCTCAGCCGTGATGTCCTGCATGGGAATGGCTTCTGGCCATCGAGTGAAGCGATCTACTGCCGTACGGCAGTATCTGAAACCGTCTGACGTTGGAAGTGGGCCAACGATGTCGATGTGCACGTGCTGGAACCGGGATGTAGGCAGAGCGAAGTCTCCTAGTGGCGTGGTGGTGTGCCTGGACATCTTTGACCGCTGGCAAGACTGGCATGCTCGTGCCCAGGTGCGGCAGTCCTTCTGCACGCCTGGCCACACGTAACGCTGGCAAATGATTTTCGCCGTCGCCCTTGTTCCGAGGTGGTTAAGACCGTGTAGAGAGTCGAACACTTGCCGTCGGAGGGTTGCAGGGACGTACGGGCGTGGTCTGGTTGTTGTCGTGTCGCAGTGCAGAGCTATATCCGTGCTGGGAACCTGGATCTTCTCCAAACGCAGGGCAGTTGCCCCTTGCAAAAGGGTGGTGAGTTCTGCGTCAGTGTCTTGCGCTTCGACCAAAGCTTCGGGGAAGACTGACGTGCTGACTGCCTACACGCGAGACAGCGTCGGCGACCACGTTGTCTTGCCCGGAGATATGACGGATATTTGTCGTGAACTGGGATATAAAATCGAGATTGTTAAACTGCCGTGGGCTGCACTTGTCGCGTCTCTGGCTGAAGGCGTAGGTCAGCGGCTTGTGGTCGGTGAAGGTCAAGAAGTGCCGTGCTTCAAACATATGACGGAAATGCTTGACAGCCTCGTAGATAGCCAGCAGCTCTCTGTCGTAGGCGCTATATTGTCTGTTGCGCCGTACTCATTTCCTTCGGGAAGAATGTTAGCGACTAACAGGCGTTTTGAGCACGTTGTTGCAACACTGCACCCATGGCTGTGGTTGAGGCGTCTGTCACCAAGGCGATGGGGTCGACAGGATACTGGCGGGCCTGGTGTCGTGTTGATATGGTGCACCGTGTTGTGGCGCACCTCCTTCCGGACACCCGAGGGGCGCGCAAGGTCTGGGAACTCGGCGAATAGGTCGTCCACCTGAGCGGTGCCCCTAATTGTCTTCACACTCGGGAACCGTGGGGATGCCGTCTGGGCTGGAGCTGACAAGGACGTGATCCCGTCCAGGATCCTGTTGTTGCGGCAGTCTACAAAAAGGCCGAAATTGCCTAGCAGGTCCACCCGATAATTGGGATCTGGACGTCGGCCACCACGAAGCGATTACGCAACAAGGAGTACGTTGGATTTCTACGCATGCAAAATGTTTAGTGCTAGGCAAGGCAAAAATGAGAGTATAGTTTCATGGGGGAATAAGATTGATGAATTACAAACCGACCTAAGGGAAGCTGCTAGAAGGGTTTGTAGGCACGAGGAAATTTTAGGAGCCATAGGCTTAATTAACCGTCTAGGAAAGGCCTGTTTTATTCAAGGCTTGTCGAACGAGCGTATTCAAACCATTGTTCGAAGCAGGGGAGAGTCGATCCTCCTGTCCCAGGCTTTTGAATTGTCTTTGGAAGAAGAATGCGCAATTCTTTCAGCGAAGGAAAGGTCACCCTCAGCAGCTAATGTGCCCCCTTAAGGTGTAATAGATGTAACCGGCCGGGACATGTAGCGAGTAAATGCATCGAGTTGAGTAAGGTTTCCCCCAGCAGTGTGAAGTCTGTTTTGAGTTGCTTTAATTGTGGGCGTGAAGGTCATAGAGCCCGGAATCGCCGGAAATCCATGCGTAAAGTAGGTTTCGGTAAGGATATTGAAAATGAGTTTGGGAGTGTCGGTCGAGACGCTCGCCTTAAGGATGGTGTCGGTAGAGACGCCATTAAGTTTAGTGGAACCCAGAGTAAGGGCTGGGTCAGATCGGAAAACGACAGAAGGGAGTTGTCGAGCAACCCGACAACCGCCCGACGTTTGAAGTAAATGGTTGTCGTCAGATTTCGATTAATGAATGCAATTGCACCACATGTCTAGATTAGATATTGTAACAATTGGAGTTGACCTGGGTAAGACAAGAAAGTTAAGATTTTTGATAGATACTAGAGCCGAGATTTCTATTATAAGAGGCACTAAGCTGAAATCTGAAGTTAATTTTTAGCCTGTTAATGACATTAGCGTGAAGGGTATTTCTGATGCCTTACTGAGAACTGAAGGAACTGTGCTGTTGAAATTGTTTACCTTAACTCGTGAAACTATTCAATTGTTTCATGTTATGGGAGAAGACTTCGGCTGTATATATGACGGGATACTAGGACTAGAAGGAGGTGCCACTATTGATTATTGTAACCGTGTGATTGCTATGAGTGAAGTAGTGTTGCACTTCGATGACAAACCCGACGAGACTACGGTTGCTGACCCTAAATTCTAGGACCGAGAACATTGTGCGTCTCCCCACTACGCCTAGTGGATTTGGGATTGTTACTAAGGAATAATTAGCCCCTCGGGTGTATTTAGCAGAAACGCTAACTGAAGGGATTGACGGTTACTGCGTTACGAGTATTGTAAACACTTCCGAAGTAGATGTTACCGTAGAACCTCCTGTTATTGAATTGGAAGAAGCTCGGATTGGTTGTGACAGCCCAATTTTAATCTTTTCAGCTTCGATAAGTGAGAATTGTAGTAGGCTGTCTAAATTACGTGATGCTTTCAGGACCAATCATTTGAATAGTGAGGAGAGGGTTTCTCTCGTAGGGATTTGCGAGGAATATAATGATGTGTTTTGGTTGTCGAGAGATAAACTAACGTTTACCACCGCCGACTCCTGCCATAGACCCGATGCGAGGGATAAATACCAAACCCTACCGGATTCCTGAGGTGCATAGAGAGTAAGTCCGTAGGCAAATAGATCAAATGTTGCTAGACGGAATTATAGAGCCAAGCGCAAGTCCGTGGAATTCGCCGATTTTGGTCATCCCTAATAAGGAAGACGCCTCCGGCAGAAAGAAATGGAGGATAGTTGTTGATTTCCGGAAACTTAATGAGGTTACCGTGGGAGGTAGCTTCCCCTACCTGTAATAACAGAGATTTTAGACGCTTTGGGAAATTCTAGGTATTTTTCAACAATAGATTGCGCGAGGGGATTTCTCCAGGTGACTGTGCGACCTGAGGACCAGGCAAAGACCGCGTTCTGTAACCGGGAAGGACATTTTCATTACAAACGTATGCCATACTGGTTAAAAGGAGCTCCTGCCACCTTTCAAAGATTAATGACTGCTGTTCTTAGTGGTATTCAGGGCATTAAATGCCTTATTTATTTTGGATGATTTTGAGATGGCGGTTGAAGTTGGAGGAGTATGAATATGAGGTTAAATACAAAAAGGGATCCAGTAATACTAATGCTGATGCACTTAGTCGAATAAACGTATCAGAAGATTTTACCGACAGACAGGACGTTAAACCCGAACCGACTGAAGAAGAGAAACTTGCTCTTTTCCGGGAAATGCTTGACAGGCCACTAGGAGGACATCTCGGTATGAATAGAACATATGATAGGATGAAACTTTTTACCTCCTGGCCCGGTATGAAACAGGAATTGGAAGAGTATATAAAACGATGTGATATTTGCCAAATGAACAAAATCACTCAAAATAAAACTAAATTGCCGATGAAAGTTACTACTACCCCTGAAGTAGTTTGGGATAAATGCGCTCTTGATATTGTAGGACCTTTGAACCAGACAACTGACGGACACAAGTATGTTCTGACGTTTCAGGATGAGCTCTCAAAGTTCATCTTAGCTATACCGATAGTTCAGCAAGACGCCATGACGGTAGCCAGAGCTTTTGTTGAAGAGATTATTTTGAAATTTGGAATTCCCCAGTCCATACTGACGGATCAAGGATCAAATTTTATGAGTGAGGTCTTTGGAAATGTGTGCAAAATTTTGAAAATTAAAAGGATAAAGTGCACTGCTTATCATCCGCACGCGAAAGGCGTGCTCGAAAGGACACAGAGTACTTGTGGAATATCTCAGGTGTTTCATTTTTTAATACCAGAGTAACGGATAGGTGGTTGCCCTAAGCCACTTTTTTGTTTAATACGACCCATCACACCTCCAGTGGGTTCACGCCGCACGAGTTGTTATTCGGCCAGAAACCCAACATTTCAGGACTATCGCAGAGAGAGACCCCTGACGCTGTATATGCTTACGATGATTTTGTTAAAGAACTGCAATCTCGTTTGCAATCGAGTTATCAGGTAGCTAGGAACAACCTTGTTCGACACAAGGAAAGTAGTAAGGAATACCATGACCGTAATGTCAACACCCTCTTGTTCACCGCTGGTGATAAGGTTCTGTTGCATGCCGACTGGATCAGAAAAGGAAGATCTGCTAAGCTGTCTTCCCCTTGGATAGGGCCATATGATATTGTCGATATCGACGACGTTAATGTGACCTTGAAGTTGCCCCGTAACAAGACGTTGAAAGTCCATGCCAACCGTCTGAAGCCCTTCTTTTAGCTACTTGCAGGACCATGATTCCTGTGAACGGACCTGAGACGATCTTCGTGATATTATCATTGCTGACCACGACTGCCGCCCTTGACGCGACACTAAAAAATATGAGAAATCCCCTGGACTGTACTGCGATCACATAGGTGAAGCACAGTTGTATGATACTGAATGGAAATTGTTAACTTATGTAGACTTACAGGAAGCGGATAGAAATCTGGAAGCTGTTGTTAAATATGCCGAATTGTCTAAGGAATTTTGTATAAAACATGAGCACACTTTTTGGGTCAATCTTACTGATTGTGTACGAATAGCTCGCTATACGGATAGAAAGGTTAAGGAGGTATAGGAACTGAAGGAGCTTGTTAGGCAGCTGACGAGAGTTGAGGAAAAGGCACCGTCTAGATTTAAAAGATGTGTTTTTAATTTTGTGGGAGGTATTAGCAAACTTTTGTTTGGCACTATGGATAGTAATGATGCTTCCTATTACGCCGAGAAGGTTTCTGATTTAGAAAAGGAACAGCTTGAGTTTTTTAGTCTTTCCAAAGAACAAGTAACAGTTGTTAAATCTACCCTAAGGTCACTAAACTCCACCCTATTAGCATTGTCTAAAAATGAGAGAATGCTATCTAAGGGACCAGACGAAATGGCGAAACATATAGGTGAGCACGATAGTGAAATTAGATATATGTTTACGGGAACGTCCTTGTTACTTACGGTCAATGAGCATAATTTGCAATTGGAAAGAGCATTGGAGGAGTGTAGAAGGGAGTATGATGTTTTGATAGACGCCATTTTAAATTCTCAGAAGGGAATTTTACAGCCCAATATTATCACGTCCGCCCAGATTGTGAAGCAGATAAAGGCTAGCCAGGCTGATATTCCGGCTGAATTTACCGTTCCAGTCCCCCTGAGTGCAACTCTTCAGAACCTGATTGTACATATAATTGATTTGGATGTATTTATTAAGGATAATATTTTAGTGTACGTAATTCGTTTACCCCTAACGAATCACGTCAAATATAATGTGTACCACGTTCTTCCTTTACCCGTCCGGTTAGAAGATGCCAGTAACCGGTTTATTTTCATATTGCCGGAACGTGAGTACTTACTGATGGACACCGCTAAGCGGTATTATGCAAGGTTGGGGATAAACGAATTCAAAGAGTGTAAGCTGATAACAACACGTAGTCGAGTGTATCAACCAAGTAACCCCGTGCAATTGACACATTTGCGTAAGGAGTGTGAGGTAGAAACGCTACAACATCTTAGGGCCATCCCTAGTAGCTGTTTGCAGAGGACTGCTGAAATTAACCAAACGGCTTGGACCCAGTTAGACGGTAATGAGTGGTTGTATGTCGCTCCGCGACCTGACACCCTCACTATTTTGTGCCCCAAGCAGGAACCCACAGACATTGTAGTCGAAGGTACTGGTAGGCTAGAACTTCGTAACAACTGTAAGGCCTATGTTTGCAGGGTCCTTATTCAGGCGCATGCTGTTGTGAGTGCGAATAACTCCGAGAAGGATATTATTCCGCCTATATCTTTGGACTATGACTGTTGTGAATTTATAGGGAAGGAGGTCAAGTTGAAGGATATTCATTTGGAATTACCACTAAAGGGAGTAGTAAACCGATTAGATGACCTAAGATTAGCCAGTCATAAGGTAGATGAAGTCAACAGACTTATTTTGGAGCAAGAGTGGATAATTAAGCACTCCACCTCTTACTCTCAATTGTCATTTTTGACGTATGTAGGTGTGCTTACCACTGGAGTAGTCATGATTATTTTTTGTTACTGCTGCTGCTGCAGGTGTTGTAAACGAAAGTATCCTCTGTTCTTTAAATGGTGGAAGGACAACAATCCATGTACTACTATCATCATAAAAAATAAGATAGTAAACTCAGTGCACTCGTCCAGAGAAAGCTTGAGACCTGTGTCAAGATCTAATCATTTAAGAGGTTCCGTGCAGGAAGATGCAATTGATGAAACTGAACTTGTAACCTTAAGAACATGCAATAGACCAGTGGCCCCTTCTAGCAAACGATAGTAGCCCCTTGGTAATTTGAAGTATATTAAGGATGTGTTAAGTTTACACCCTATGTTTCACCCTATGTTACATCCTATGTTACACCCTATGTTATGACTCTATGAAATGTATCAACTTCTTGCGTCAGCTTACTATTTCTATGTGTGATTCGATGTGTTAGTGGCAGGTGTCAAATTACTTTTATTTTGTATGTATGTGTAATCAAGTGTCCTTTTTCAAGGATATGTCATGAGATGTCTGTAACGAGTTAATTTACAGATTTTGTAATGAATTATTTTAAGGTTACTACAGTTATTGGTAGTGTTTTTAGATTACGGATTAGAATTATGTTTTTGAGGAATTAAGATGATATATCCGTAATGTGTTTGACTTAGATTTTGAAATGTGTTTAAGTTGCCAGGTGTTTGGTGAAAATTGAGATGATTGAAACCTTGGTATATCATGTGATCTAGTAGCACTCTAGGATTGAATGACACATATTAGTGACGTTAGGTTGGTAAAAAATTTTGTAACAAAATTTTTACAAAAAAGGGGGGAGGTGTCACACATGCAAGTGTGTTGTTGTGCGAGGGTGTATTTGCTGGATCCTTCCGGCTAGAGTTCACCTGCAGGATACAGGTGTTTTGAGATCCTGTTGACTCTGCAATAAGTTATAAGCTTCTCACCCTAAGGAAGTAGTGCACCTGTCAATTAACTGACAGAGAGGGTGTGAGATTGGCGACTTCTACAGCCCTCTGGCTGCTTAAGCGGGTCACTTGTAGGCTTAAGGTTGTTTAGTGAAATCAACCAATAGTTGTGTTGTTCACGCCCTCTCCTAGTTATATTATAATAAACTACGCCAATGAGGTGTTGGCCACACCCCATGCCTCGGTACCTGTACTTGCGCGAGTATGATGGGTCGTATAAAGTCTTCCGGAACATTACACTCTGCTTGTCGTACGACTCCAGCTACACCACTCTGTATCTACGCTTCAAGAATAAATCTACTGTTGTACTTCTCCTCCAATGTTGGCTTGAAATTCATTTCTTAAGTGTCCAACGGATCCTTCTCACAAACCGCTCGGTGATTCAAGAGATCCCTTCCCAGCTCCCAACAGATACAACAGTAAGAAGAAGAGTCAGTGGCATGACAGCAGTGCTGTTGAGGAAGATAAACTCAAGGTAATTCATTATAATATTTTGGTGTGTGGTGTTCTTAAACATATGACTTCCATTATTGATTCAGTCATACTGGGTCCTTGGATAAAATGTAAATTGTCTGTGTACAGGCATGACATTAAGACTTCACAGATTCTCAGCCTCAATACTGTGATTGTTCCAGAAAATTTGCTGTCGGGGTAAGAGCCAAGAGCAATTTTTGGGTAGGAGACGGGGTGTGAGTTCAGAGCTGGGCTGCAACAAGGTTTGGAAGAAACAGTCACCTTGTGCTAGGAATGGAACTCCACTCGTGTTGTGTTAAGAAAATTATTTGTGGTGTACTGTGTTGAGTTTTGGAGGAACTGGATATAGAATACAAAGGTTTCAGAGGCTAGAAATATGTCTCATAGTCTTTAATTTGTTGGGCACTTCACCACCACCATAGGTAGGCTCCTATATTGGTCAGCCCTGAGATCCTTCTGTTGAAGTGTTAGGCTGTCACCTGTCACACCCTGCCCACCACAACGACTGCAGTTAGCACAGAACTCATCATCTATGTGGCGGTGGAGTAGAACCTTTGTGGTCATTTGTTAATTTCAAAGTTGTGGCACGCATTGCTGTGCAGAGTGACCGTGTGTTGTGTCCAGTGCAGTTTTTGTGTCTTCACAAAATAACAGACTGTAAAGAACGGTGCATATGAATCAGGTTGTTGTTTCAGACTGGCAGAATTGGTGCAGAAACCTTTCAGGTGTTTAACATTTGCTTTCAAAGAGGAAGCAGTGAGACACACTGTAGAATTTGATTGTTCTGCAGAGTCCAGAAATGGAATGACATCTGTCAAGGATGCTGAATATTCAGGGTGCCTGCCTTCTGGCAGAATGTGTAGAAATGTGGAACATATTTACGGGATTTGGCATGAAAGTAGATGTATTACTGCCCACAAGTTGGTTAAGGAGTTAGGCAACCTTTTGGTGTATGTCATCAAATTTTGACACCAGATTGGATTTGTGATAGATGGTGTCAAAATTTCTGCCTTTTGTGCTGATTGGTGAACGGAAACAATTAGAATTGCATCAGTGCCTACCAGGACGCTCAGAAATTTCCAACATACACACTTCCTTTCAGAAGTCATTACAGATGACAACATGGGATCTCCCTGCCTGAAGTAGGCAGAGAAGTTTGTTCCTGTGTGGAATGCTTACTGATGTTAGTGTTGATGTGCATGGAATTGTGTGTCATAAGTTTGTTCCATAGGAAGAGACGGAACCAACATTTCTTGCAGACATTTGATGATGTCTATGGAAAGATGTGTGGTGAAAATAACCTGAAAAATGGTGCACTGAAGATTGATTTCTCCACCACAGCATTGCCTCCACTCACTGTGGTTCGTCTTATATTATTTCTGCCCAGTAGTGCCATGACTGAAATCATAGACTTTGGACTTTTTCCATCATATGTGTTGAATTATAACACACTATGTTTTGAGGACATATTTGTTTCCCATCTTCAGGCTTGCTTCTTCCAAAACAGATCTCAATACATGGTGATAATTTACACTGTTGGCACTCTAACATCAGATAGCTACAGTAACCAGGATATCAGGCATGCCCTGTATGCCTGAAATAATGAAACAAGACTGAAGAACCCACATGCTTCCCTACCAACATACAGCCTTCAACAAAATCAGCAGGCTGTTTGCTAAGTGTGACATGAAGACTCATCACCTGCCAGTGAAGAAAACCACTCAAGGTAAATACGCTTGAAAACCTTTGATGTATGGTGTATACCATGTGGATGTGGGAAGATGTATGTCACACAAGCTTGAGTTTCGAAACCAGGTGCAAAGAGCACACGAGGCACCTTTTCCTGGGCAGGCCAGAGAGTTTGGCTGTATCAGAATGTATCATGGGAACCAGACAGCATGAAATTCAACAGCATTTACAGAATGGCTAAGGTAGAAAGGTGTGTGGATTGTTTGGTTAAGGAGGTTATTGAGATACAGTTATGACCCATGAACTTCAACAGAGGTAGTTGATTCATGCTTAGCAGAACCGGGCAGCTCTTGCTGCAACAGGTCTGAAATACATCCAGTGAGAATTGAGATCAGACACTGCAATACTCGTATTTGACACCCTTCCCACGGCTAAAAAGGACAGTTATTACCATAAACATTCCAATTACCAGGACTGTCTAGACAGTGCTACTATTTAGTGAGGTGAAATACAGTGGCCAGCTATATATTTTGTGTATTTGGTGTCTAGTGAGACTTGTGTAACCATATGTGCTAATAGTTTATAAAATGTATGGTGTTTAGTAATTTTATGTTAATCTGGTTAGTTACAGTGTAAATAATCATAATGTTGTGGCAGTTGTTTTGCAAGAAGCAAGCCTTAAAATGGGGCCAAACCTGTCCCTGAAATGCTCTGTGTTTCAATATGTACAATGGAGAAGGTCCGGCTAATGAGTTCAAATGTCGTGCACCATCGTGAGATCCGTATAGAATGGCATAGCTGTTGTGTATCCCCTGTACTGTTCAGACGTGGCTCCATTCCTTTTTTTAGAAACTTAAGTTGGCAATGAAGGGAAGGAGATTTGGTGACATCATCATGATTCAACAACAGTCTGTTGTATGCAGTCCAAACAGTGGAGAAGATGGTAGACATATTTATTAGAGACACAGCATTAGAGGAATGTCCCTTGTGCAGAAGTCAGTATGGCTACTGGTCTGCTACGTCAATTGAAACATCTGTTTATGTGATTTACATGCATTTGGAATGCAGTTGGACATGGTGACCGTGAGACCTCAGGGTCGCAAACCCCAAGATGGAGTTTTCGCTCTAGATGGAGAACCGAAGGCCCGCACTATATAATCGCCATTGGTCTTTTGGGCAGCTGAATCTCGGAATCGGGTGACCAAAGTGGGGATGTATGAGCATACAAATATATCAGCATTGAAATATCACACCAAAACAACACGGTGAATTGTAATTTAACAGAGAATACAATAGTAAGGATAAACAGACATGGCCACTTAACTCTGTACTCAATATCAATATACAAAAGAAAATGGGGTCCACTCAGTAGCTGGCACAGTAAAACGTGCTTTCCCAGCTTGACTAGACTGCCACGATACAAGCGGCCTAGGGCCGCTTCTACGATACAAAGTTTAATTTAGTATTTTACAGCGTTCGCTGCGACCCCACTAAACCAACAACATTAGCAGCCAAATGGGCCCGCTAACATACTAACAATATTAGTTACAATAAAGGTGAAACAGCGGCCATTGACTAGTCCAATAATTAACCATATTAAATATATTACAAATAAATCTCTCTCTCTATTACAACAAGAAAGTACTTTGGTTGAAC
>Ga0268261_10003663_pt1 | contig 11340 bp, 9 predicted proteins | sample TergutNc150P1_FD_190353 | JGI IMG/M metagenome (GOLD analysis project Ga0268261, IMG submission 190353) | Nasutitermes corniger P1 segment gut microbial community from laboratory colony in Florida, USA - Nc150 P1 (SPAdes) (version 2) | ecosystem: Host-associated > Arthropoda: Insects > Digestive... | reverse complement strand
GGGGGGGGGGGGGGGGGGGCGTTGTATTGGACACTGAGTGTTACACGCGAATACGACACCGGTTTACTCCCACGTTTCCCCATTGTCTGTGTTGTTTGACATCTCTGTCAGTTTTAAATATTATGAGGTCATATTTTGTCACTGCATTCTTAAGTAATTATAATACCCCGGAAAAGTTTGTAACGAATGAAATATGTATTAAATTGCGTTTCGAGGAACGCAGATGGATGTAGGCCATATTTAGCAATCACTGTATGAATTTTAAGTTGGCAGTGGCATTAAAATGTGTAATATCTGTTGCATTGCAGAAAACAATGTTATATGAAGGGTCACTGTTGACTGATTTACATATATAAAACCATAAGAATGCAGTTTACTAGAGGGAATCAGCATGAAAGATGGCGTAACTTATATATTCTGGTATTTAAGTTACTGGCGCCTTTTAATTCGTGTGTCTTTACTCATGTCACTTGTTTTCTTCGCATATGAACACTGATTATAAATAAAACTGCATTTTACTCACCTATCAGCAAGGCTGCCCCAGAAAGGTGCAGACAAAAATTCGATAAAAGGCCGGGACCCTATCAGCAAACCACACTGACCAGGGTTTATGCCCATCTGCTTGAAGTAGACCCCCATCAACGGGAATAAAGAGCCAAATGCAGAGTAGAAGAAAAAGTAAAATGTCTTGACAGTCAGCAGTTCGGGATCAACAGCTCCACAGAGAAACTCGATTATGTCAGAGCGACCGCGAATCTTGTGGGTGGCTTCTTTCGGTTGCGGGTACTTTTCTGGGTCCACCTCTCCTAAAGCTTCAGGGTCCACCCTAGGACGGATTCCCGGCGTTGCCATTGGAATGCGTTGTCCTACGTAACCATCCTCTTCACTAACCATCCTGTCCATCCCAACCATTGTTACTGCCTCTCGCTGGGCTGCCAACAGGGCTTGAGAAGAACTGTAGCGAGAGTGTAAATCAATACCGTAGCTGTCTACCCACAATCCCAAGAATGGGTCAGGCCAGTGCTAGATCAATACCTACACCCACACTTGTTTCGGCATCCTTGTAGATTAACATGTAGTCTGCTTCAATTTGTCATTTTAGGAAGGAGCGTGAAATAATATGTTAAATTCGGGGATTACTTGCTACCAACTAGTTAATAATCTTAGGCATTCACAAATATACAAGCATGTCAAACCACCGAGAACTTTGCATTAAGATTCCAGTAGATATGATTGAGCGCAACGGGACGTCACAGTTAAAGTGATTGTCTTCCAATTTAGTATTTGAAAATACAAAAAAAAAAAAAAAAAAAAAAAAAAAAAAAAAAAAAAATTAAAATATACCAAACCATAATTTTGCTGCTTATTTTACATAAGTGTGATATTTGGCCTGTCATATTAATAAGCGGTTCTTAAAGAGAAACAGTGGGAGGTTGTGGACTGGCTTCATGTGGCCCATTATAGGGAACAATGGCGAGCTGAGCTGAGCAACTGAGTTCACGTTCAAATAATTGGGGGTTTCTTGACTAAATAAGCAATTATTAGCTGCGACATCCTTATAACATTATCTGCAAGGTGAATATAAATTCATTTTTGGTGGGGGGAATTTCTAAGTCTGCATGTTTTATTCGACACTCCTTTGACGGAATGTGTTGACGTTTGACGTGAACACACTTCAGCAAATGAAGTTGTGAGGTTGGAGAGACACTAGCGCTACATCATGTTTAAAGTGTAGAATGTAACAGGATTTTCCACAGGTAATTTTATTTGGTAAGATGAGATGTTGGCCTTAGTGAAACGTTGCGTATTATTGTGATCTATGTCTGAATCGCGCAGGTGCTGCGAATAAAAAGTCATCGTTCTGTAATTTGTTGTAATTTGCAGTGTGTAATGTATAATCAATTATGGAATCATAACAGTTACACATGGTAAAATAATCTGAGTACAAAGAAATGTATTTCACACTCCCATATGTTTCGGCCCGGCTGGACAAATTTCACGGAGAAGAATTAATGTTCGTGGAAATTACTAAAGTTACGAAATTGTTATGTCCGTAGGTTAACTGACTTGTTACACACTAATGTACTAAAAATTGCCACACAGTACTTACAACTTCAGTGTACATGTAATTACTGTTTAAAGAGATAATCACTGTGTCAGTAGTACTGTAATAAATATGTACAACAGAATATGTAGCCATTTATACAACCAATATTATTAATTTTTGCTAAAATGCAAAGTTACATGCAACATTCTCCATAGATTTAATATTTAAAAAGTCCATTCCACTTTCTCTACAAAAATAGTTTCACTGATTGTCCTGATGAGGACAAATACAAATTAGACAATTTTTTGTAGTGTCTTATGGCTGCATCGCGTGGCTCTCAGTCATATGTAGTTTGGTTACGTGACCTTTTGAAAGAAGAGAGCCATGCGACAGGGGTTCATTTGTACGGGCACTTGTGCGTTATATTTCTTTCCTTCCCATTGCTATTGCAATCGCAAGTGCACGTAACCAAGGATGTACGGCCCACGGAATGTCCAGTAGAGTTAAGGACCAAATCTTGTTATTTAATAATCAGCATCATCATCCGTCACGAGTTAAGCCTTGATAGACCTGTTTCGGTCTCGTCTAATAGTCTCTTCGAAGGTCATCGAAGTCGTTTTCGTCGGTTTTGCTAATGTGTGATACAAGTAATTGGCTGTGGCTGTGAGATTGAGTTACTGAATGCACAGATTAATACCTGAATGTGTCAGTAGGAAAAGTTCCGTGAAACAAAAGAGTAACGTGTGGTCGCAGATGGTTGACTTTGCCGGTATTATTCCGTGAGTCCGAAAACGTTTTGCGTACGTATTTTGGCGTAAAGTGTGGTTGGTTAGGTGATTACTTATTGCTCATTCAATAACTGCTGAATGGCGTAGGCAGTGGTGCACTTCCGATGTGTGTAGGACACTAATTTACGCCAATACGATACTCCGTTATCGAATATTTTCATTTTGTCAGTGTTTATCTGTATTTTCAGGTTCCATAAAATATAGGAAAAAATGGCATCGAGTCTTTCAAAAAAGGACATTGAAGAAATTAAGCCGTATGTAGATAAAACAGTACAGAAGTTTTTGGGTTTTAGTGAACCTTCTTTAGTGACTGCAGCATTGAATTGTCTTACGTCTGGTTATGACAAACGGAAAACCTCGAGTAAGTACATTGCAATTTAAGCTGAAGGTGGAGAACAGTGGTGGATTAACTCTTATGGAAAAATAATTCTCCTGATTATTATGAAGCCTGTGGCTAGATGATTAAATGTAGGATTCGAGGTTTTTATGGCAGTGGAGTTTTATATTGTGGTCTGAGTGTGATGCGGTGTAGTCTGCTGGGTACCAGCGCTAGGCCGATGAAGGCGTATTATGTGTCCTCGCAGTGTTAACCGCCAGGCTACAGTGAAGTGTCACAGTAATTCAGTAAACATTTCAGACATTAACATCTGCATAAAATTATGTGGCGTTTGAGTAGCCATGGTAGCTGAGTCATTGTAGCGACTGGACTACAGGATGGACAAGTGGGGTTCAGTTTCTGGTAGGGCCAGGGAATTTATCGTCCACATGATGTCCCAGTTGGGTGTGTGGCCCACCCCATTTCTTATCCAGTGGACACCAGTGGCCCTTTCCCCTGTGGCAAAGTAGCCAGGAGATAGAGCTGTCCAAGTACCTTCTAGTTTTGAGGTTAAGAATACATAGAACAGGCTTTTTTCTGCCCTCTGTGTCTGCTTGACATGGTGCTTAATAAGCACAAGGGTACATTTACTTTCGCTGTGTGTCATGTAACTGAGTTTATGTTGGTTGTAAATTAAGAAAGACAACATCAGATTTGTGGGATTGGGTAAAGTTACTGTTTTAATTTTATTTTATGCAGTGATGCTGTCAGTTGCTAAGATTACTTGCCATCCATAATAGGTGTATGAAATATGAGTATGTACCATTGGTGGAATGATAATGACAGCATAAAACCAAAGCACTCAGAAAGGGACTTGTCCTGTTGCCACTTTTTCCACCACAAACCCCACATGGACTGCCCTGGCCTTGAAGTTGGGCCTCTGGTGAAAGGCTGATAACTAAGCATCTGAGGTGTGGCATGTCTTGATGGGCTTTTGTGTGCACAGTGATGAAGCTTTAAGATCCATGAAAGCAGGGAGTTTCTTAAGTAGCTGAATATTAACTTTCAAGACAGACTATCATCTGCTGTGTGGGGTATAGTCAGAGATAAAGAAGACTTCCTATACACTGTGTATTGTGTGTACTGGTAGAGCCAGAGATATCAGTTGTTGAATGGCGTAACCACATCACAGAATTGTCCACAGGCACGAGTAACTGATAACAATATTTCTGAGTTAGGCAAAGATAATTATGTACGCTATTGTTATAAGGAGAGTAATATTACAATGGATCTTAATGAAGTAACATGTATGGATGTGGATTTGATTTGTTGGCTCAGGATAAGGTCTACTAATGGGATCTTGTGTGCATAGTGATGAACCTTTTGGAAATCCTGGAATAGCTGAGAGTATTATCTTCCCAAGAGTACTCTACTCCATGGTGTTGGTTATTATTGTTATTAACTGTAGTATGCGTATATGAAATTTATATAACTTTATCCTTGGCTGCTGTGTTGAATAATGTTTTCCCATTTATGCCGTACAAATAGTATTTAGATTTGAGGTTAATCATTAATTTTTTTTTTTGACATATAAATATCAGAATGGAAAGAGTTCCCGTGGGTTACAAGTAACAGTTCTGTAAGTATGGTGATCCTCATAACATCACTTTGTAGGGCTGAATTAGATTGTTTTTGTTTCAGATAAACTGGCATCTCTGCTTGATGAGAAGAAAGCTGCTAGACTTACAGAACGTATATTTGAGCTAGCTGAAGAATTGAAATCAGCTCAGCGAGCATCTCGGAAGAGACATCATGAAGGTGAGCCAAAACAAGAAGATAAAGAAGTATCAAAGAAAGCCAAGATGAAACCTAATGTGGAACCTGAAATGACAACTATTCCAGCCCCAGGCAATCCAAGTCCTGGTCAGCTCACAACATTGCAGGTAAAGACTTATTCAACGTTATGTGCTGCAGTTAAAGCTTTGTGTTATGGTCTGTGTCACATTCGTGGCCTGTGAGTGCCCTGGTAATGTCAAAAGGTGGAGGCCTTGTCAGGAGGGTAGTGCTATCCATGATTTAGGAAGGCTGATACAGGTTCCTACATCCGCATATCTGGTGGTGGGCTGGGTTTTTATTTTAAAATTCCTGTTTTACCTTTGCCAGAGGAGAGAACAAGGAAACAGATACAGGTAAAGTTACAGTAGGTTTGGTCTTGAACCTGGGACTGTGACACAGAAGTCTCTTACACCTCCACATTACTGTATAGTAGTAAATTAAGATCCTTTAAAGATGTTATTGGCTGTTTCAGATAAAGGAGATGATGGCGAATGCTCAGAAGATGATTGAGGAAAGAAAGCGTGCCCTAAATGCTCTGCGAGCAGATGAAACTCCTCCTGTTCGTAGTTTCATGTTTCGCAATGATGATGCCATTCCAATGCGTCCAGCTTTATATGGATTACCTCCCACTACTTTTCCATCACTGATGCAGCGTGGAGATACAGACAAAGCCAGAAAAATTGCCCAGCTTCAGGTACTGAATCCAGCTAATTTTAATTGCAACTTGTTTAGAAAGTGAGTTACTGTATGATTACGCAATATAAACCAAGAAAATGCACCTTTTCTAAACTAATGTTTTAATTAATGATGTCTTCTACAAGTTTCAAACCCGATGGTTCATCTTCAGGAAGACAGTTGTACATGCAGGTATGGTACAGTATGCTTTACGTGCTGAAATTATAATAAAAGGCTTTTATAAGATGTCTTAGTATAAAGTATTTGAATTTTTTAAATATATTAATATGAACATAAAACACAGTAGTTAAAACGTATGATATCAATATAAACGTATGAGATTATAAAACCATAAAAGTTGTAATTTCACATTTATGTATAGACAGTTTTACCTACTGTGTTTTATGTTCATATCGATTTGCTAAAAAAGTTTAAATATTTTATACTTATATATTTTATAAAAGCCTTTTATTGTAATTTCAGCATGTCAAATGTAGTATACCATATCTGTATTACAGCCATCTGCCTGAAGATGACACCTAGGGTTTGAAACATGTAGAAGACATCAAACATAAAAATATTACTTTAGAAGAAGTGTGTTTTGTTGGTTCATATTGTATAATTATATAACAGTGCATGGTGCAAACAACATGAAATTTTATGTTATGTTATATGTATGTGAATATCAACAGTATTATTGTTTATAGTTTGTATTTAATGACGTACATTTATGAAGCCCAGAGCATATTGTAAAGAATTGTGTTTATCTTAAAATTTCACTTTTATCACCAAACAGTTCTGTGTCATTAATGGTGATACAAAATACAAGAACTGTGTATTAGTTCAGAATTCCCAACAATGGTAAAAGCTTTTTAAGAATTTCTTTCCTGCTCCATTTCAGGCCCAAATTCAGTCCAAGCTTTCCACAGGCATGTTAAGTCTGCCTCCAGTACGACCAGTTGTTCAAGACAAACCCACACCATTGATTTTGGATGATGAAGGCCGTACTGTAGACATCACAGGCAAAGAAGTTCAGCTGACGCATGTTGTTCCAACACTTAAGGTAACAACTATGATAATGTATGGAACAGAGAACACATGAAAGGTTTCCTTCTATTGTTATTATATTTTGCATGATTGAAGAGGATTATGAAATGGACATTACATATCTGTGCAAATGGAAAGAAAAAGAGCATAATATGGAAGTCAGAATAAGTGAAGCATTATATAATTGTGCTGTAATGTGGGACTTGCCATGTTTACTTATGTGATAGTTCTGTTCTTTGTGAATTTCCCATGTAAATTTGAGAATACGATTAGTATGTGGGAAATCTCAGATGAGTGCACAAGGTGCCATGTTGAAATTGGTTTATCTCCATATGTGTGTATACAATTTTCACTGCAGATTTGGCAATTGTCGATGTGTTTTGCACAGTTCTTTCCAGTTATGTGCTGCATTCCCTTCTGTTTCAAAATGCACTTAACAGATAAACAAACATGACATTCCTGTATTGATGGATGTTTGTTCATTCTAGTTATCACAGTTTTGTATTGTTCTCTTATACTCTTAAGAGCCAAGGCAGACAAAGTTAAGGTATTTTCAGCAGTACTTTCAAGTGAATATGTAAACTTTGGTTGATCAGAACCATTCTCAGTCCTGTTGACTTGCTGATACACTTGTTAAAACTGTTGTGCTTAAGCACTATGTTAACACATTATTCTTGGTGAATAGTTTCTGATACCCATTAATACGAGGGTGAGTCAATAATTATCCACACTGTATGTTTCATATTTATAAAAACAAGGGCAGAGATCTTACAACTACATAATTTTTCAACACAGTCCCCATGCTTTACAATGCACTTTGTCCATCACTGCACAATCTGCTTTATGATCTCAGAATAAAAAGTTTTGGGCTGAGAGACAAGCCACGCATGCACCATTACATCCAGTTGCTGGTCCGTGGTAAACCGACAGCCTGTTAAGACTTGTTTAAGTGGACCAAACAGGTGAGTCTAAAGGTGTAAGGTCAAGACTATACAGGGGATGCTCCAGTACCTCAAAGTTTAGTTTCTTAAGGTTTTCAACAATGTGGGCATTGTCTGCATCAGTAATGGATGTGAACTGATGTTTGGTTCCTTCCGCATGTGTAACGCTTGTGTGACCATTTTCGAACCTCTCGCTCCATTAACAGACAATCTCTTGTGACATGACACTGTTCCCGTACTGCACTGACATCATTCTATGCCTTTTGACACCTGGTACACCTTCAGCCCACAAAAATGGATCACTGCCCTCTGCTCTTCTTTGGTGCAAATGAAATTGGGAGTGTCCATGTTTATGGAAAAAAAACTCATGACAGAAATGGACTATCAAGGTCACACCTGCACACACAGTGGTAGGAGAGGAGTAGACCATGTGTATTTTGTAATGCCCAACCAGCAGTATAACCAACTGCAAAACGTACCTATAGTGCGGATAATTTTTGACTCACCTACGTACATATTTACTGATTTTCACATTATTTTATGTACCTGCTGTTTTCAACCATAGTTAAGATTTTGAAGAAGCTGTCTGAGCACATTCTTGGAATAAATGTTTATGTCACTGTTAAAGTTTTACTCATTGGAGTGATACATGTATAATGCACAAATAATTTCAGTCAGAGGCATGAAGTGATAAAATTGCACCTTTTAATCTCTTTTATACAATACGAAGGAAAGTTTAACATTCATAATGACTGACTTGTGTGAAGTTGAAATGTTTGAGATCTGTGTCTGTATACTGATTAGTTTGTTTGGAAGACTCTTTCCTTACAAGAAGCTTATTGATATAACTAAATCAATTTATTTAGGCTAACATTCGAGCAAAGAAACGAGAGGAGTTCAGACAGCAACTTCAGGAGCGAGTTGTGGAGGACCTGTCGGAGACCCATTTCTTTGATTCACGTATTGGGATGAAGTCTGCTGTCCGTAACAAGAGGGCACTCCGGTTCCATGAGCCAGGCAAGTTTCAGCAGTTGGCCGACAGAATGAGGATGAAGGTATGTGCCAATTAATGATGATGCGGTTGTCCAGGATTGAGGTATTGGCACTGAAGTTTATTATTGAACAGCTGGCTGTAAGAATGAACTTCCATTTTATTGATAATTAATTATATAACAAACTTTTTCCATTGTAAGAGAAGGATAACTGGCTAACATTCCCTTCTTAAGTTTGATATTTGACCCAAAGTCTGATAACATGCACTAATGCTTGTAATGCTTTGTGTGGTTTTACTCATTTGCATATGAACAGAGTAGAAAAGATGGTAAGTAACTTTCTTTAGACAACACATGAACATATCCATTACCTGGCTTATAAATTACAGTGCAATTACAAGTAAAGGGATACTGCAATAACTGAGTACCCAGATATTACATTTTGCACATACTTGGCATTTTACTTTGAACGCAGTTATTGCCACATGGTGGCTTTTGGTCAGTATCTTCCCTAAAGGCCTGAACAGTTTGTGATGAAACTGTCGGCTGCTGGAAGAATCAAGGCTGTGTACTCAGGTGGACAGTTTGCTAATGTTTCTTTCCCCTTTAATTTTGCTGTGGCTTTTAGTAAAGGTGGGGGATTTGAGTGTATGTTATCAAACGAGGGTTAATTGTCATCATTCATACTCTGATGGTGTACACATAAGGAAAGTGAAACAGTTACTATTTACTGTAATGTACAGAGCATGCCATCAAACTTGGGGTTGGACATCAGTTGAAGAAAGGGAATGTAATGTGTAAGGTAACAAGGTGGGACAAGTGTGATCAGTTGGAAAGAGAAACAAAATATCGTTCATTTGGGACAAGAGTGTCACAACTCAAAATTTGGCATTTTTGAGTTATTAGTATAGAAAGAAATGTTTGCAGAAGCACGTTTAACAGGTACCGTGTCATAACGCAGTTTGCAAAACTCGCCGCTGGAGAGCAGTTGTGTCGTCGTTGCACTCCTAGAAAATTATAGCACTTCAAAACCATTAAAAGTTTTTCCTGAAAAAGCACAAATTTTGAGTTGTGACACTCTTGTCACAAATGAGCGATATGTCTTATTCACCATTGTGCATCTTTGTGGGTAAAGACAGAAATGTGTTGGAACCTACAAAAGCTATGTTATCTTGAAGTGCTGTCATAGAATATTCTGAAGAATATATAAGTAGTGGAATCATCTGTTGTTTCGCCATCCTGAATGCCCGTATAATGTTATAACTGATTTGGAATTGGGTCATTGGGCTTTAAGTCATCAGTCTGCTGTGTCTTCCCTCATTCTTTATTGTTCAGTTTCTTGGTATCTTTTTTCCCTTGATGTCATCCAGCACTTAGCTGAGTTGTTATGTTCTTAGTTGTTTGGGATCTCTCTATTCCATAATATTTAATGCATAATTAAAATTTAGAAACATTTTAATTCTTCTGCTGACCTTGCCATCAATTTTCTAATTCATGCTGCACAGTGTGTCAACTCTTGCGTATCAACATCTCGTGGTAGTCAGCTGGACAAGATACACAACATGTATTATAAAAATGAAGCCTCAGTATTAATGCAGTCATGTAGGTCTCTATGTTAACCTGTTTGAAACTCACTCACTCTGAGTTACATTACTAAAACCCCTCAGAAATTGCTGTTCAAGTGGAGCACTTGCTATGAAGTGTGTGACATGATCACATGGTTCTTGTGTAATATGAACTGTGGCTGTATTATGTATAGTTTTATGTTTCTGTAGTATACTCAATAAAATAAGTTTCTTTTTCAACATAATTTGATAGATTGCACCCTTCATACCTTCTGATTTGTTGCAAACTGAATGTGAGTTTAAGCATTTCAGATTGCCATAGATAGTTAGTTGAACAGTTTCAGAAATATTCTGTTGTTAATAGGGATTTTTCACAGGGAGTTGATTTTTGGACATTTTAATAAATGAGTATGTGAAAAGACCTTGGTTGTTCAAAAAATCTTGGTCATTTCTTGTTCAGGACATTTATATTTATGCGTCAGGGTGACTGGTGAGCACGTGAATGTTGAAGGACAGTGATCCCACATTGCTGTGTGCAGGTTAAATGCTGCAGATCATTGCTATATGCAGGGTGTGTATGAAGTAATTGGCATTGTTTATTCGTATATTTACAATGACCTAATTATAGCCCGTCTGTGTTTGTTATTCCTATTGTTCTTTATGAGTGACACAGAGCCCTCTGTGTCATGCACTTTTCTGAATGGTTAAGGTTACTGATGAGCCAGGGAAACTGCATATGACACTTTGTTTGCGTGTTGCAGGCTCAGTTGGAAAAGTTGCAGAATGAGATCTCACAAATTGCTAAGAGGACGGGCATCACGTCTGCAACCAAGCTTGCTCTTATTGCACCTCAAGCTGAGCACCAGGAAGAAGACATCCCTGAAGTTGAGTGGTGGGACTCTGTTATCCTCGCAGAAGGAAGGTAAGTTTAACAAGTATTAGGTGATCGCACAAGTTTTACACATGAACTGAGGTAGTAGTTTGAATTGATGCAATGCCTGTCATAGTGTCAAGCTCTTGAAACCATCAAGCTTTTATAAAATTGTGTTCTAGACATTCATATTAACCCTTAGGCGACTAATGTCATATATATATATATATATATATATATATATATATATATATATATATAT
>Ga0268261_10003662_pt1 | contig 11340 bp, 7 predicted proteins | sample TergutNc150P1_FD_190353 | JGI IMG/M metagenome (GOLD analysis project Ga0268261, IMG submission 190353) | Nasutitermes corniger P1 segment gut microbial community from laboratory colony in Florida, USA - Nc150 P1 (SPAdes) (version 2) | ecosystem: Host-associated > Arthropoda: Insects > Digestive... | reverse complement strand
CGACGAGCTGATCACTCGTCCAGAGGAGTCCTACCGACTGTGCTGCGTCGTTGTGTGTGATCTAGAAACATCAAGAATGGGTGCTCCATATATATATGACATTAGTCGCCTAAGGGTTAAGGATATTTTGAAGTTTTGGGCACTGTCATCAGTTTGAGAAATACTTGCAAACCTTGCATTGGAAATCTTAAAAAACATGTGTCTCCTCTTGTTTTAACTCCTGGCATCAGAACATTCATTCAGCTATCATTATGTGTACAGCCTATGCTAAAAGTTATATTATATAGTTAATTTTAAAAGCATATTTAACATACTGTTTTAACTCACTGAAATAAAGCACACAATGTAATTGACTTACGGAACAGTCATGTCTGATACACGCACATGCACACAGCATGGACATTGATACAAACACTGACATGGATACCAAAACATGGACACATGGGCATTAGTATTTTTCATTTACTATATATTAAATTCATAGTAAAAGTCATTACAGATTAGTATTTTTTCCATTAAATGAAAGAATTTGTTGTGAACAGAACTGTGTACGAAGTTTCTTTTAATGTGGTGAAGGGAATGCACTTTATGGTTGACAAACTGACTAATAAACCAAGGCAGATATTGTGCACCCAGACAGTTCATGCCATGTCTGTCTTGGTCTTGTGATTGGTTCAGTATATGTATTGGTGATATGCATGTAGTACTTTTTCTTTCACTTGATAACATACCAAATTGTTTGTTGTATGTTTTCTTCTGGGTAATACCAAATTGTTCTTGGTATCTAAGTATAGAAATGTAACATGGCTTATGAATGTTTCAGTATACTCTGTTAGCAACCAAATTACTACACTGTAGATGTAGGATTGGAAAACAAGGTGACATATAAGGCAAATTTGAGTTCTGTTTCAGGATAACTGGTCAGCACTCTTATGTGCAGCCAAAGAAGGCTATGCTGATATTTGTATGGAGCTTCTGGAACATGGTGCTGATATTGAGCACAGGGATATGGTATGATATTGACATTAAGCTCCCAATTCAGTTTCTCTTCTGTGCTTCAGATGTCACAGAGACCTGACATTGATTGTGCATATGATTTTAGGTTCTCATAGTGGTATGTATGAAAATCACTGTCATCAGTGATGTTGCACAGTGTAGTCTGGTAGGTGATTATTCTACCAGGCTATATGGTGTCACACTCAAGATGACAGTAATCTTCATATTTCTTATGTATCTGATAGAAACATATAATTTCCATGTAACATCACTTTCTGTCTATGTTACAAGTTGTGGTTTAGTGTTCATATCTTAACTCACTCATTTTCAAAATTTGTAAAGTTACAGGTATTATAAGACATCACATTTCTTGTTAAGTTTTGGCAAACAGAACAGTAATGTTTAAAAAGTCTTCTGTGGATGTATTGAAATATTGTATCTTACTGGCTTTAAAATGAAATGATAAGCTCCATGTGGAAATTAATCTTCCCCTTTCAGGGTGGGTGGACAGCACTTATGTGGGCGACATACAAGGGCCGTGCAGAGGTGGCAGCTTTTTTGATGGGTCATGGTGCTGAAGTGAATGCCCATGGTAATTACCATATTTCATCATTGCTTTGGGCAGCTGGCAGGGGCCATGTAGATATTGCCAAGGCCCTTATAAACCATGGAGCCAAAGTTAATGTGGGTGACAAGGTATGTAAATGAAAGTTACAGATAAAGCTGTATGTTTCATGTGTACACTGTTTAGTGTTTAACCACATAGTAAGTTTAAAATTTAATGTTTTATATTCCTCTTTCTTTTTGCAGTATGGAACAACAGCTCTTGTGTGGGCGTGCAGAAAAGGGAGTGTTGACATTGTAGATAGCTTATTGAAAGCAGGCGCAAATGTGGATACAGCTGGAATGGTAATTTTTGTCTGTATATTTGTAGTTATATGATATTGTGTGTGTAGTTACTGAAGTATCTAATCATCCAGCTATCTGATTTTAAATCCCAAATGTTCACTGTAGCCCAGAAGCTTCTGTTGCATGGAAGTCACTGTGTTCATGAGGACTAAACTGATTTCTTTAAGATGTGTTTTGATTTCACAATCTCTGTCCCACTCTGTGTTCAGAATGTCACCTCAAAATTGTATTTGTTCATTGTTTTTTCCATCTAGACATGTATTTGAACCCAGTCACAAACTTCCTGGCTTAACTATTGTACTGATACCAGGTGATGTTAAAGACTGATTGCTGCAAAATGTGAGTAGTTTATGAGGACGGGAGGTGATGGCAACTGCCTTAGCGTATGTGCAATGGTAGACTTTGGAATTGGCAGTGTAGAATTTTAGATTATTCTGTGAGGTTGGGGGACAGGGAGGGAAGGAGGGAGTGAAGGAATGAGTGAATGAGTGAGAGAGTGGGTGAGTCTGTAATAGTTCAGTTAATAGTAATAGGAGACAAATTCGGTACTTAATATATTGTTTGTTTGCTTCAGTTTTCAATGAACAAATAATATTAAACCACTGTTAATGTTATTTCCCTGCAGTACTCCTGGACACCATTGCTGGTAGCAACTTTAGGGAATCATGTGGATGTTGTAAACCGTTTGTTGGAACATAAGCCTAATGTGAATGCCTTGGACAAAGATGGCTGCACAGCATTAACTATAGCCTGCAAGGAGGGATATCACGAAATTGCCGTAGCCCTGCTCAATGTGGGAGCATATATAAACATACAGGTGAGATGATGATGAGGCCCAGTTTCATATTAATGTGCAGTGTCCATCATGTGGCCCAGCTGGCAAAGATTGCATTTTCTCATACCAGTACCATTACCACTGAGTTAAATATTGTCACCTACCCTAAACATCATGGTGAAACATACAGATCGAATGTGGGAACAGTTCCTCATAAATTACCATAGATTTTATGCTTATGCTTGCTTTTTTTTTTAAGGGCTTGATATATTAATAACAAGAATTGTTACTGGTGGTAGGATCCTTCCACCTGATAATTAGTCCTCGTGGAAAGAAACCCTTTAGTTTGATGGATAGATAGGAGTTGGACCCTGAAAGGTTGTGTTCACACTGGTGAAAGGCCTTCATAATCAGTGGAAGTGAGTTTTGGCCAGTTTATATTGGACCTTAAGATGTGTACTACAACCTCAGTCAGTGTAGGCAGATTGTGTTTGACATAATCACCCTGTTTCACCTTGACTGGCCTGCTGAGCTTTGGTCAGTTGTGGTTAAGGCCATTCTTTAAGTTTGTTGACCAGCATGATTCTTATTTTCAGGATCGTGCTGGAGATACTAACCTCATTCATGCTGTAAAAGGAGGCCATAGAGGGGTAGTTGAAGCCTTACTCAAGAAGTATGCAGATGTTGACATCCCAGGGAAAGTCAGTATCAGTTTGTTTTGCCTTGGCATTATTACACTTTTAAATAGGTGTTATATTTTCACCGGTATTTTCTACTTGTTGGTGCATGCAGTGAAACTGGATTAGTGACTGGAATGTATAAGCCTTCTGGTATTTCTTACTGGGTGAAACAGCAGGACCGTGAATAACGCACCCACAACTGAATCACCAAGACTTTCATTCAAGTACCAGAAAGGTGCTTTATGGATTTGAAGTGTTTAAAAAAAGTTAGAGATCAAATTCTTGTTTCTCTGAGTTTTGACCTGTGAAACCTTTCCTGGAATATCAGTTGGTAATGGCCAAGTTGCAAGGAGTGTGTAGTATGCACCCACAAAACATCATGTGATTTAGATGATTTATAATTATTAGAATTTAGTTAAGAATCAGTTTTAGTGAAACTCGGGTTCTTTGTTACTAAAATAAGACTGCTGCTTAGGTCCCTTACTGATGTCTGTGGCAAAGTGCCTTATGGTTGATTAATAGTATGATCTTACTCACTTGTTTTAGGACAGGAAAACAGCAACGTACTGGGCTGTAGAAAAGGGAAATGTTGCCATGGTAAAACTTCTGTTAAGTGCAAATCCAGATCTGGAAATTTCAACAAAGGTAAGTTGCTTATGACCAAAACATGTTGTAGGAAATAACTGGAGATATATATATATATATTATGAACACACCCAGTACTTAACTGTGCTGATAGAATATGTATTTATGTATATTTTGGGTACAGATCTTGTTATGAGTGGCGGCACTGTTAGATGTGAGCTATATTGCCGAAGTTCACAGATCCTTACTGGCTGAACAGTACGTTACAGATTTCTGAAATTTTAGCAATATGGTGTACATATATACAATACCATTGCCCAAAATCAGTATCCACATTAAAAGTAGGTTAGATAATATTTACCCTAGTTCTTCAGGCATTGTAATATTCTTTTTGTTATTATTTTTATTATTCATTATCGCCTTTATGCAGGGTATTTGCAATAAATAATATAATATACCTGAAAGAAACCATGTTTCTAGGGTATGTAGTGTTGCAGCTACTTTGGATTTACAGTTCTGTTGTCGTCATCTTTGCCGCTGCCGCCGCCACTGTTTTTTTTTTTTTTAAGTTACATCAGTTTAGCTGGTTTTCAAAGAGTACAGGTCATTGACCCAGTAGTTTCTGTTCATTATTATTTTAAAAACTTTCAAACTGTATGGCATATGTTGAGTATTAAGTATTACTGCTTTCTACATGAGACCAGGGTGTAGACTGAGCAGTTTCAAACTGTCGTGTAATTTATTTGGGATAATACCCATTGTGGATAGTACTGATGGTACTATGTAAACTATGTTCAGGTGCCATATCCTTGTTAACTCTTCTTTTAAGCCTACACATTTCTAGAGCTTCTTAGTAATGGTGCTGTAGAGGTTGTGACTAATAGGCATTGTTACAGCTATTAAATATACTTCTTTGGTGGTTTTGTCAAGCATAACTATATCTGGTCTGTTATTGTGGACTGTTCAATCAATTCTGACGGACACAGATTATGGCTCATATTTATAACACAGTTTTGGTTTTCCCTTTGAGAGCCAACATTTAATGGCCAATTCTTGGTGGACTATTTTGGAGACTTGGTTGTGATGATGGATGTAATCACTTTGAGTAGAATTTGATGTTTTGTTGACCGTGCATCGTGATATATCCGTACAATAAGAACCAACACGATGCAATATTTACTTTCAATTTATTTCATTAATTAACCCCTACATGTTTTGAGCAGGCTTACTGCTCATCATCAGGAGGTAGTGCTCTATATATACAGCTATTGGTATATGTCTTGCATTTATGTTGACTGGCTGTTGGCAGGATTGATCCTGCCAACAGCCAGTCAACATAAACGCATTAAGTTAAATTGCCATTATTGTATGCATTTTTGAGGAACTGTGTGACTTTGTTTCTTGCTCTGGAAAAGCTTGATTAGAGGAGTCACTGATCTCTTGTTTAGGATGGAGATACTCCACTTCTAAGAGCAGTGAGGATCAGAAATAGTGAGATTGTGCAGCTTCTCCTTGACAAAAAGGCAAAAGTTTCAGCAAGTGATAAGAAAGGAGACACTGCTCTTCATGTAGCAATGAGAGCCAGGTCAAAGGTAATGATATGTGTTATATTAATCATAAAATTAAGCAAGAATAAGAATTACAGAGATTTGCAGCATAATGATTCTTCATGCAAATTACAGTAAAATCTGTAGCTAAGATAATTCTGGTTTAGTTATTCAGAGTGTAATTTACCTGTTAATATATTTACTGTATTTTGGATTTGTTACTATTAATATCATGGACCTTATCCATTCATCAATGGGGTATTTTTCGTGGACAAGAGAAAAGATCTTATGTGACAAAACTTATTCAATGAGTCCACAAGTAATTCAGTCTTTTTCTTTTCCAGGGTATAGCTGAAGTACTTCTAAGGAATCCTAAAAATGGTCCCCTTTTATATCGGCCAAACAGAGCAGGAGAGACCCCATACAACATTGACATGAATCATCAGAAAACTATTTTGGGTCAGATATTTGGAGCTAGTAAGTCAGAGTCACAAAGATGCTAATTAATAAGAAAATAGGAAATTATTGTCTCACACAAACACTTCCTCTTGTTTCCTGAATTTATTACTAATGGACATGTAACCAGCTATTATCACATCTTGTAGGTAATGATCTGTATGCATTGCTAGGAAGCAGTGAGTCTTGCCAGACTATCAGTTGTCTCAGTGTGAAGTGGACTGCACCCGCTATCCCCCGGGTGGTCAGCACTGGGTGCATTCAGCATTCTGCACCCAGTGCTCCACAAGAGGTCTGCACTTGTTACAGGATTCTGACTTCAGCCAGTGTTCCCCAGGTGGTCTGCACTGGGTTCAGATCACTGACTGCACCAAGTTTTCAATATATCGTCTGCAATGGGTACAGGATACTGACTGCACCCAGTGTTTGCCATATGGTCTGCAATGGGTACATATTACTGAACTCTGAGAGCATACTGTGGGCATAGATACTATGTGCAACCATATAACTTATCATGTCACCCACTGACGATGCAATGAAGAAGACAGAGATTGCCTTGGAAGTGCTGGAGCTTACTTCCATATTCACTGTCTCAATACCCAAGAAGACTAATTCCATATTTGTAGTCACCATGATAGCTTGATACTAAACTTCAAAGTGAAACACCACTGCATTTGTGTATCACTTAGATTTACAGAGAAGAAACACAACACTTCTTGTTACTATGTATAAAATCATCTCTAAGTGTGTGATGTATATGTAATAAAAATTGGTTGAAAGTTCATTTTATGTTTGTAAACCTAATTTTCAAATCTTACAATACCAAGTATTATGTGTTTGTTTCTAGGGCGATTGAACACAAATGAAGACAATGAAAACATGTTAGGATATGACTTGTACAGTAGTGCTTTGGCAGATATCCTGAGTGAACCATCATTGTCAATGCCTATAACAGTTGGCCTGTATGCCAAATGGGGTAGTGGCAAGTCCTTCCTGCTGAACAAACTGAGAGGTGTGTATTTCATTGGTGGAATGTCCTTGTCTTTCAGTGCAGTAATTGAGAATGAAAGCTAAGTACCATGCTGTTTGAACCTTTCCAGCTCAAATACTGGTTTGACTGTAGTAGTCCTATTGTTGCTGAAATGGTATCTTACTAATGTGATAAAAGCAAGTATAGTCATGTATAGTACTTATGAAATGTAATGAAATTGAATCATGCCCATGCATATAATGGACTAAAATAATGTCATATGGTGTACTGTAATTGTGGAATCATTCATCAATGAACAAGTATGTCTTGTGTCAAGTAGTTTTCAGAAAATACAATTTTTACATTTCTTAGTGTTAGATGTAAACATTTGCAATTCATGGGTATACTTTTTTTTTTTTTTTTTCTTTTCACTAATTCCTAGGACACTATGAATGTACTAAAATATTCAGTTTTAAATTCAGATTGGCTGCCAGAGATTATTCAGACAAGTTTCTTGTGGTCTTCCTTATTTTGTCCAAGTAAATTGCATGACATGTATTTTAAACTAAGCTATGACCACTTTTTCAGCCATAATATTCATTATCTGTTGCTAAGATTTGTGTAAAGTGTCCTATTTTTAAGTGTGTTATTTAATTGTACTATCAATTGCTAAGAATATATAGCATCAATAATACAGTAATGAATGATTGATTGAATGAATGAATGAATATGGAGCATTATTGGAATGATTCTGACGGAAAAACTGAAGGACTCGGAAAATAACGTGTCCCACTGCCACTCTATCACAAATTGCACATGGACTGGCCTGGGATTAAACCTGGGCCTTCGTGTTGAGTGGACAGTGACTAACTGCCTAAGATATGACACAGGTTGAATTTGTTATTGATTAAAAAATAGGCAGTTATGTGACTGTGTTAAATATGTCTTTATCATATATTTTTATGCTATCTAGAACTTACTCTGATGTCATTCAGGGGTTTAATTGCAGGTTAATTGTTCTGCAGTCACACAGCAATGTGGGCTGTAGTTTATAAAACTTGTTGTGATATACATCAGTTGAATGTCCTAAAATTGACCTTTTGACTTCTGACTTATTTTATGTGATTAAAATATGTGTTATGACAGGATATCCTCATATGCCTTAATTGTATGAATTTTGTAGTGTAGTGCTAGGGGAAGACATTTTTGCATTTAAAGAGTGTTTCAAGACTTTTTAAATTCCTTGTAGCAATTCTGCATATAAAATACTGGTCAGATTATGAAGGGTGAGTTGGAAGCGATATGGCAGAAAGTTTTTGTACTCAATTTTAAGATACCTTCTTGAATTTGAATAGCTTGTCTAAGGGAAACCATGAAACATGAGATATGAGAGACATTCCACTGACTGAGATAGTGATAGTATTAATATATTACAAAAGAAAGCTTTGTTTTCATGTCAGGTTGTATCTCCTGTAATATTTTTTTTTCTCTTTCTCTTTCTAGAGGAAATGAAGAACTTTGCCCGTCAGTGGGTGGATCCAGTATTCCAGTTTTCATCCCTTTTATTTTTAGTTGTTGTACACACTGCCATTCTTACTGGTGTGGTAATTGGTTTGGCAGTCAGGTCATGGATAATTGGTTTGTGCTCAGGAGGTGGATTGGTTCTTCTGTGTTACACATTCCTAGTACTTGTTTGGTATTGCAGTCAAAGGTATGTAACCTGTTCGTCTGCTTTTGCGGGAGTTAGTCATGCTGGATGTATTTTGCATTGTCATAATCTGAGAATTAAAATGCAACCATTGTTAAAGATTCTGCATTGCAGAGTTATATACAGTTTCCTAGACAGCATCAGGGGTACCTTCTGTTTGGTACATGCTGTGATGCTTGGGGTTTCAGGGAACACCTTGCAGTTGACTGTTATATGTTCCAGAAATATACCCATTTACTGATTTTCAATTCCTGCAATATACAGCACAGATTTAGTTGTACCTTCCACATATTGAAGGATGACAGCTTCACTTTTGTAGTGTTGGAGCCCCTGGCATAAAAAATACCATGTCTTTAATTTGTTGCAAAAAGCTTAGCCACAGCTGTCCTCCAGGGACAGCCTAGAATTTTGTTAGCAAGTATTCCTAGTTCAAATCCTGGTGTACAATGTGTGTAAGCAACAGTTTTCAGTTAGGAAGGCCACCATGTGCTTTTCTTACAAGCAAACCTTTGCAAGTTGGAACGGTCCTGAGATGCAAGGGAGCTGGATGGATACAAGAGTTTTGCAGAGTTAAGACAGAATTTTAAGAGGCTGCAGGAAAATCAGTTTTGTTCTTGAAGCCAGATGTTTAAATCTCATGTACCTTAAGCCACTGAATTAGAGTTAAGATAAATATGTGGACCAGGGGCACACAAATCCTGGTTCCCAGGACACCCAGGTGTCTAAATCTTAAATGGTGGCACCTAATATTTGTAGGTCTATAGTATGGAACTTTTGTCCTGTTACCCATCTGGTGCGTAGAATTTTGAGATGGGTCCTTGTTTTTTGGAAGAATTTTGGGCAAGACTAACTATAAAGTATGTCTTGTTTATCACTGTCAGCTAAGTAACTCATAGTCTTTGTAGACTCATTAAATTGCTGTCTTTTTGTATCATTGTTTCTTTTCCTTATTAATACATTATCCTGAAGTGTTTGCTACATTTATTTAAATCTACAGTAAAGTTAACTGCTTCCCTGCTATATGTTTCATCCAGTGCTTGAATGGTACATTACTTTCTGAATTAAATAGAATCTTGTCCGCAGTAATCATTAATTCACGGGTCCATTTGATTTGCCAAGTCAAGAATGGTACTTCATATCCTGTCAAATACTGGTGGATGTGGAGCTGCTGGCACACAGGGTCTACATAAAACCCATTAGGCACTCAGACATAAGAGCAATGAGCAGGTGCTGTATTATCACGGAGACCATTTCAGTGAATGAATGGGTCACTGGAAATACAGTCACAGCAAATAAGTGTATGTAGTGAGGTCACAGTTTCTCAATTGTATCATTTCTCAAAGTGTTGCGGCATGGAATTGAAACAGAATCATTGAGGATCACAACAATGTTTGTCCCTTTTTTTGATACACAGAGTGTGACCCACTGTTTGTGCCTGAATGAAAAGCAGTGAACATCAGGTTGTTTGCACAGGATCTGGCAAGGTCATTGAAACAGGTTTTGAGCATGAGACTGCAATTTTGCGACACAGACAGTTTATTCTGTTTGCTGGACACTGCTGCTGCTGCTGCTTATTCTGCCTTGATAGTGAAGAGAACGTAACCACCAAATTAAATGCATGTCCTTTGCATTCCTATGAACATTTGCTTTCACAGCTTTTGGAAAGATAGTCACAAGAGACTACTTTGAAGAAAATAAACATTTTTGTTCTTAGTTCATGTTTATCTGTTCTTTTTGGACAGAGTCCTGGAACCCTATTGTTTGACCTCATAAGACTTAAAGTCTGAGGTGTTGAACATGCCACTGCCTCCTCCCAGCGTGCAGGTGGCCTGCGAATTTTAGCAGAATATTTTGTTCCTAGTGGAACAGTAGACATTGGTTCAGAATGCTAGATACCATTGTTGTCATTGATTTGATCACAATTGGTAAATGATGATCAATAGGTCTGTAACTGCAGACTTCCATATGAATGAAGTTAATTAGAGTGTTTTAAGTTGGTTTTTTATTACTGCTAAAAACTGATGTTTCTGTGTAGCTAACAGATGATTTCTATCAGTGTTCATTCATTCATTCATTTAGTAGTCTGTCTCACGACAGGTCCAAAGCCTCTGCCAAAGCGAGCTCTCCACATAGTGCGATCCAGAGCTTCCTCTTTCAAATGAGAGTATCCTCTCCTTTCCTTAAGGTCATCCAATATCTTCCTACGTCTTCTTTCTTGTCTTCCTGTCACTTTTATCCCCCCTTGTATCTTTCCTTCACTAACCCATTGTAGAGGGCAGTTTCTATGCAAAATGTGACCTATCAGAGTTACCAATCAGAAAAATTCATGCTGCTCACGCATGTATGGATATTGTGGCTCACGGTTGAAAAAATGTGACACCCTGTTTTAAATAATTTTTAATGATCTTTAAGAAATTATTCCTGAACAAATCTGTAATTTTTAATGATCTTCAACAAATTATTCCTGAACAAATCTGTATCTTGTCACACATTAACCCTTTAAACCCCGAATTAAATCCCATCTGCTATTTGCTGGCATTATTAGGAGCTCACCATTTTCTCCACGTTAGCAGGATAAGGGTTAAAATATTAACCTTTAGGCGACTAATGTCATATATATATGGAGCACCCATTCTTGATGTTTCTAGATCACACACAATGACGCAGCACAGTCGGTAGGACTCCTCTGGACGAGTGATCAGCTCGTCGCAGAG
>Ga0268261_10003661_pt1 | contig 11341 bp, 17 predicted proteins | sample TergutNc150P1_FD_190353 | JGI IMG/M metagenome (GOLD analysis project Ga0268261, IMG submission 190353) | Nasutitermes corniger P1 segment gut microbial community from laboratory colony in Florida, USA - Nc150 P1 (SPAdes) (version 2) | ecosystem: Host-associated > Arthropoda: Insects >... | reverse complement strand
GAGCCATAGGTTGGGTATCCTTTGTGTAGGGTTCCTTTTTAATCGTATAGTGGTGCCGCCGTGGAGATTGGTGGGGATGGGTTTTAAATAACATGATGGCGTCGCTTTTTAATAATATGCATGTGATATTATTAAAAAGTAACTGGGATGATACCAATGCATATGGTGTCACGTATATATTATTAAAAAGCATCGACCATTTTGAATCTACACGTTGGCATGATGGTATTTAATAATATCGTGCCGCAGTGTGGATTGGAGATGCTTTTTAATAATATCGCTAGGATATTATTAAAAAGGTGAGGATTGGTATAGCGGGAATGTGTGGGCCGAGGGGGGTATGGGATTGGGAATGGGCCACTGCCGTAAGGATTTTGGGCAGGGGATGGGGGTATGGGATAGGGAAGGCCACCCCGCCGTATGTATTTTTGGGCGGGGGTGGGGATTGGAAAGGCCAGCCGCCGTATGTATTTTTGGATGGAGGCCTCTCCCCCAAAAAATGGAGGTGCTGAGCTGCGCCCAGCCGTCCCGGCCTGTCTCCCTGTGGTAGACTGGCACGGGTGAGGGCTTGTCGCGGTGTGAAATAGGTTAGTGTGGAGTGAAGGGAGGTAAGTGAGGGGAAGCGACGGTAGTGCTATCTGTTGGTGGAAGATGGGAGGTATGAGTATTGCCATCTGTTGGCAGAGATGTGTAAGTAGGGTAAAGAGCTCTGGTTCATCGCGGATGAGAAAGTTTGAATAGGATTGTGGGCGTAGGGATTGGTAGAGGTAAAGGATGGTATTTAATAATATACGTGTTGTGGTACAGATTGGTAGAGGTAGAGGTAAAGGACGGTTTGTAATAATATATGTAAGATGGCGGATGCTTTTTTAATAATATGGTGGTGATATTATTAAAAAGGAGCGGCCATTTTAAATGTAGTGATGTGTACGTCTGGATATACATATTATTAGATGCTTTTTAATAATATGTATGTGCATCCGTACGGATGGGTATAGGATACGTTGTAATACAATACGTGTGGTTGAGGTAATGTCGCCGTGTAGTCTGGTAAATTGAAGATGGCTGCTGCTGCGGTGCAGAGTTGATGTGATGCAGATGAATGTTGCGCGTGTACTAACTTGTTCTAGGCGTGACATCATGGTCGCATGCCAAGATGGCTGCCGTCTGACCTTTTCCAAATATGGTGTTGGTGCCAGGTGTGGTTGCATGCCAAGATGGCTGCCGCAAGAGTTCTTAGAAATTAGCTGTCAGATGGTGGATGTAAGGTGCCTGGTATTGGTTGGTTGGTGTGGGCGGGGTTTGAGCGCTAGCCACATAAGGAATTGTAAGCGGCTGGCACAATGGCCGCCCTCCTACAATTCTAAGAATTGGCCAGACTTAAAACCTCAGTTGACACGTACTGTTTTCTATCTCGGTTGCAAGGTATGAAGGGATGTACAAAGTTTTGTGAAATGAAGACGCAGCGTGAATAAGGTGTACATAGAGATTGGTTTTATTAACAGAGTTTTTACAATGACACTTGACGTACCCGTTGTATGTCCTGCTAGGATTTTAATCATCATCATCACTTCGGTTACGATAGATACTTATGAGATGGTAGTGAAAGCAACGAGGAGCTCTGTCATGCGGGAACATGTTACATGTATCATACACACAAGTACACAGTCCTAACCCTCGACTACATAATTCTGTACAGGATATTTTAACTCTGCCCGACACCACGAATTGTCTCTTCATAAACCTCGACGAGTACAAACGACCGCCGCTGCCACCGCTCCATTTCCACAAACGGCCGCTGCTGCCACCGCTCCATTCGAGATGTAGATGGATACCATGATGTTGATGGACGAGTATCTGTAGACCCCGTCCCGCTACCGAACGGCCAGCCAGTCTGTCCACTATGGAGAGGCGCTGTGTCAAATCTCTGCGACACGCTAATGAGCTAGGATTTCCCCGACCTATACTCGCGGGGGCGGCAGCGGCAGCGTCCGACATGCTAGAAGAAAAGACATTAGATTGTGCAACTTTAAAATATGGGGTGATGTAGTAAATAGAGATATAATATAGATGTAACATATAATTATTTTATTTATTTTTGTTTTAAACACACACACATTGAGCAGAGGGTGTTCTCTCTATACATATGTGTTAACCCCTTGGCCATTATCTACATTGCCCCGTAACACAAGAATATCTATTCTAACTCCAAGATGTAAGAATTTGATGTGGTGTTGGTGCCTTGGTATTTAAGGCTTAGTGATATAGTTTTCTCATTGATGGCACACGGATCGTCGTCACTGAATAGAGTCCCGTAACGTTGGGGTAAGAACAATTTCAAAAATGTCTGTGGGGATTGTGATTGTAGAGTCATCAAAATAGCCTCGCCATATTTTGTCACGACCCTCTCCGCATGTTCGATAGGATACGGCATAAAAATCTTCAGAGAAGTAATCTTAGTCTGCTGACACGATGCGACAATCTTAAATTTTGTGACGAGATCCATCTGAAAATCGAAACAGCCGTGTAAGCTTCAAATAACAGGGACGCACGCGTGAGCAGCTGGTAGGAGACCGTCGTCGTAAAGAAAAATGCTTACCTCGAAAAAAATCTTGTGTTTCCTAACGCTTGCTGGAAGACTTAATGTCACTTCACGTCACTCTCAACAGTGCTTGCGCGTCGCAATACTCTGCACGGCCTTTTATAGCCCGACGTCAGCGCCTATTCTCGAAACTAGAGGCGGTCATGTGATAGCCTACATCAGCAAAATCTATTTGGGCGCTACGCGCAAGAAAGACATAAGTATCGAGTATATAAATAGAGGGGAGAGGAAGCCGATATCGTCATAACCGCATCAGGTCACGTCATCTCTCCATGCAATTTATAGTCGATATCGACATAACCCCATCAGGTCACTTTACAGGTTAGTAATATACTTTTTAATCATAGTATATATTTATGTGTGTGTGTTAAACCCGATCTGATCCTATCATTTGCGCAAGTTGATTTCAGAGTGAATATGGCACAAAACGACGATAATCAGACTTTGAATATGGCGCAAGACGACGATATGTCGTCAGACGATAGTCGACTCCTCCTCCTTCGCCTCCGCCACCTCCACCTCCACCTCCTCCGAGATTCACAGTAGAGGAGGAACAGACCAGACTGTACAGGCGTTTCAATGCTCAGGGAACGCAGCTTACCGTGCGTCTCTTACCTCCACCTGAGGGAGAGGACAAAGATCCGAACCCCATGTCCCATTTCCTAGACAGTGTGACAGAATTGTTTGAGTACGCGTTACGAGATCTCAAGGATAGCGATATGGTGGGAATTACAATCAGTAATGAAGTTGAGGTGAAGGACAGAGCTATACGGATCAGCTTCAGAAGGAAGGATCAGATAACGGGAGATGTGATCTGGTCGGTGTTCGAGAAGGTGGCCCAGTCGAATGATAGGTTTAATGCTTTAGATAAATTAGTCATGACCGTCCATTCTGTAAAGATGCCTGTCGGCAATGGTGGTAGTAAAATCGCGTCAAAGGGTAGGCTGCTCGAGATCATGGATCGTATGAAAAAAGTATCATACAAGTCAAAGCGGAAAGCAATTCTCTGGCTCACGCCCTGGTCATAGCGAAAGAAAAAGTAGGCGGCGATCCAAATTACGAATCATACCGCCACGGATATAAGCTACGTCCCGTAGTCCATCGCCTACTCGAGACGACAGGTATAGACCTGCCGCGCGGTGGGGGAGTACCAGAGCTAATGAAATTTCAAGTACATTTGAAAGAGTATAGGATCGTTGTTTTCGGAGGAATAAATTGCGAGGACAAATATTTCGATGGGCAGGGGGAATCAGAGAAAAGAATTAACCTGGTGTATGATGACGCAAAGAGACATTACGACGCGATAAACAATCTTACGGGTGCGATGGCGCAAAGGTACGTATGCAGAGGCTGTAATAAAGGATGTAAACGTGGCGAGAGGCATAAGTGCGGAGAGACGTGTAGCGACTGCAACTCGATTCCTCCATGAAGAAAGAGTCCCGTGTGAGTCCTGCAACAGAAACTTTAGAAGTCGCGCAGGTTTCGAAAAACATAAGACAAACAAGCTAGAGGGCAAGACCGTGTGCGAAAAGGTGTGAAATTGCTCCGTGTTTAACGTGTGCGTGACGAGAAAAAATCACGAATGTTTCAAACCGTTCTGCGCGGATTGTAAAAAGAACATGGAAATAAATCACCTCTGCTATATGCAGCCCTTAAAGAACGAATTGCCTAGCGCCGATGACGTATTATTCGTATTCTATGATTGAGACCTCGCAGGACAAGGAAATTAGCGAAACGGCAAAACTGCATGTCCCCATCCTCGTTTGCCTTCAGAAATTCTGTATAGCCTGCGAGATGCAAGACGACTATGAGCAGGATTGCGCGAGGTGCGGTAAGAGACAGCATAGTTTTTTAAAGACCCCGTTGGCCATCTGCTTTCGTACCTATGCGAACCACGCCCTTGGTGCAAGAAGTTTGTCGCGATAGCTCACAATGCCGAAGCCTTTGATGCGCAATTCATATTGAATAGGGCTATTTTACTCACGTGGACCCCCGAATTGATATTAAACAGGTTAAAGATAGTCAGTATGAAGATACACCATATACAATTTTTGGATTCGGTATCCTACATGCCCATGCCTCTGCGCAAGCTGCCCGAGGCTTTTGGGTTGCAGACGTCTAAGTCTTGGTTTCCCCACCTGTTCAACACGAAGGCAAACTTAGACTATGTAGGCCCTATACCTGACATCAGGTATTACGGTGCTGACGAGATGTCGGAAGGGGAGAGGAGGGGATTCATGGCCTGGTATAAAGAGCGGAAAGTCAAGGTCTTCGACAACAGGCACGTGTTAGAAGAATACTGCCAAGATGACGTCACCGTACTGCGACAGGCATGTCGCGTATTCAGACGAGAATTCCTAGAAATTGTCAATATTGATGTTTTCCTCGACGCACTGACAATCGCGTCGGCGTGTAACAAGGTGTTGCGTAAAAATGTTTGAAGCCCGAGACGATAGGATTAATTCCTCCCGGAGGTTACAGCGCCAAACGGAGGTACAGCAAGAAAGCGTTGATGTGGCTCCTGCATATGGAACGTACGGATGGGTGCCACATACAGCACGCAAGGAATGGACGCGAAAATAGACCTCCAGAAATTGCCACATTACAGCGTGGATGGTTACTGCGCCGAGACACAAACCATTTATGAATTCCTTGGATGTTACTATCACGGCTGCAAGTGTCAGCCGTTACGAGACGTGAAGACGTTGGCGAATGGAGAGACGTTGGCCGAACGGTACAAACAGACGATGGCTCGGATCGAGCAATTGAAGAGTGCTGGCTATACTGTCAAAGTACAATGGGAATGTGAATTTGAACGAGCTGACGATCTGCGGACACATCCCATAGTCAGACACGTGCCGTTGAACACTCGAGATGCTCTGTACGGGGGTCGAACCGAGGCCATGCGTCTTCAAACACAAAATCAAAGAAGGCGTGGAGTCTGTACAGTACTGCGATATAATGAGTCAATACCCCTACATCTGCAAATATTTCAAATTCCCCATAGGTCATCCGATCATTCACGTAGGGGACGCCTGCGCCGACATAGAAGCCTGTCTAAAGATGGAAGGTCTGATGAAATGCAAGATCGTATCGCCCACGAACCTCTACCACCCCGTTCTACCATACAGATATGACAAGAAACTTATTCATCCTGTGCCGAACATGTGTCCATGAACAACGCCAAGAGCGAATGTCAACATCCCAGCGACGCCGAGGGATGTCTGGAAGGCACGTGGGTCATAGACGAGGTACGATTGGCCGTAGACAAATGATATAAAATTTTGGAAATTCTCAAAGTCTACGAATTCCAAGTCGCGCGGTACGATCCCGAAACGTGTAATGGCGGCCTCTTCGCAGAATACATCGACAATTTTTTGAACTTAAACCGGAGGCTAGCGGTTACGCGAGCTGGGTTCGAACCGAGGACGACGAGGTCCAATTTATCGACCAATTCCACCAGGACGAAGGCATTCGGCTAGACAGAGGCTCCATCCGCTATAATGCTGCAAAGAGAGGTCTAGCTAAACTATGTCTCAACTCGATGTGGGGAAAATTGACAGAGAGAAGTAACAGGACGCAGACGATGTTAATCTCAGAGACTGCAGAAATGTATAGATTCTCGGTGACGCCAGGTGTCGAAGTGCCAAACATGTTGTTTGCCAACGATGACGTAGTCTGTACATCTTGGCAGTATTCAGCTGACGAGCGCGTGCCTAGCTTACGTCATACCAACGAGGTCATAGGCGCTTACGTCATACCAACGAGGTCATAGCCGCTTACGTCACCGCCGGAGCGAGGATTCATCTGTATGGTTTTCTAGACACACTACAGGAAAAGGCCATCTACACAGATACGGACTCTGTGATATTCATACAGCCCGGGCCTAAAAGCGAACCCTATTTAATAAAGACGGGCAACAATTTGGGTCAGATGCAATCCGAAATAGAAGAGAAGGAAATAATCGTGGAAGTGGTCTGTGCCGGCCCGAAAAATTACGCGTACAAGACGTATAATTCGACGATTGGCGAGAGCAAGGCCGTTTGTAAAGTTAGGGGTATAACGCTTAAATATAAAGCCTCGCAATTGGTGAATTTTGAAAAGGTAAAAGACATGATCTTGAGTAAGAAGGACGACGACACAGTTATCGTGCGTACAGAGAACAAGATCAAACGCAAAAAGATTGATGGAGGTGTACATTTAATAAGTGAGCCCGAAGACAAGACGTATAGAGTGTCGTTTTTAAAGCGAAGACGTCTGAACGATAATACGTCACTTCCGTTCGGGTATATAAAAGCGAGGTGAACGCCGAAATAGGTCATTCACATGGCCGACGACATCAGGTTCAAACATCCTTCCACGTGCATCGTGAGCGGTCCGTCGGGATCGGGCAAGTCATCCTTTAACTTGCGTTTTGTGCAACATCTCGATTCTCTGTGTACGGAACCTAACATTAGCGGTGGGATCATCTGGTGTTACAGCGAGAAGTCTGCCGTTCCCCAAGAAAAGTTGGCCTCTTTACATAAGAACGTCAGTTTTCACGAGGGCGTTCCAAAGAATTTCGGCAACGAGCACGGTAAACCGTGTCTCATAATTCTCGACGATCTGTTGAACGAGGTGTATTCGAAAGACGTATGTGACTTGTTCATGAAAGGCAGTCATCATAGGAATATTAGCGTGATTCTTATAACGCAGAACCTGTTTCATCAGGGGCGTTTCTGTCGAGACATTTCGTTAAACGCTAAATATTCCGCCACCTTAAAGAACGTCAGAGACAAGAGTCAATTTCAATACTTGGCGCGACAAGTACATCCCGAAGACAGCGAAAGTTTATACAAGTCGCATCTGGAAGCTACCGAGAGACCGCACGGTTATCTTATATTAGATTTCGCACAAGACACAGACGACCGCTTGAGGTATCGAACCAACGTCTTCCAGGACGAATATCCACCTATAATCTACATGCCGACGTCGAAAACGAGTGATGAAGCGGATAAGATGGAATTATCACACTCTGCAAGTATTAAAGACGGTGGATCCTAAACTGCGTAAAGCTATACTAGCAAACTGTAAGAGCGAACTTGTGAAAACTCTGAGCGAGTGCTCGTTAAAATTATTGCGAGGTAACGTCAAGTTGACACCGTGCCAGAAGAGAAAATTGCAAAAACACAGAGTACACCTACGCAAGCTAGCCGATAGGCGCGTGTCACTATCTTCCAAGAAGAAAGCTATTGTTCAGCGAGGCGGTTTCTTACTCCCTCTCCTAGGCGCAGTGTTGCCAACTATCGCCAGTCTAATATTCAAGCAGTGAGAGACATGTTACGTAAAATGTACCTCGTGTCGCCAGATTAACTAAATACCGTCACGAATAAGAACACCCCACCACCCCCTCCCCAGTCTCCTAACACGGAGAAGGCATGAAAGAAACATAATAACAGTAAGCGACTACGGTCTGTAAAAAAGATAAAGACGAAGAACAAATATTCCTCGCAACGTGAACACGATAGGTGGCTTGCAAAACGCTCCGCGGCGAGACGTGGACATGACTATGATAAATGGTTTAAAGTACGTGGCAAACTTCACGAAGTGGATGTCGAAAGAAAGAACCAGATAAAGACTGTAGCTGATTTCTTAAGCAAGTACTGCCGGCCTCCCCTCCTCCTCAGCGCAACGTGATGCGTCTCATTCGGATACGCAGACAGAACATGGTTCCCCGTGAAACCAAAACCACCACCTCCTCGTGCAATCACCACAAAACGACGACGTTTAGCATTTAAGACGCCGACGTCTATTCCATTACGTCTATTGAAGTCATTTATGAGACGCCTACTCCACTGCCCTGTATTACAAGAGACGTTGATGATGATGACTATGTGAGCGCCGATGACCTGCGAGTCGAACCACACGTGCTAGATGACGGTGCGATGAATGTGGGCGCCTTGGCTAGTCCGTACGTGTCCCCTATTTGTATGAATCTAAGAAACGCAGTCTCGATACAGTGTACGGTATCCGAAGAGACGGTGATGGGTTCACGATCGGCGATTCGCGAGTCAGTGTGGATCGCGACGGTAATATCCGTATCAATAACGTAGAGTTCCCCGCAACAAAGGGTCTGTGGGAGCTCCTGACGCGTAAGAGGGTGGATAAAGAATCGGTTACCACCGCCGATCTAAAACAATATAAGACAATTTTGGAGATGACCAATGTGCATTTGGAAGGTTATGAGCCCCATGCTAACATCCGCACTTCCAAAGGTCTCAAGTATAAGGAGATTATTTCGAAGCTTTTCTCAGGCACCCGACAGAGCGGCGTCGAAGCCGCATTACGTCGCGAGTGGATAACGTATTAAATAGTCATGTTGCGGAGACTGTACACCGATCCTGCAGCACCGTCAGCGTTTTCCAGCTTACACAAGCTTCAACAGGCAGTTAGACACGCTCCTCCCAGTAAAAAACAAAGAAGAAGAAAATGCCAAGTCAGATAAGGCGTGGCTAGAGACGCAAGATGCATATACGCTGCATAGACCCCTCAGAAAACGCTTCCCCAGAAATCCATATACTGTCAATAATATCGATGACGTTTGGGAAATCGATATTTTGGATCTGTCATCATTGAAGAAATATAATAATTATGGGTATCTACTGCAGGTAATTGACTTTTTTTCAAAATATCTGAATAGCGTACCTCTACGTACAAACACCGGAAAAGAGGTAGCTGCAGCACTCGAATCTATATTTCGGGACCCCAAATACACGAAACCCATACGCAGACGACCCGTGTGGGTGCGTACGGATAAGGGGAAAGAGTTTTTGAATACCCAATTTCAAGCGTTGCTAAAACGTGAGGGTATAGATTTTCAAGTCTGTAGAAACCCCGACGTCAAATGTGCGGTCGTGGAGCGCGTCAACAGAACGCTGCGCGATAAACTGAACAGATATTTCAACTTTAAGAACACGTATAAATATATGATGTCCTGTCCAAATTTGTCAAGGGGTACAATGCAAGCGTTCATACGACCACAGGTATGGCACCAGCCGACGTGCGTGACACCGACGTCTTAACCATCTGGAATAAGATGCGTGGGAAGGCCGACAAAACGCGACGTTTAAGCAAGCTAAATTTTCGTATAGGCCAGCACGTACGCAACAGCAAGGAGAAGATGAAATTTGCGAAAGGTGGCGAACAAAATTACACCACAGAGATATTAAAAGTACGTAAGGTAGTGCACAGAACCCGCCGTCCCGTGTTCGAACTCGAGGACTTGCGCGGCCAAGAGATCGAAGGCCAGTTTTACAGCGAAGAATTGGTTCCCGTTCGCATCACGAAACAGACCAATTATAAGATAGATAAAATACTGGACAAGAGGCTCAGACGCGGCATTCTAGAGTACCTGGTTCGATGGAGAGGATTCAGCGCAGATTTCGATTCTTGGGTTCCTGCCACCGATATACAGTCTTTAAATAGAGATATGGATCGCGATCATTTCTATATCACGCTGTTGAGTAACGCCTCTCAACATATATACCCAGACAATAAGATCGCCGCATTCACGATAAAATTGGCGCAGCCCATAAACCTCGACCCTTCCGAAATTTGGGAGGTGGGATTATCCGAACTCTCCTCCGCGCGCCAGCTCCTGGCGGATAATACGGACGCTTTGGTGTATTGTGATCTGATTGCACCACAATTGATAGGCACCACCATGGTCAGATTTTTGAGAACATTCAACATCATCATGCCAGAGGATTATGGTGGCGAGTATCGATTCGAGAACGTGTGTAATGTACCCATGGAAAAGAGAATGTTTCGAGACATACCTATCGAAATACTAAATCTGTCGGGTGAGCGGGTTCCCTTTACCGATGGCAAGACCCCCTTGAAGGTGGTCCTGCATTTTCGAAGAGTCATTACACATTGATATATAAATACGACATCGATACCCCGCCTACCTACATTTACAAGTATGACGCCGTTAGGACAGTATTATATACGCCAAGCAGGCGGTGGCAGAGGCGGTGACTCTGGCATAGGCCCTATCTATTCTGTCCCACCTTTCGTACAGCGCGGACATGGTATCAGTAGTTTTCTCCGAGGGCTTTGGAGGACCGTGCGACCCGTACTGTGGAGCGGTGCCAAGTCTCTCGGACGCGAGGCGTTGCGCACAGGCGGAAATATCATGACCGAAATAGCCGCCAAACCCGGACAGACAGACGACATCCTATCGAAACACGTAACGGAAACGACGCAGAATATTATTAAAAAATTGCGCGGCGGTGGACGTAAGAGAAAGAGAGCATCTTCCCGCAGCCATAAGGCCAAGAGAGTTAAAATCGCGAAACGAAAATCTTCTAAAGGCAAGGCCCCTCCCAAGACTACAAAAAGAGACATATTCTCATTATTCGCATCAGTCACTACCCGATCATGTCTGGAGAAGTAGAGTTTGTGAGTAGCGAGTTCGATATTTTCGCGCATAAGCCGGTACAGTCTTCAATCCTAGGGACAGATGTGGTCCACTATAAGCCGATCGCGATGGTAGATTAGAACGATCTCGAATTTTTGATACCCGGCGATACTGAGACATATCGATCAGGACATTAAACTCTATGTTAGAGGCAAGATAATCGGTGCGGATGGGAAAGATCTTGACGCTTCAGATTTTACGGCAGGAACCAACAATTTCCTCCATTCTCTGTTCAGTCAATGTAGCATCTCCCTTAACGGAGTGAACATCACGCCCGC
>Ga0268261_10003660_pt1 | contig 11341 bp, 10 predicted proteins | sample TergutNc150P1_FD_190353 | JGI IMG/M metagenome (GOLD analysis project Ga0268261, IMG submission 190353) | Nasutitermes corniger P1 segment gut microbial community from laboratory colony in Florida, USA - Nc150 P1 (SPAdes) (version 2) | ecosystem: Host-associated > Arthropoda: Insects >... | reverse complement strand
GTGGAGGGGCTTGTGAGTTCCAGTAACTCTGAGAGCTAGGCCGGCGGTAGCATTGCTACCAGCACGGTCTCCCGCGCCGGACAGGTCAAGAGGGTAGAAACCAGACGAAGAGAGAAACCTAGAAGAATATCCCTCTATGCTATCTCTACCTTGTCGTGGTGGAGGGGCTTGTGAGTTCCAGTAACCCTGAGAGCGAGGCCGGCGGTAGCATTGCTACCAGCAGGGTCTCCCACGCCGAACAGGTCAAGAGGGTAGGAACCAAACGAAGAGAGAAACCTAGAAGAAGGAAACTTCGATAAACATTTTCTGATGCCGGAAGCAGCGTCATCAGTAAGGACTTGAAGCGCTGAGCAAATTATTGTTGAGATGGTTTAAGATCGTATAGAAACAGGCGTGACCAGAGTGGTTTGAACGGATGCTGTACTGCGATGTGGAAAGCAAATGGAAATACTACTACATTATTACTTTTCCTGGATAGTCTCCTTCCAAAAACAGAGATACACATGCGAGATTCTTCCTCTGGAGTCAAACAGTCCGGAGGTAAACTACTCCCCCATTCGGATGTCCGAGGGGGAGTGTTTCTAGGGGAAATATCCAGCAGCAGGTCCAACTTTTACAAGAAGGATTACAAATGAAAGAATGAACAACACAGCTGCAAGATTGGAACGTGGATTGTCAGAACTTTGAATCGAGGAGGCAAATTGGAAAATTTGAAAAAGGAAATGCAGAAGAACGAGGTGTCTATTCTAGGTGTCAGTGAAGTGCGATGGAAAGGAGAAGGTGAAATAAGAAGTGGTGATTATACAGTGTATTATTCCGAGGGTGAACGTGCTGAAAAAGGTGTAGCAATATTGGTGCATAAAAGTGTAGTGAGAAGTGTTGTTAAGAAGATTGTTTATAATGACAGTATTATCGCTATTAAACTACAGGCAGAGCCGATAAATATTTTGATGATTCAAGTGTACATGCCAACATCGGAGCATGAAGATGAATTTGAAGAGTTGTGTGGCATAATTGAAGAAATTCTTGAAGAAGATGGAAAGGGTAACAAACACCATCATAATGGGGAACTGGAATAGTGTTGTTGGAGATGAACCATGTAGGAACATTGTTGGACCACATTGCCTAGGAAGAAAGAATCACATAGGCCAAATGCTTATCAACTTATGTGAAAGAAATGGACTGATTGTCACCAACACATGTTTCAGGAAGCCTAAGAGAAGACTACACATGGAAGGCACCAGGAGAACGGAAACGACATCAGTTGGACTACATACTCGTGAAACATTAATTTAGAAACAGTGTGAAAGATGTGCAGCCTCTGCCTGGAGCAGATATCGTCTCTGACCACAATTTAATAGTTGCCAAGATCTGCACCAGATGGGAGAAAATCATAAGGTTCCAAAAGTGAAGACCACAATGGGATTAGGAGAAATTGCATACTCAAAAACAAAGAGTGCAGTATACTCTAGAAGGGAAACTCGGTGCAATTGAATGTGACAGCGGGAATGTTGAAGTTCAGTGGTACAATATAAAGCAATGTGTCTTAGATACTCTCATTGATCTTTTTGGGAAAGTCGAGAAGATAGCAAGAAAACCATGGATTACACAGGAAATGATCAGTCAAACGGATGAAAGAAGGAAATGGAGGAATGTCAACATTGAAGAAGGCAGGAAGTACTACCGGAGGCTGAGAAAGGAATTGAAAAGGCCACAGATAATGCCAAAAAGGAATATCTTGAGAACACATGTAACGAAATTATGGAATATCAAAGAACATGGCGTTATGATTTGATGTACATGAAGACAAAAGAACTAGGCTGGACGGAAATCCAAGGGATCCAAAATATTGGCATCGAAAACTCCCAAGGGAATAGAATAGTAGAGCAAAGTCAAGTGCTGAAAATTTGGGAGAATTATATTACGGAACTACACGATCGACCTAATCGATCAGTAACCCTAGAAGTCGAATCTGAAGAGGAAGTAGATGCAGACGAGAAGGGCCCATATATTTTGCAAAGTGAAGTGTAAAAAGCTATCAAGGAAATGAGAAATAAGGAGGCTACAGGAGATGTACCTGGCGATGTGCTCAAATTATTTGGAGGTGGTTTAAAAATAATGACAAATTGATCAACAACATTTATGAAACTGGAGAGTGACCCAAGGACTTCACGGAAGTTACCATGATTGCCTTAAAGAAGAAGCCACAATCTACAAAATGCAGCGACCATCGCACAATTAGCCTTATGGCACATTATGCGAAGATAGTAGCAAAGATACTTAGGATTGAAAAGAAAATTGAGGAGGTACTCGGAGAAGATAAGTTGGATTTAGAGGAGGAAAAGGAACTAGGGATGCAATTGGGATGTTGAGAATAATAACATGGGAACGAACCTTGGAGATAGATGAGGAACTAAGTGTTTGCTTCATAGACTGGCAGAAGGTGTTTGACCGAGTCAACTGGACCAAATTAATGCAGATTCTAAAGGAAACTGGTATTGACTGGCGTGAAAAAAAACTGATTAGCAACTTGTACATGGCTCAGAGTGATAAATTGCGACTGAACCGAAGGGAGACAAGAACTGCGAAGATTGGAAGAGGAGTTAGATAAGGATGCTGTTTGTCACCAATTCTGTTCAACTTATACAGCGAATACCTTACCAAGGAAGCTTTGGAAGGGTTGGGAGACTTCAAAATAGGCAGGAAAATCATTCACAGTGTGAAATATGCAGATGACCTTGCGTTACTGGGTAAGGAAGAAACACGAATTGAAATTGGAAGATGCTATGGAATGGAGATGAATGTGGAAAAACAAAAGTAATGAGAATTTCACGGCAACCATTCCCAGTGAAAATTATGATAGACCAAAAACAACTGGAGATTGTGGAATCTTTTAAATATTTGGGTAGCATTTTAACAAATGATAGAAGATGTATTTGTGAAATTAAGTGTAGGATTGCTATGGCTAAAGCTGCATTCAACAAGAAGAGGAACCTTTTTACTAGCACATTGGACTTGGAATTGAGGAGGAAGCTAGTGAAGTGCTACGTTTGGAGCATAGCTTTATATGGTGCTGAAACTTGGGCGCTTCGAGCAGTAGATCAGAAACACCTGGAAGGTTTTGAAATGTTTCGCTGGAGAAGGATGGAAATGATTAATTTGACTGATCGTGTGAGAAATGAAGATGTATTGCTTAGAGTCAAGGAGCAGAGGAATATCCTACGTGAAATACGTAAACGGAAGGCGAAATGGATTGGTCACATTTTGCGTAGAAACTGCCTTCTACAACGGGTTATTGAAGGAACGGTATAAGGAGGATAGAAATGACTGGAAGAAAAGGAAGAAGACGTAGTAAACTATTGGATGACCTTAAGGAGAAGAGAGGATTCTTCATCTGAAAGAGGAAGCTCTGGATCGCACTATATGGAGAGCTGGCTTTGGAAGATTCTTTAAACCTGTCGTGAGACAGACTAATAAATGAATGAATATGAATATATAATGCGTAGCCCTAAAGTTGTATGTATACAGATTCTTTCGGCATACATAAATAATTTTGAAAAAGAAGGCACGTATTGAGTGCGATATCCGTAGCAAGTGATGTTTATATATCAAGAACTGATCACACATCGTTTCACAGTTGAAGTAGGATATGGTTAGCTACAAGATTTTGACCTTCGTTCACTTACGGTTTAATGGTGGTTAGTACTGTTGGAGTACATGTAGTCAGATGATCTTATTTTTGCGTATATGCTTGAGGTTTTCAAGACTGCTAGACAGTTGTTTTTTTGAAAGTATTACTACTCGTTTAATAGATGTCTGGAGAAATAATCTGTAAGATATTTAATTAGATTCTGAGGTCAAGGCTGCAGTCCTTCATACTTTTATCATAGAAAACTCTTAAAATTTGTTAAAGTCATTGAATATTCTGGTAACAGAAGAATGTAATATAATATTTGTTTTGTGTTGAGCTATGTATATGTTGAGGCATTTTCTGTATCACCTAAAAGCACGAACGTGGGTGCGTGGGAAGTGATAACTTGCATACCTCCTCTGCTTAGCTTTGGAAATGCGGAAAACTTGTAATGCCGAAAATGAAGACCTTAATCATCCAGGTAACTGGACATTCTAATCAAATTTAATCATTAATGCCTCACAGTACTGCAGGACGTACAGGGTCATCGAAAAAGATGGACGGGATTTGAAACCGCTATAATTTAAAAAGTACTAGACGTATTTCCACGTTGGACATCTTAAAGTGTTCAGAAATTTTAAAGATTTAGACTTACCTTAGTACATTTCAACATGTGCACCGTTTGTAGCTCTGGAGACTCCAAACGAAATTCTATTTCATGCCACGTTTTCTGAATGTCTCGTGTTACAGTTTCAATGGCTGATGTTATCCCTTCTTGCAGGTGCTGGATGTTCCTTACCTTCTCAGCGTACACAATGTTCTTAATGTAACCCCACAAGAAAAAAATCAAGTGGAGAGAGATCGGGGCTTCGAGATATCCAGGGTATTAGTCCACCTCTTTCCAATCCGGGCATCAGGGAATCTCTGATTTAAAACGCCAGTCTCAAAGCAACTGAAATGTGTAGGAACTCCGTCTTCCATTAAAATAACCCTACTTACAGTTACTTGTTTCGAAGGTTTCAATCTGTGGAAACACTATTCAAGTAAATCGAGATAGACAACCCCAGTAATGGTGCTGTCACTAAAGAAGGGATCAATAACACCATTACAGAAGCCCACACCAGACGTTCACTTTTGGTGAACCTCGAACATACCCGTGAAACTCATTCGGCTGCTTTGTTCCCCAAATGTGGCAGCTGTGTCGATTAACACACCCATTTACACAAAATGTTGCCTCGTCCGAAAAAGAAATGCGCCGTAGGAAGGTTTCGTCTTCGTCAATGGCGTTGAGCATGAAAGTGGCAAATTCGACACGTTTTGGTCTGCCATAGGTTTGATTTTCTGCTTCAGCTGAATCTTGTAAGCATGGAGCCTTAAGCGTTTGTGAAGAACATTTTGAATGGTAGTTTTCGGAATCCCTAATGTTACACTTTTACTTGCAATTAATTTTTAGGCCTTATAATGCAGGATTGCCTCATGCGTTCAACATCTTTCGGTGTTCTTGGTCGGCTAGTAAATTTTTGCTTTTCAACAGTACCTGTTTCTTTAAACTGATTCATCCACCGTTTCAAAGCCTTGTCCGTTGGAGGTTTTTCTCCTGGATGTAAACTTCGCCACTTACGCAGCACTGCGACAACCGATTTCAGTTCTGCATACCACAACACAAATTGAGTCTTTTGGTGAATCGTCCACATCCTGCCGCGCAATGATTAAAACTGGAAGACAATGACGCAACTGTTCCAAAGTCACCCCTCCCCAGCACGTGCACATGACTCACCACCGGGGTGAACTTCGCCCCAGCGTCTCAAGGTCACCCACTTGCGGTTCCCGTGTCAACGACGAGCCCCTCCGCTATTTAAATTAAGTTTAATTTTACAATAATTATTTTAAATTTAATTTTAAACTTGAGTTAAAATAATTGATTTACAAATGTACGGAGGTTAGTCTAAAACTTTAAGCCTTTCTGAACATTTTAAGACGCCAAACGTGTAAATCCGTACACTACTTTTTAGGTTATAGCGTTTTCCATTCCGGTCCATCTTTTTCGATGACCCTGTATAGTTAAGCCCCTCCTAGTTTTTATGCCTTATATCTTAATGTGTTTGACGCATTTAACAATGGCGACGGTTGGTACACAGATTAGTGTTACCGGCCGGCGCTTGTTGAGTGCAGTAGCTACTGAGTGGAGTGTCCCGACAAGTCAGAACCGGTTTGCGCTGAGTCAACGGAGAGTTGGTATTGATTTTCGAGACCAGTATTAGAAGCTACAATAGGCGGAGTAACAGGAACTTTTCTTTCTTTCTTACAGTTTTCCTACCTAAGCATCATGCTCAGGCAGGAAGAGGTAGCCTTTATAAAGGCTCTTTCTACTGTGCAGCCTTCCCCAGCACTTCTGAAAGAGCTGAGGACAGCTCTCGCTTCGAGCAAAAAAAAAGAGGAATTCTTTTGTGTCCGCCGGGAGCCGCGGCACCACGCTCAGTGGTGCTCCTAAAGCTTCCCAGCATTCTCCAATTCTGAACGCGGGCAAGCGTAAAGCCAACGAGCTGGTAAGCTCGGGCAGCTCAACTCAGCCCACCAATAGGCGCCCAATTCCTGGCGCTGGGTGCGCGCCTCTGCCCGCGTTTACTTCTGTCACGGGCGAACAAGCTATATTAATCAGCCGGCAACTCGTGCTCCCCGAAGGCGGTGTGACTTAAGTGGTTGCATTGGCCGGGCCCGTCGCCCCAAGTCAGCCAAGTGGGTTGCTCATACCAACAGCCATGTATTCGGACATGTCCGAACCCGCTGTCTCATCCGAGACAGCCAATAGGCGCATGTCTAGTGACATGTCCGGGCCTCTGAACTACATGCCAGATGCCGCCACTTTCAGCGCCGAGGTGGCAAACACCTGCCTGCCGGCAGGAGAGCGTCCAAACAAGACGCCCATTTTTACTTTAGGTGTTCGCGACACCCGTGCCTTTCTGGTCTGGTTGCAGGCATTCTGCCCTGGCGGCCTGACGGCCCAACTCAAGATTGAGATGTTGATGGTCGTCCCATCAACAGGTGACGGGTTCCGAGCCGCTGTCAGCGCACTGCGGTCCCTCGATGGGAGGGAGGGTGTGGGTTTCCACACCTTCACGCTCCCGGAGGACCGCTGTGTGCGGTTTCTGGTAAATAACCTGCGTAGGTGTATGCCTGAGAGCGTCGTCCGGGAGGAGCTTGAATCCCTGAACATTCGTGTCCAGGGTGATACATTCGTGCGTTCCGGCCGTCGCGACCAGGACCCCTCCAAGGACCGTCTTCCCACCCCCACTTGATTGTGTCAGTGTGGCGCGAGGTCCTGCGGTGTCGAAAGTACGATCTCTCATCGAACTCTGCGATTTGCGAGTGTCAGTGATATCGTATATGGCCCCGAAAGTCACATTGCAATGCAAGCGCTGCCAGCGCTTTGGACACGCAGCGAAACTGCGTTTACGCACCCCGGTGCGTCGCGTGTGGTGGCTTCCACCTTTCCGGTGGTTGTTCTACCCCGCCGGAACATCCTCAGTGCTGTGGCTGCGGAGTAAACCACACGGCGAACTACAGGGACCGTGTGAAGTGTAAAGAAGCGAAGGCCGCACTTTCAAAGCAGGCGCCCGACCTTGGCCGAAATTGCGCCTTCAAGCCCATCTTACCGCGCCGAAAGAAAAGCGGGCCGGGCCCTTTGTCGAGCAGATGGACCTGGGCGAGGGGTGGAATCACGTCTTTCGAGTGGGGCGTGTTGTCAAGGCCACTACCCCTCCAACCCCTATTCCAAATCCCGCTTCCCAGCCGGTCACGGAAGCTTCAGAGAAGCTTAAAGTGACGGCCACCAGGAAGCCTGGCCGGCCACAGAAGTCTGAGCCCAAAACCACAGCAGCCCCTAAGCTGGCTGCTGGGAAGTCTAAGAGCAAAGTAGCCGCCAGTGTCAAAACCGCGGCCGCTAAACCCACTACCCCAACCTGGTTTTCCCAATCCAATATTCCACCTCTCCTCTGGAGGAAACTTGATCTCGATCACCTTCCCTACATGCTGACATGTGTGGAGCTGACTCGTCGGCTTTTCACATCCATCTCCTCCCGTTTCACAGGGGGAGCCCGCCCTCGGGCTATCCTGAAGACCGTCATTCTCTTTGTGGCCGAATATGGTAGCACGCCCTAGGAGGACGGAGCGAGCTAAACCCTTGCGCCTCGCCTGCTGGAATTCGGACAGAGTGCGGGGCAGGAATCTTGAACTGTAGCATTTTCTCAACCAACACGGTGTCGATATTTCTCTTAAGTGAGACATTCCTCAACCATGGTCAAGCCTTCCGGCTTACAAAATTGTCTGCCACCGCACAGACAGCCCGACCACAGGGGGCGGTTCAGCCATCCTGTTTTGCCGTTGTATGGCCCTCCACTCAGTACCTATTCCGGGACTGACCCACTTGGAGGCTACTGACATCCAGGTCACAATGGGGGCAAACCGGTGAAAATCCTTGCGGCTTACCTCTCCCCTTCCCGCCCACTGATCGGAGCGGACCTGTCCCCATGTTTCGGCGGGGGAATGCCGGTCTTGATGGCCGGCGACCTCAACGCCAAACACTTGGAGTGGAACTCGCGGTTTAGCACAAGACGGGGGAAACTCCAGCGTGATTATGCCGACGGGAACTCCTGTTTGATCTTTCGACTGGATACCCCAAACACTAACCCATACTACCCCTTGGGTACTCCCGATGTCTTGGACATCGTGATAACCAAGATCCTCACATCCCCGGTGTATCTGACTTCGTGCTCTGCGCTAAGCTCAGACCACCTCCCGGTACTCATTGACATCCTTCCAGCATCCACCGTATCGCCCTGATTTCCCGCGCACTGACTGGGCCAACTTCCAAACTCATTTGGATGATCAAATTCCGTTCGATCCGGAATTACACGACGGGATGGCAATTGACACGTGCGTTGGGAACTTCTGCGGAGCCGTCCCGAAGACTCTGGCGGCATCTACTCCCAAACGTCGCCCGCCTGCCGCCCCACGGCCTCCGATACCGGTCGGTATTTAGGACGAAATACGCCTGAAAAATTGGCTGCGGAGGCAGTAGCAGGTCACCAGGGACCCCACTCTGAGAGCCGAAGTTAACCGCCTGCAGAGGTTAGTGACTCGCCAGCTCAAGCAGTTGTGGATCGACCAGTGCAGTGCCACACTCGAATCCCTAGATTCCGAGGATGGCCAAGCGGGTGATGAGACTTCCTACTCCGTCTCCCCCCTGGTCACCCCGTGGGGTATTGCTCTCCCTTCCTGACACTCTGGAGACTCAGTTTCAGCCGGTGACGACCCTTCGGTCCCGGCAGTTATTTAGATGGTTGATGTGGCGCTTAGGTACTTTCTGACGCCTGCCAGCGAACCCAAGTTAAACAACCCTGACGAGGTTCAAGAAGCCATCAGGGGTCTCAAGGTCGGCAAGGCTCCTGGCCCAAACGGTATACCGAACAGAGCCTTCAAGCATCTTCCCGAGCGAACGGTATCCCTCCTAGTCGGGATCTTCAATGCAATTCTCCTCACCCATCACTTCCCTTCCTTGTGGAAGCACGCTTGGGTGACCTGTATCCTTAAACCGCGGAAGGATCCGGTACTACCATCATCCTGTCGACCCATTAGTCTGTTGGACTCTATTAGTAAGCTATTTGAAAAGATCCTATTAGCTAGGATCTTACATGAAGTAAGCGAGCGCGGTCTAATTCGAGTTGAGCAGATTGGGTTCAGACTCAGGCATAGCACGTCCTTCCAGCTGGCCCGACTTGTTGAAAGAATAACCAGGAACCTCGGTGAAAATAGGCTAACAGGCGCAGTTTTCCTCGGCGTGGCCAAATCCTTCGATACCGTCTGGATCGATGGTCTCCTTTACAAGCTAACACTCCTCAAAATTCCGTCCTACGTAGTCCATACTATGTCATAACTCCGGGACCGGACGTTTGAAAGCGTCCTTCCAGACGGCCACGTCATCTCGTGTCATGAAGGTTGGGGTGGCTCAGGGTGGATTGATCTCCCCTGTCCTCCAGTCTGTATGTCAACGACATGCCCTCACCCTCGCACCACGTCGAGTTAGCTCTCTACGCGAATGACACGGCCTTCATAGCCACGTCCCGCAAGCCGACGCTGCTCGTCAGCTACCTGGAGTCATATCTCAACGACCTTCAACGGTGGTTGAGTGAATGGACGATCGCCATCAATGTTTCCAAGAGCACCAGCCCATGCTGGACGGCGCTTCATTCAACCCCGACCAGTAACACTCTTCGCGGAACCAATCGAATGGGTCGACAGATTTCATTATCTGGGTGTAACCCCAGATACACGACTCACCTTGTTCCCTCACATCAATCAGGTGAGGAAGAGGACTGCGCAAAGGATGGGTATGCTGGGTCCCCTCCTGAACAGGAAGAGTGATCTCTCCATCAGGAACGGTGTCCTGTTTATAAGCAGCTCATCCGCCCCATGATGGATTATGCATGCCCCGTTTGGAGGTCCGCTGCCCGCTCCCATATCCGGAGGTTACAGGTGTTGCAATCCAAGTGTCTCCGCCTTGCTACTGGTGCCCCCTGGTACGTAACAGGAAGTTTCACGAGGACCTGGGTGTTCCGCTGTTTGCCGACCACATCAGACCCCTGACTGCGAGCTTCGACTCAAAGTTAGCTGACGTGGAGAGCCCCCTTGTACTGCAACTCGGCAGATACCCACGCTTACCGAGGGTTGACCCGGTCGCCTTAGGCGAACGTCAAGGGCGGCAGGAGCCAGCAGGCCAGTCGAGACCATCGCCCGCCATGGCCAAGTGGACCAAACGAATAGCGTTCGGCGCTGATCAGCCGATCACCTTTCGGCTACCCTGACTGTGGTTTTCCGTGATTTTCCTCAATTGTAAGGCAAATGCCATGGTACACGATGTCAAGTCGGGGCACGGCCCGCACTCCTATCCCCACGCGCGGCGACCTCACCTAAGCGCCTGACAAATTCATTTTTGCGACAGAGCCACTCTGGGCTCGGAACTCAGACAGCCAACCAAGCAAAGTTTATCCCTTCCTTAATTAGTTTACGCCATATAGGCACTAGTCTTTGGTAAAACTAACCAATGCCCTCAGCGTGACTTCAAAATCGTTAGCGTTAGCGTATTCCCCTGATAGAGTTAATTTGTCTTATAGAGCTCAGCGATGTGGTCAAACGTAGGAATGGCTAACAGACGGGGATTTTCCTTGCGCTTCACACAAGTCTCTGTCCCCAGTTAACACTTTGGCTTGGCTTGGCTTGGCTTGATTTAGCAATGGCATTCAGATTTCCTCTGTATGTAGCAGCCTGGTTGCTAAATTGATTCGAAGGTTTCAGAATGTTCTGTTATGTGTTCGGTCATTCAGACTGACCCACAAATCGGCCTACATTCAGTTGGAACAAAAGAAGACTTGTGAATTTTGTGATAAGTGGAAGAATTAACTGTTTGAGTTTAGGTAAGTGGAGGAATTAACTGTTTGAGTTTAGGTAAGTGCTGCAGTATGTGCTGTCTGCAGGAGCGTGAAAATTGTGAGAAAATGTTTAAAAATTGCTAAAGTGATGGAATATGTTGTTTTGCCGCTCAGCTGGTACTGTGGGCAAGTTCAGTTTCTGTAGATATCTATCTTGCAGTGAGTCTTCAAAATGCCGTTTATGTGCTGTCTGAAGGAGCGTGAAATTTGTGAGAAAATATTTAAA
>Ga0268261_10003659_pt1 | contig 11341 bp, 2 predicted proteins | sample TergutNc150P1_FD_190353 | JGI IMG/M metagenome (GOLD analysis project Ga0268261, IMG submission 190353) | Nasutitermes corniger P1 segment gut microbial community from laboratory colony in Florida, USA - Nc150 P1 (SPAdes) (version 2) | ecosystem: Host-associated > Arthropoda: Insects > Digestive... | reverse complement strand
TACATACATACATACATACATACATACATACATACATACATACATACATACATACATACATACATACATACATACATACATACATACATACATACATACACACATTTACTTCAATACCTGCCCCACAAAATCTGTGTTACCTACAAGAATATAAACTGTAATTTCCACGGCCTGTTACGTAATGCAGTTCCGGGCTATAATGGAACACAACTGCTGTGAACTTTGTGTGAATCTAATTTTCTCTGAATTGTGAAAAGATGATGACTTTCACTTTTTCTGCGTTTTTCAAAGCAGTGTACGCGGAAGTTTGCGAAGAGTAAAATTGAAAAGAATGGCAGTGCCACTCTCACCCCCTGCTTACTGCGAACTACGAGGATCGAGAGTCCAAGTCAAATAAATGAACGCACAGATGCAACAGCCTACTCATTTAACAGTCGGGGAAGTTGGACTCCTACGAATAGAGAACAATTCTGTTATATCCTGGCTTGGCTGCTTGTAACAGACACATACAAACGCAAGAACGAAAAACATATCAGTCAGTCAGTCAGTCAGCCAGTCAGTCAGTCACTCGATGAAATGACTAGACTACAGGCTAGAAGAAGTAAATGACCTTCGCTTACTGGCAGAGATAAGAGAAATATTTCTCCTCCAAACCGTCCACACCGACTCTGGAGCCCATCCAGCCACCTATTCACAGGCACCGCGGCCCGTACTCCGGGCTTTACAGTGGCAGAGGTGTGAAGCTAACCACTTACCTCACATAAGTGCTGGAATTAGGGATACGTGGAGCAATACCTCCACTAATCCATATGCTTTCTTGGCGTATTAAGCGTAATTGCAGTTTGTCGTTACCGATGATATCACATCAAATGATATTTTTAGCAGAATTAAGAATGTATGATTCTAAATTGATATATATATATATATATATATATATAAAATGAAATAAATAAAAGTCCTCTACGAACACTTGCCCGCTTTGCTCTCCCTACCACTTTTTACGGCGGGGTGCTTATACACAGGGACAACTTTAAATTCAGCCTACTTGCAGGGTAAGGGGTGTTGTCCGTGGGCACGCCATGAATGCATACGTAGTATGGCTTTACAGGTTCTTAAACTTTGCACCAGATTATAGTCTGGGGCTAGCTTCACGCCTCAGCTGCTTTATCCCCAAAGAATGGCCCCCCACTGAACACTTAATAGGAGACGGGGTGGGCCCCAGAACACACCTGAACGCTTTGGAAGAAAAAAATCCCACCCTTGTCCGGGAATCTAATCACGATTCCTCCGTTATCCAGCCCTATTCCAGTCACTATATCTACTGAGCTATCACGGCTTCTTATTTGGAGCGTAAACCTACTTATTTTTTCTTTTAAGTATGTTATTCAGCGTCGTTCTGATTTGTTATGATCATATAACTGCGGTGATAGATAAATGAGTGAGACTGGAGCCGTAGCAGACTGGTACTGACAGGGGCAATGCGAACTAATCAGAGAAAATTCTGTCCCATTGTCAAGTAATCAGTCACAAAACCCACATGGACTGGGCTGGGATTGGACGCAGGCCAGTCCATGGTGACAATTTGGCCACAAATCACCTGAGCCATACTATGGTCTAATCAGTTTCGTGTTAATGTAAACAAATTGTGCAAAACATAATGCATCTAAAGTTCTTAGGGATTTAAGATGCTGTGCCACGAAACAAAATAGATATGATACGAAATTACGCAGGTTAATCCCAACTTTTTGAAAGAGACTTCAAGAAACAGAGTGAACTGAGAGAAGTCCACTAAGGAGGCGAAGTTCCGCATTGGACTGTAGTGCCATAAAAGAAGATGAAGAAGAAGGAGAAGAAGGAGAAGAAGGAGAAGAAGAAGAAGAAGAAGAAGAAGAAGAAGAAGAAGAAGAAGAAGAAGAAGAAGAAGAAGAAGAAGAAGAAGAAGAAGAAGAAGAAGAAGAAGAAGAAGAAGAAGAAGGAGGAGGAGGAGAGGAAGAGGAAGAAGGAAAATTCCAACTTTTGAATCTTTGCTTAGGTTACATGAGTTCCAGGCAACAAATTTAGGAATAGTCGCTGCAGGATGTGACAGATTATTGCAGTAAATGTTCCGAAAAGTATCTATTTTCAGTGGCTGCTTCATTCATGTGTAGAAACATTTCAACGCGCCATTATACTGTGTGATGTCGTGTGACATAATTCCCGTGTTTTTTTTATGACAAATATATCTGGAGAAGTTAACATAGTATGACGGTTCTGGCGTCTTTCGTCAAAAGTCCATATCTGTATTTGTGACCGAAAAACTGGTGCCATGTATTTCGGAAATATTCTGCATTCTAGATTCCATTATTATGGAATCTGAGACTGTGGATATTGGGATCAGCATGTAGGTAACAATCCGTATTCAGCCTAGTCCAAATATAAGAAGCTACAGCAAGCTGCCCCTAAACGTTGATATTTATTTCTCAATATATTATTTGGCGTCATATGTTAGAAGAGTGGACGTTTCAACAGCATCGCTGTGAGAACCTCAAATCTAGCACTCCGTATTTATTCATGCATTGCATTTACAACAATGGTTTTAATAACGCAAAGCTGATAAAACTAGAGAGCTTGTACTGAAGTACAAACACACTGGATGTGAAATTCTTCTATATTTCACGTCGTTTGGATAAAAAAATTTACAATTTTCTGTGGAGCAAATCAGATTTGCTATCATGGATATTTTCTCACTGATTTCTGCCTTTCATTCCGAAACTGTGGCTGCACACTAACTAAAATTGTTTACGAGTTTTTATGTCTTGAAGATGTAGCCGTGACGTCATTAGTAAATGGTACAGTCTGGAAATATACAGGTCAGGGCTTTTGTTCCGGAATGAGTGAAAAAAAGAGTCAAGTGCTGGGTATTCGGACGCCAGACCTCTTCCTCTGGAAATGCTTCCCATTGGCCGCCCTGTGAAAGAACACATGCAGCGAGTTGTAAAATCCTTGGTCACCATGTCGTGATGGACTGCAGCTTAACAAAGAGGATGACGTGAAACAATTCGTCGACTTTGTCCCATATTTCTGGTTTTGTAACCCAGGGGTTAACAATTTGCAGACTAAGGACTTTTCATGTGATTCCTAATAAATGCTATTGGTACATTGAAATATACGTTGAATAAAAGTATTATTTGTAGAACTACACATAAAGGCTGTGAAATGCTAAACACCCGTTGTTAAGCGGACACAGCTTTCTGTACAGTTTGCTTCAACTAACAAATATTTGCTTCGCCTTGGTAGTTCCCATGTCCTATTTCATAAGGCGGACTGTGTTGTGAGAAACACGGTAAACACTGTGTCATCAAATTACTCACCCTTTATAGAATTGGAAAATTCCTATTCCTCTCATAAGAACCCACAAATGTTGGTCCATACGACTCCCTCAAATTATCTAGGCCCTATATTTAATGTCGCTTTTAGTATTATATTCCACATGTCTACTTCTAGCGACAACCAATTGTCCCATACGATCTTTTATTTAAAGGTTTTGACTAATTCTTTAATTTAAACTTCTAATTTCCTCCACGCATCGTGTATATCTCTCCCATCTCACCCTCCTTCATCACATTTGGTGTAATTTTCTCCAGCTTCCGGTTACTTCCTACGTGTTAGGTCCACACCGTCTTCTCAGACACCCTCTGTCCCTGCTCTTTCCCTGATCAGAGAGATTAAGTTCCACGCCCCTGAAAACAAGCAAAATTATATCTTGTATGCTATCGTCCATGCATTTTTAGATCGCAGACGCTGCTACAAAATATTTGAAACAAATGTTATCAAAACTTTTCGGAATATAATCTGTTTTTATTTATCCGTAAACCCAGCCTTGAAGTGTTTCCAGACGGTCAGTTTTAATTTATATAAATATGGAAAAAATGAGTTGTAAGGTGTATATGCTGTTTGTAATCTCTATCTGATACTGTTTCCTAACCTCCAGGTCATTTAGCTTCCTCAGATTAAATAAGGTATACATATATATATATATATACACTAAGCAGACCTATTGATAAATAATTTACAGGGAGTAAATGGACACACTAGAAATATTTTCAGACTAATCAGCAATCCATTATACATCCGAAAAGATTTTCTACTGAAAAGTTTTCCAAACTTAAATGGTAACGTTATGACACTCGGTCACAAAGCAACAAAAAAAATGGATTAATCCTTATTCACAGCGTGTTTCTGGGGAAATGTACAGTACGCGTATTTACATACGAAGAATGTGTTAAAGACGTAGGGTATTCGCATCAGCACCAGAGCTGATTTGGAAATCTAGGAAACACGGTGAACTTTACCTTTCCTGGTTTTGAGAAAAATCTTCAAATCGAAATTGTGAACCAACTACATGTTTCAACACAACTAGTGGTTTGCAAGAGAGTGTGTTTGGTCCTGGCACTAAAAATGGAAATGCAGTGGCAGCAAGACTCGTCGTTGATCGAATTATATCTTTCTTTTCCTTCTTGCTTCTAGTTTCTTTCTTTCCTGCTCCTTTCTTTCCTATTTACCTTATTCTGACTGATACTTCTTAGGCAAAGGTTGAATCATTATGGGAACATGATGTTTTGTGTGAGTTACACTTAATACAAGGACGTTTCGAGGTTTTCTGTAGTATCCTAATACAGTATAACTCCACTTATCCGGATTAATTGGAACGGCGAGCTACCCGAATATGCAGATAATCCGGATAATTGGAGTTTTCTTTGAAAACAGGCTACATTGGCAGTTTGAATTTGGGCTGTTACTATTTACAGTTTGTACCTGCGTCTAAACTTTTCGACTACGCCTGATTTGAAGTTCCAGAAGCTGTAACACTGTACTGTACTTGATCAGATAACCCGTAATTTCAAGGCGAGTTAGATTTGTGAAATTCTCGACAGATTTTCCCGAAGGGCCAAGCCGATTCGAATAGCCAGCGTCCAGATAAGTGGAGTTCTACTGTATTTAAAAATATCCCCGATCCGATCCCAACTATCGTTCCTGATATAAAAATGAGAAAATTAATAAACCCCAAGTCATTAACAACAATTTACCTGAAGGTGGACGAAGCAAACTCCGCAACTTCGTGTAGGTTTTTATCATATACATCTCAGATCATAGGTGATGTCCGGACGCTTTGCAGGAAAGAAAAATCGAACAATAATTCCTCTTTTATTGAAGCTGTAATCTTTTTACTGCACGGAGTTAAACATAACAGACAGTTTCTGGGTCCTTAACAGCAAAAGAAAATTTTATTAAAAAGAAAGTACAGACGTTATATCAACATTTGACGTTGGCAGGTCCGTGCATCATCATACAACACAAATAAATTCAACAAGATGCAACAGTTTCACAAGTTTATTACTTGACGCTTATGTGTTGCTCAACATGTTTCGGGCGCCTCCACGCCCATCAGGAGCTTACAACTGCATTAACAGCCTCTGGTTTTACCTATTGTCACAAGAGATATTATAAATTTAATAATAAATAAATAAATATATATATATATATATAAATTTATAATATGTCTTGTGACAATAGGTAAACCTATGGGCTGTTAATGCAGTTGTAAGCTCCTGATGATGGGCGTAGAGGCACCCGAAACATGTTGAGCGACAAATAAACGTCAAGTAATAAACTTGTGAAACTTTTGCATCTGGTTGGTTAATTTGTTTGAATTGAGTCATATCAACAATTGGACTGAGACAGATCTGTGTGATTTGGTGGCTGCGAAGAGTGATGAAAGAATTCTCATAGATAAAATAAAGAACTTAACCTCTGGACGAATGAGTGAATGAAAAAAGGGAGAAGAAAAATTGGAGGGGGACTGGGTGGTAAGAAACACTGTATTAAAAGGAACAGGAAAAACGTTCATCTACCTGACAATGACAGTTCAAGTCTTTTCGGGCAAAAGACGCAGCAACTTCTTTAAGAAAACCGGCGGGTTAATGCTGTTGAGGGCAATAACCGCTGCTTATTGTGATAATAGTACTAAACATAAATACCCTGTGTACAGTACATGTTGGTTAACACAGAAATTCTAAAACCTAAATCGCACGAAGGCTCTTCTTCTAGCCCACGTACTACGTAGATTATAGGTCTCTTGGTTTTAACGCGTGTAGTATTGTAAGTTGAAACCGATGTTTCGGAGGAACATGTTGCCTCCTGTTTCAAGACTGACACCATCCTCAGCGTTTACCCAATTACTTCAATCCTGAATATGGAGAAAGCACATTACTTAAAAATTCCAGGGTCAACCTATATAATCACAAGGTGGCTAGAAGGCTGCAATCTGAAAAGGTGAAAAATTGCACCAGTTGTTTTTGTGCAGAAAACAGTAGTGGATCAGCCGTTACAGCGACGAATAGAACTGTGTTATGCCGAAGAATGTTGGCGCCTATATAAAAAAACCGTTCCTTATTCTACAAAGAGCAAAATCAGGCGGGACGGTCTATTAAGTCCTTTAACAACTAACTAAATAACGGACTGGATAACTCATTTGGATAAATTCTCATACAAACGCAAACAGTCGCTCAATTAATCAGGAAATTTTCAGGCCTTTTAAGGAGCCGAATTATTCCTTTCCTTTTCAAAAACACAGTTTCTGCTGAGGTCTTCAAGAGGTTTCTAAATTTTGGTCACTCCTGTTACAGAATGCTTTTGGGCAACACAAAAAAAACCAGAAGCAACTGGGCAATGTAAAGTATTGGCAACTTATGCAGGCAGAACATAAAGAAGGGCAATGGGAGGCAAGTGTTCAGTGTCCTTCTGCCCAATAGCCTTACTTTTTGTGACTACCTTTTCTCTGACTTTTAGTACTTTTATGAGCAACGGAAACCCAGCAAGTGTCCCACTGGTTACAGTACAGATCGTAAGAATAATCATAGACCTTCCTGTATGGCAACTGAACTGATTCTACTATGTGTGCATACGTAGGTCCAACACTATTCATAGAAAGTATTTTCCCCGGACCACACCCGGAGCTATCTCTATCTAATCCACATTTCCAAGCTTACTTTCTGCATAATCATATTCTAAATCTCCCCTTCCCCAAATTTTATTTTCGGCGCTCCTAAAGTGACGAGGCTACGGACTGGGTTACTGAGAAGTTGGTGTTCAATTCCCAAAAGGAACAAGAAATATTTCTCTTCAACAATACGTTCGCAAGGGTTCTGGGGCCTACCCAATCTATTGGATTGGAAAGGCGATTCTGTGCAATGTGACCTTATGTGTGGGCCGTCCTATCAAAGTGGACTTTCATCGCATGTTTCCTACACTTTCATCGCCATCATCCTGGATGTAATACGATCGCACTACAGAACTTCGTACCATATTCATACAGGCCTACCGTTCGACGCCAGAAACCCCGCAAGTCCCTACAACTGACACTGTGGATTTTGTAGTAGCAGAAGAGTCAGGAATTAGGTGGGACCGGGTTAGTTCGCTGTAGAGTTGCTTGCTACTGACCATTAATATTTGAAAAGCGCTTGTGAAGTGCCGGAGCCTGCACGATGGTGCCCAGAGCATTTGGAGCTATAAATCTCTTTAAGCACCCCCTTCCAACCCCCACACCAAACTCTTTTCCACAAAACAGGAAGAAGGAAGCGAATGGACAGATGTTGCAATGTGTCCCCAATCCTTCGAGACAAGGGTTACGTTAGTTAGGTTGGTGGGGTTGTCGGTCCTGCCCAAATTTTCTCTTGTCCATTCTTCGCTTCAACTAGGCCCTGGTACCAACTTCACAATATCTATTGTCTCTTTTTTTCACAATACACGCAGAACAAAACCTAAAATAAACTGATCCGTGAGGCCCACATGTCGTCGTCATCATAGTCATCACCATCAACACTTTTTAAACATTTTTTTTTCAAGCACTGAAGTTGGCTGGTCTGCGACGGCAATGTCAACAGTATATACACATAATTAAACAGTTACTGTGCGCTGATATTTTACAGTTTATAACAGATCTTGTTATAAAAACTCTTAACCCCGTTGAAATAAGTAATATCTACTTGAGTTTTAACCAACTGCATTATCCCAGATATTGTGAAAGGACTTTGTGTGTTTTTTGTACTAAGCAGAGATCACTTTACTTGACGTTATTTTGTGAAAAGTTTCTAATTGCCAAAAAAATTCCTGTGGGTTGGGAAACAAACTTTAAAATATTATTTACACGAATTTCAGACTGTAAGAGTTAACATATTCTTACCATTGTGTTCTATACTACTGTGTTACTAACTTGAGGAAGCAAAGTCTCTATGATTATCGACATTTCTTGCGTCTTGTATCGACCGGAAATCTCAATACTTTTTCACAAGAACCGTGTTGCCCTAATGTCCTAATTCAGAAGAATTCAATTTTTCACGTTTCATATTCTGTTCCTTTTGGAATTACAGTATTATCCACCATCTATACACAGGCCCTACAAGTAATTGTTTTAGCTAGATTTGCCTATATTTCCTGTTTTTCCGATCCTTGCAACGGACTGCAACTTATAAACCGCTTTTTTATACAGTTTTCTACATCCTCCCCCTGCAGTCAAAACATTCCTCTCAGCTCTCTATTTCTCTCTCTTTTTCTCACTCTCGATCCTCATATTGCATAAAATATTATATTATGCCACTAACGACCTCTTCCCAATTTACCGCCGATTTAACCTTTTAAAGCCTACTGGTTACGTGCACCAACAGGTTTAACATTTAAGAATTTTAAATTCTGCACACACTCTATTTATGTGTTTTGTATTCATCTCAGAACAAACAGCGACTTCTGCCCCATATAACATAAAATGATTGGTTTTATAACTGAGACTAAAAGTTTTTACTGTGCGGTACGAACTGGGTCTTTAAATAAAGCAGTGTGCACTTCGTATTTAAAAGGTTAATATCCCTAAGTAAGCTGAAGAACCAAACAGTATTTAAGAGATGACATTTTCAACGTAAAATCGTAAAATCGTGAAGCTATATACAAATGTATATGACGTCATATCCCACCCACAAAACTGAAATTTGCATCAGTACTGCTGTGACAAAGTGTTATTTGAGATGTGTAATATTTTATTCTTCAGGGTTAATCTGGACCCATCTGACCACTGAAAACATGATTTTTTTCTTAACTGATGGCTTTTGATTTCATTGCTGCTACATTCGGATGTTTATGTTTTGTATACTGATTTTAATACCACGAAAAACAACAGTAAGGGGCTTTATAAAGTTGAAGATTTTCGGTAAATATGAATCTATTTTTTAGAGGATAAAGTAAAGGACGGGAATGTCTCAGCTACAATTTACAGAGCATTAGCACGGAATAGGCTTCAGAACTCGGCAATCCTTTCAAATTCTGGCCTCTATTCACTGGCGCTGAAAGGGGCTTTGAAAGCCATTACAGGGACACACATAAAGGAAAGAACGGTCAGTGAGTGTGTGTGTGTGTGTGTGTGTGTGTGTGTGTGTGTTTATGTGTAGAGGTGTCCGTCTGTGAGGTACAACGAAACGCATGAAAGGAGTTCACAGCAGAACGGCTTCCTTACAATCATCTACAGACCGCCAGCGGTTTTCACAACCAAGAAGCGACACATACTTTATCCAATGTTCCTTTCACAACTGGATGTGAAGTTCGGCCCTTCACTCTAAGTGAAGATGAGAGTTCCAGCGTATTTCAGAACATTATTACTAGTGCACTCTTTGGAAGTAAAAGTGTCGAAGTTAAAAGAAGAAACAGGAAAGTACTGTAAATATTATATCGACACTTTCGGTAATTTCTTTCGGTCCTACAAAATATGTCCAGGCAGTAAATTATTCCACATACGCATCATCATTTTACATTTATGGCTGTCAATTAAAATATTCTGTTATTCGATGACAACTTACGTACCTCTTAACGCGTTGTTAAATGAATCAATAAACAGAGAATCTTATTAACATTTTTAGGGCCCTTTGTAAAGTTTATGATATTTTTTATATTTACGTTTCACCTCCCTACAATAAAGATGTTGAGGGATTGAAAGTGGCATTTGATATTATGAAGTTCTGAAAATTTCTGTGAAGACTGAAACTTTAGGACGTTGAGGATATTTTTACAATACAACACCAAACGTTGTATTAATCAATAACTTAAATATCATTACATACAAGAATGAAATGTGATTTCCTCCGCGTTTTATTTTATATAATACATAACAAAAGTATATTTTAACAAATGTCACCGTGTAGTTTAGTTCTATAAGATACTTTGTGATTCAAACTATCAGCACCACATGTAATTGTGGACCAATATTTGAAAGATTGTAAGTATTTTTACCAAACATCATTTGTTGAACACACATAAATATAAGCCTCAATTGTTGGTGTTCGAGAAGCACTTGAAAATAATCCTAAAATCGAAATATGTTAAACAGGTATAAGAAATAGAAAAACAAAGGTCCTCATGTGTGCTGTGTTCAAGGAAATTTTTATTAGCTCACTTAGTAATGATTAATGTTCAGATTTGATGTGATTATTCAGTTTTTAGAGGAATAAAATTTTAAGAAAAGCGCAAATTATTCGCCTCAAGGAAAAAATTCTGACAGCAAGGAAACACAACCCAACAAGTAACCGTGGCAACGGTTGTAGAAAATTGTAAGACGTTTACAAACGGAACATATGGCGACACAACACTTCACTCAAAGGACACAGCTTATGGATGACTTGTTAGTAGTTCTTCTGTTGCAAGAGAAAAAAGATCACAAAAATGTTCTCTGATGAAGAAATATATCCCTGAACCATAAAAACGCCAAATAAAAAGGTTTTTAAGCTAAGAAATACAATCGACAATATTTATAAGGCTTTAATGCTTTACCAATCCTTTCCTTCAACATAAAGACGTTTCATTCTTTTCTTTTGTCCGACACATCTGATGCAGTGTGGCTCAACAGAGAGTACCCTCTAGAGCTCTGTTTTCAAGATAAAAAAATGGTGTCACCACAGACACATCTTTTTGGATAGGGGTTCTAGGGACCACAGACACATCTTTTTGGATAGGGGTTCTAGGGTTCAATGCAGTATCAATACATCTGTGGGTCGCCCTGTCGTCAAATAGCGGCGTATGCCGTGTTCTGTCTTGGTTCTGTAGAAAATATTACTGAAAATAAATGTTATTTTAACCAACAATGAAGCAGGCCCTAATCACCGAATGTTTACACCAAGTTACTACTAAGCTACTAGTCAATGATTTAACCCTTAGGTGACTAATGTCATATATATATGGAGCACCCATTCTTGATGTTTCTAGATCACACACAACGACGCAGCACAGTCGGTAGGACTCCTCTGGACGAGTGATCAGCTCGTCG
>Ga0268261_10003658_pt1 | contig 11341 bp, 11 predicted proteins | sample TergutNc150P1_FD_190353 | JGI IMG/M metagenome (GOLD analysis project Ga0268261, IMG submission 190353) | Nasutitermes corniger P1 segment gut microbial community from laboratory colony in Florida, USA - Nc150 P1 (SPAdes) (version 2) | ecosystem: Host-associated > Arthropoda: Insects >... | reverse complement strand
AAAATCAAAGTTTTTAAATGTGTTTCTAATACTTATCGTAATCGTCGTAAACGTTTTAATTTAAGAATGTCTCTCATTTGTGGCATTATTAATTTTGAAGCTCGTTTTTAGTTTCCGAGGAGGTCTACTTTAAATACTTCTGTTACATTTAATGAAAATGGAAGCTTTGTAAATGTGAATTTGGTTCCTGTCAGTTCGTCAAGTAGCCTTCTAAGCCACTTATCACTTTCAGAAATACCTCTTTCATTTAATAAAGATGAAATAGAAGAAGAGTCGACTACAAACTTTAATGTAGAGAACATTCACAATGTAAGAGCTACAACATTATTAGCTATAGCTTACGACCCAGAAGCAACAATAACTTTACTCGGAAGAAATCATACAGGTGTAGCTGGAGGAAACATTGCCTTAAATAGACGATACACAAATGTACCTATTAGAGTTACAGCAGAAGGAAGAACAACAACTTATATTTTAAATATACTTACTGGTGCTATTACTAATGCACAGCCTCCATTAGAAGATGAATATGATGAAGACTATGAAAATGATTGGCCTGAAGTATTGCAACCTCCGACTCTGGAACCTCCAGTAGTACAACCTCCATTATTTGAAGATGGACCAGATGACAATTGGGTACTTCCACCACAAACTACAACAGTTTCATCAGTAACACGAGTAAATGCAGCAACGCCAGCAATAAATGTTACTTCTCCTAGATTGTTTGAAATTTATATAGACAATACAAATTCATTGTACTATTTAGAAAATGAACTTGATATGGTTATAATAGATGACGAATTTGTAACATTAACAATACCATACGAACTATTATATTCATTAGTAGATGTTGATGATTTGTATAACGTTCGTCTATATTTAACAATATACAATGAAGTTGTAGATATAAGAATTACCGCATACGGTGAGCCACTAGAACAATTAGACATAAACTATATTTTGCAATTAAGTCTTGATTTAGAAGAAGATATAAACACTTATCGAGTAGTAGCAATTTTAGAAGATGGTAGTATACTTGGTGGTAGAGTAGAATTAGGTACATTTGTTTTATCTACAAATGTATTAGGTTCTTTTAGTATACTGTATATAGAAAATTTAAGACGTTTTGTTTTAAGTACACAGTCATACATCATAGTAGATTTAGCAGAAAATATAGATGATATATTAATGGATGTACGACCAATAATTCAACAAGGAAGAACGCTTATTCCTATTCGTTTTGTTGCATATGCACTTGGTGCAGACGTTGCATGGAATCCAGATACAGCAACTGTAATTTTGAGCCTTGAAGGTTACAATATATTTTTTGCAATCGGAGAACTTGTAGAAGGAATGGATATACCAGCCCAAATAATAGATTCTCGTACATTTGTTCCACTACGTTTTGTAGCAGAAAGACTAGGTGCTTATGTTGGTTGGAATCCAGAAACTGCAATAATTGAAATAATAAGAGTAACAAGGCAATAAAAAAGTTATCAAAAAAAATGTCTTAGAAATTTAATTTCTAAGACATTTTTTCAATTAAACAGTATTTATAATTTTGTTAGTCATTCAAAGAATTAGAAGAACCCAAAACATCTTTTATTTTACTTTGTACAAGTTTTTGAACATATTCACGTCCATCACCCATATATCCTCTTGGGTCAAAGTTTTTTGGATTCTCTGCTAAACTTTTTCTTATATATGCTGTCATACCTAATCTTATATCTGTATCCATATTTATTTTACATACAGCCATAGATGCTGCTTTTCGTAACATTTCTGTTGGTATACCCTTTGCACCAGCAATATCTCCACCGTATTTATTGCAAAGCTCTACTGAATGTGGGTCTACAGAAGATGCACCATGTAAAACTATTGGAAAGTTTTTAAAACCTGCTGCTTCTAATTCTTTTGTTATAGTTTCTAATCTATCAAAATCTAATTTTGCATCACCTTTAAATTTGTAGGCACCGTGGCTTGTTCCTATTGCAATAGCAAGAGAATCTATACCAGTTCTTTTTACAAAATCTACAGCTTGGTCTGGGTCTGTAAAAGTTGCATTTTCTGCTTTTACATCTATTTCGTCTTCAACACCAGCAAGTACACCGAGTTCAGCTTCTATAGATACACCATTTGAATGTGCATATTCTACAGCTTCTTTTGTTTTTTGTACATTTGTTTCATAATCGTAATGGCTACCATCGAACATTACAGATGTAAAGCCAAGAGAAATACATTGTTTAACTGTTTCTAAATCTGTTCCATGGTCTAAATGTAGGGCTATATCTATTTTTGTTTCTTCTATTGCTGCTTTTACCATTGCCAAAAGGTATCCTCCACCTATGTATGTTAAAGCACTTTTAGAAACTCCCATAATAAGAGCCGAATTTTCCAATTGACCAGCCCTTGCAATTGCTTGTATCACTTCCAAATTTCCAATATTGAATTGTCCTATAGCATAATTTTTTGAAAATGCTTTTTCGAACATTTTTTTTGTTGTAACTAAAGCCATTCTTGCCTCCAGAATTGTATAATTTGCAATTAATAATCACCATTAAATTATAACACTTAAATTCATATTTTGACAACTTTTTTTAATTTCAAAAAAATTTTAATTATTTTTTAGTATGCTCCATTCAGATTCTTTAAAACCTATCAAAATTTTGTCCGATATTATAATTGGTCTTTTTATAAGCATTCCATTTGTAGATAATAATTTTAGTTTTTCATCATCTGTCATACTTTCTAATTTGTCTTTTAACCCTAATTCTTTATAAACATTACCAAATGTATTAAAAAATTTTTTTATGGGTAAATTACTTTTTTCGTACCATTCTTTTAATTCTTCGTATGTTGGATTATTTTCTTTTATATTTCTGTTTTCATATTCAATTTTATTCTTATCTAAAAATTTTTTTGCTTTTTGGCAAGTTGAACATTTTGGGTAATTTAAGTATATCATTCATTTTCTCCTATCATAATTAAAGTATATTTATATTATAGTATATAAAATTTTTTTGTGCAAAAAATAAAGAAAATATCAAAATTAGCACTTTTGTTTTACAAATGTTGTTAAATCAATCTAAATCGATTGTTATAAACTAAATATTGGAGAAAAAATGAAAAAAAATATATATACAGATTTAGCTGTAGAACTTCACGAGTTAGTTTGCGAAGAGAAGAAACAAGTAAAAGAAGAATATGAAATAGACGGAGTAAAAGTAAGTGTTTCTAAACATGGAGATTCTATAGAAGTTACAACGGTAGAAGTGTTAGATGAAATGGGAGAGAGGGAGATAGGTAAACCTATAGGAAATTATGTAACAATAGAATCTAAATCTATGAAAGAAAATGACATAGATATACATGAGAGTATAATAAGCATAATGTCCAAAAAATTAAAAGAAATATATAACATAGATACAGATAGTCAAATTTTAGTAGTTGGTCTTGGTAATTGGAATATAACTCCGGATGCTCTAGGTCCAAAAGTAGTTTCAAAAGTTTTAGTTACAAGACATATACCAGAAGATTTATTACCTCAAGAAAGCCATAAATTACGCTCTGTTAGTGCAATATCACCCGGAGTAATGGGTATAACAGGTCTAGAAACTGCAGAAGTAGTAAAAGGTATCGTACAAAGAACAAACCCAGATTTGATTATAGCTATAGATGCTCTAGCATCTAGAAGTGTAAGCAGGATAAATTCTACAATACAAATTTCGGATACAGGTGTTTCTCCAGGTACTGGAATGGGTAATAGAAGAATGCGAATAAATGAAGAAAACATGGGAGTACCAGTAATAGCTATAGGAGTACCTACAGTTGTAGATGCTGCAACTTTAATAAATGATACAATGGATTATATAATAAAAGATATGGCAACATATGTAGAAAAAAATAGTGATTTTTACAAAATGCTAGATGAACTAGGACTTGAAAACCGATATCCACTTATAAAAGATATACTAGAACCATACGAAGGAAATATGTTTGTAACTCCAAAAGAAGTAGATTCTGTTGTAGATAGAATTAGTAATATTATAGCAAATAGTATAAATATATCTTTACACAAGGGTATAACAACAGATGATATAAATCGGTATATGTACTAAATTTTTTAAATAATCAAAAAATATAGGGAATTTTTTCCCTATATTTTATTTTACCTAATCAGAATTATTTTTATTAAATTTTTATAGTAAAAGTATACTCTAAATAATAAAAACATACATATTTATATTTTTTAAATTTTCTGTTATAACATTTACATTTTTTTCGTCTATGTGATTGAAAACTTCTTTAAATATTATCAGAAATTCATTTGTATTGTATAAAGCCCTTGCTATACTTAGTCTTTGCTTTTGACCTGTAGAGATATTTATATTATTTTCAAATATTACTTCGTTGTATATATCTCTTTTTTTAAATTCCTCTTTTAAACTTACTGTTTCTAGTATGTTTTCTAGTTTAGATTTATCTATATCATTTGTATAAGCAATATTTTTAGCAATTGTATCTGTTATTAAAGAAAAATCTGATTTTACTATACCACAAATCATATTTTTAGTTATATATTTGTATAATTCATCAGTACAATCATAATATATTTTATTTTTTTCAAAAACATTGTTATTAAAAACAAATTGATTTTCATTTTGAATTTTAATATCGTTATCATCTTCTATTTTGTAATTAATATTAAGCAAAACATTGTCTCTGGTTACTTGATTTATATTTTTTATAGAAATTTCACTAATTTTTATTAAATTCCAAAATTCTATAAAAATACTGATATTATTAAATCCATATGAGAAAAATGTTAAAAACAATAAAATTTGTGCAATATTAATATGAGAATTATTTATATTTATAGCAGTATAAATAATTATAACCAAAGTACTTACATTATAAGATATAGCCCCTAAAGAATTTAGTATATTTTCTAATACCTCTTTTTTTACAGTTTTTTTATACTCATTTTCAAATTTTTCTTCCAAAGCTTCCATATATTTTTTATTTTTATCTATGGACTTTACTATTTTCTTTTTAGATATTATTTTTTGCAAAATTTCAGTAGAAGAAATAGAAGATAAGCGTTGTTCATCTGTAAATTTTGATAATAACTTAGCCATTAATATAGAAATATTAAAGAAAATAAAAGATGTAGAAAACACTATAATAGTTAATAATGGATTTATACTTAATAATATAGAAATACCAGCTATGTAAAATACCAAATTACAAAAAGTATCTATTTGAATTGAAAGTAATTCTTTTAAATTTTCTGCATCTTCTTCTAATATATTTATAACTTTACCAGAGTCAAAATTATAGTCTGTATAAATTTTGTTTTTTACTATACTAAACTGAATTATACTTTTACAATAAAATCTAAATAATGTGTCTAAAATTCCTCCAATATATGTAGATACTATACTTGTTACTGTAATAATAGAAAGAATAAAAACAAATCTTATAAAAATATCATAATTTCCATTTTCTATAGATGATAATATATTTGAAATAATTAAAGATATTATCAGAGGAAACGTTATTATAAAAAACCAAATTATTATATTAAATAAAAATATATGTGGTTTATACTTAAATATAGTTTTATTCATACTTAATAAAATTTTAAAAGTCTTCATGCTTATACCTCTTTTAATTCTAATTCTGCAAAATTCACACTTAAATCTGCAAAATTTTCAATTATTTTATTATGGTCAACTATTAAAATTGTTTTATAATGAAATTTATTTTTTATTATTGTCATTAATTTTTCTATTATGTTTTCTTTTAAATTAGCGAAAGTTTCGTCAAATATAATAAATTCAAAATTACTGTGTAAAGCTCTAACTATATTTAAGATTCTTATATTGTTTAAATCTAAATCTTTATAATCTTCTAGTTCTAAAGTTTGAATATTTAATATATTTATTTCAAAATATATATCTTCGGTTAACTGAATACCCTCATTGTCTATATATAGTATATTATTATATATACTTGCATTATATAATTTTCTTTCATTTATCTCATCAATATAATATATATCCCCATCCTTTTCTTCTATTCCTGCAATAATTTTGCAAACGCTAGATTTTCCACATCCAGAAGGACCATATATATAATTAATTCCCTCTATTATTTTCAAATTTATATTTTCAAATATTATTTTATCTTCATATTTTAAAGAAAGATTTTCTATTTCTAAATTTTTTATTTTTATGTTTAATGGATAACTTTCTTCTATATTTACAAGATATTTTTTTATACGTTTGTAACTATTTTTTGTAACCAAAGCATTTTGAAATAAATTTTGAATATTCTCTATAGGAGATTTGATAATTCTAATATATAAAAATATTGAAAAAAGTTGACCTATAGTAAGTGTTCCGTCAAAAATCATAAGACCACCCAAGAACAGAAATAGTATTTCTCCAAGTCTTATTACTACCAAAGATAATACCCATATTTTATATAAATATTTTTGTTGTTTAACTTCTGTTATTTTCAAACTTTGATATGATTTTTTTAATCTTTCTAAAAAATAGCCTTGTTTTTTTAAACCTAATATAAGTTCTGATAATTTTAAAGTTTCTAGTAATGTTTTAGATAAATTTTCTTCATTTTTTCTATTTTCCTCTAATGTGTTTGAATTATTTTTATTTATAAAAAACAACATATTTAAAATTGATACAAAGAACCACAAAACAAAAACTAAGAATATATATGGGTTATAGCTGAAAATAAAATAAAAAATAAAAATTATTAAAAAGAAGCTATAAAATATTGATATGATAGTGGAAGATAAAAATTTTCTTATTATTTGTATGTCTTTTTGTACTAAATTTAAAATTTCCCCATCAGATTTATTTTTTATTAAATCACGATATACTATGTTTTTAGTTATTTTTAATTTCAAATAATTAGATATTTTAAATGAAAACTTATAAAAAAAATAATTATTAAATCTAGAAAGCAAATAAAAAACGATTAAAGCAATTACATAATTTAAAACTAAGTCTAAAATATTTGAAATATTATCTGTTGAGATATAGTCTATGAATCTGCCAGTATAATCAGATAAAATTATACTTAAATATGTTATAATAGGAATTAGTATGAATAATAAACTATAAAAGATTTTAATTTTTTTCATTATTTTTCTCCAATTTGATATCTAATTTAGGGATATATTTAATTTCTCTAATTACAATATCTATATGTGTAACAATTTTAAATAGAAAAAATCAATAAAAAATAATTATTTCAACTTTTTTATTGATTTTTTTATGATTTTCAGTTATATATTTTAGAACTGTTTCGTAAAGTTTGTTTTACTGTTCTGGTGGTCTATCTTCACTGCCCCAGCCACCACCTATCAAATCAAAAGGTTTAATTAAATATAAAAAAAACATTTAGAAATCCTCCCATCTTTTTTTGTAATCTTCTACTACTTTTAACATTATCTCATAAGCTTTATCTTCACCTAATTCTTTTAACTTAGATAAACCTTCATTTATAGTATCTTCATCTTTAAAGAATGCACCTTTTCTCACGAGAATTAAACTCATATGAAATTGGAAATTGTGTTCCTCACAAAATTCTATTGCATCTTCGAGTTTTTCTTCAACTATATAAGACTCATCATCTGTTTCAGAAGAATCCATTCTCAAAAATCTTACTGAAAGAGCATTATAAAGCCAAGCTGTAATATTATTAGTCCCCTTAATATGATTAGAATAGTATTTTTTAAGTTCATCTAAAGCACATTCAAACAAAAATATAGCTTGCTCAACTCTTTTTGTGTAAGCAAGACATACAGATAAAAATTCCAAATCTCTAGCACTCCACCTACTAGAATTTTCAATTCTATCAAAAATCGGCTTTGCAATTCTACTTAATCTCAGAAAATTTTCATAAGTATTATCATATTTAGCTTCTTTTTCATAAATTATAAGTAAACGTAAACCGTCTTGAAGTACAGAGTCTATCATATTAGCTTCATTTTTACTCATATGTTTCAAAAAATCTTCTTTTAGTTTTGCAATTTTCTCTGTTTCGTGATTTCCCTCAAGAGAAAATACTTCATCTAAAAGTTGATTTTTTATAACATCATCTTCGGATGGTATATTTTTTCTTCCCATTTCATAATAATGCACCCTCTCTTTTATATTAGCCAATAAATTTTTACTACAACTTTTTTTAAGTATGTAATTTAAAAACATTGTTGTATTCTTGATAATTTAAGAAGTAATTATTGGCTCATAAATATATTTTATCACATAATAAGCTATGTTTCAACATATTTTTGTGATATTTTTCTAGCAATTTCTGTAAATTTATAAAACCTGAACATTTTAGTATAAAATTATATTTTATCTAGCAAAGAACACATTACATTATTTTTTGAATTATGTATATTATTTAAAAATAAAGCTCTTGTTCTACAACCTTCAGAACATAAATCACTATGTTTACAATAATTTTGATATATGATTTTAAATCTAATTCTTTTAAAACAGGCTTATTAATATAAAAATTATAACAATATTACACATAATATTTAAATTACTTGTTAATTCTATTATTGCTGTTTTTATACTATCTTCTTTTATTTCATTAAATATTAAATTATCTATTTCTTGAGGTAAAATATTTTTTTCAACTAACTTTAAAGAATATTCTCCATATACATTTTTATATAACTCATTTCTTACTAATTCGAAAAATTTTCTAGATATTTTATATTTTTTATTATTACTTTTTACTTGTACATGATTATCGTATAGGTTGAAATTTACTTCGTGTGTCATCGTGAAATTCTCTCCTCTCTTTAATAATTTCAATTAACTTTTATACAAATAATATATCAAATTATTCTAATTTTCAAAAGAGACAAATATGTACCCTTTATAAAAAATATTGTAAAATTATAAGATTATATGATAAAATATGTTTACTTTATTTTAGAAAGGATAATAAAATGTATTATAATTTTTATTAAAATTTATCTAATTATATTGGAAATGGAATAAAATATTTAAGAAAATCTAAAGGAATTTCACGTGAATCACTTACAAAAGATGGTACAGAATTTCAAATATGTGCTGCAAAAACATTAAAAAGAATAGAAAATGGTCAAACAAACGTGAGTATCTGCTTATTAATAGAAATTTTAAAAGAATTAGATACAAACTTAGAAGAGTTTTCAAAAAATTTTATATATCATAATTTTCATGAATATTTTTATGATATTTGGAACGATATTTATAAATTAGATAGAATTAATTCTGAAAAAAAATTAAATATCTTGAAAAAAAATGATATTTGTATTTATAATTTCTTACAAGATATTATTATTTGTGAAGCAATTATTACTTTAAAATTTTACGATAAAATAAAAGCACGAGAAATGTTTATATTAGTATTAAAAAAAATTTGTTTTAAAATTTTTTTTAATAATTCAAATACAATAAATTTAGATATGATAGAAAAAGTACATTTATCTAAAAATTGTTATAAAGTTTTAATAGAATTTTCTAAAACTGAAAATTTAGGTAATTTAATTCTTATTAATTCAAAGATTGAAAAATCTTTATATAAAAATAAAAATATTGATAAAACTACAAAATATAAATTTTTAATATAAATTTATTATATAATTTCTAATGTTATTTTACAACAAGACCCAAAAAATATAAAAATTATTTATTTTTGTAATAAAGCAATATCTCTGTGTAAAGAAATAGATAGTAATTTTTATTTAGGTTTTTTATTTTTTCATAGAGCATTTTTTCTACATAATAGAGGATACAATGGTATTGCAAATTCAGAATTTAACAAAATTTTTTGTTTTTTAAAAGCAATAGGGGATTTTAATCATTTAAATATTGTTAAACATAAATATAATCAACTTGTTTTAAAATCTTTTTAAAGTTTCAATGAGGGTGATACAAGGGGTAATGCGTGGTATACTCAATGATAAAAAAACAGATAGCAAAAAGAAGGAAAAATAAAATTGATTCAGAAAATTTATTAGGAACAGAATACACTGGTTTAAAAGGTCAGGAATCTGTTAACAAACTTTTAGAAGAAAAACAAGGTCATGTAAAATCAGCATTTTCACACAATGATATAGGAGATGTAGCACTTATTTGGAGAGATGACAATATTGGCTTACAACAACGGTTATATACCAAAAATAGCATATAGTCGAATTTAAGAGGATTTATAAGTAAAGAAACAACTATAGAATACATCTCAAAAGATTTAGAATAACAAATGGTTTTACGTGAAAGTCTTTTAAGTCTAGTACGAAAAGTTAGATGTTTACGTTCAATCTTTTGAGTGTTTTTCTTCTTCCGTGCTAGTTACACTTTCTTGATGTTCTTCTTTGTATTCTCTTCCACCAAATTTTGTAATTACATAGCTATCTGGTCTAACGTTTGGTATAAGTATTTCACATTGCAGGTTAGTCCAAAAATGCCCATTATTTGTGCCTAGTACAGTTCCTGCACTTGTTGTTACTCTAAATTCACCATTTTGTATTGGGTCGCCTGTTACTGAGTTTCTGAGTGTAATTAACAAACTTCCGTATGGGTCATTTGCAAAAGTAAGTGGTACTACTGATGTTCCATCTGCACGTAAAAATACGTGCCCGATATTGTTTATACCTAGTGCAAAGTTTGTTGGTGGTATCACTTCTCTTACGAGATAATAACCCGGGTATAAGCCTGTGATATGGATAACCCCTGAATTATCTGTTGTCCAAGTACCCATTACTGTACCGTGAAGTCCTGATGTATCTCCACCAATTACACGTATTAATTTAAATGTTGCTTCTGATAATAGATGTCCGTTTGTGCTATTTACTTTACGAATTACTATTGTGTTGAGTGGTCAGTTCCAAACGTCAAGCTATACTGATAGGTAAGTCTACTGTTTCTGAGTTTCCGCCTTTTCCCCCAGTTCACACCGTACATGATAGTTTCCCATCATACGGCGTTCCAACAAGTATTTATACGATGTTACTTATTTCTATCTTTTTATTTTCAGTTAATAGTCTTAAAGAATTAACTCTCTTCAACGCTTTTTGGTCAAGTTTTAGTTTATTAACGTATTTATTTATTGTTTCTGGAAGTTTACAGTGTATAAGTTTATGGACATCTGCTTTCAGCCAAACAAGATTGTTAGACCTCATCGGAAACTAAAAACGAGCTTCAAAATTAATAATGCCACAAATGAGAGACATTCTTAAATTAAAACGTTTAAGACGATTACGATAAGTATTAGAAACACATTTAAAAACTTTGATTTTAGCAATCAT
>Ga0268261_10003657_pt1 | contig 11343 bp, 7 predicted proteins | sample TergutNc150P1_FD_190353 | JGI IMG/M metagenome (GOLD analysis project Ga0268261, IMG submission 190353) | Nasutitermes corniger P1 segment gut microbial community from laboratory colony in Florida, USA - Nc150 P1 (SPAdes) (version 2) | ecosystem: Host-associated > Arthropoda: Insects > Digestive... | reverse complement strand
GGATATTTGTCTGTTGTGAGTGTCGTGTGTTGTCAGGTAGAGGTCTCTGCGACGAGCTGATCACTCGTCCAGAGGAGTCCTACCGACTGTGCTGCGTCGTTATGTGTGATCTAGAAACATCAAGAATGGGTGCTCCATATATATATGACATTAGTCACCTAAGGGTTAATTTTGTGCACGATTATAAGGCAACATCCTCCCAAGACAATAAAGCAGGAAAAAATTCTCATCTTATATTTTGGTAAATATGGCAACTAAAAATGCATGAACAGCATAAAATATCTGCCAATATTACACTTTTTATGCTACTTTCTTGATATGAACCATAAAAGTACCTAATGTATCCACAAAATACCAATATCCTTCATTGTAACTATGTGAAGATTAGGTAGCATTCAAATGGTCATACGACAAAAACATGAACAAACACAAATGTAATAAATGTGGCAACAAGACTGCTGACATAAAAGTGCCATCACCTGTGATAAATATTGTTTTCCTTCTCTAATCTTTTACTGTAGTTGACAGAATGTTTTATTGGACAGTTATGCTCAGCAGACACTGCTTCATGACCACCACAATGTTCACAGATTACTGACTAAAGCTGGCAGAAAATGATGCCTTACACAGCACCATTACAAAACTACATTAAGTTATGAATGAATAAAATATAAAAACTTATAGAAAAAAAAACAATGGTTATGCATGGATGCAATAAAAGCAGCCTGAAACATGCTTACACTCGGAGTTACTAAACAGGTACCTCCTACACTTAAAGCCATGTGCTCCACAATGTAATATGTATTCAACATGGATAAGAATCATGGACACTACAAACATTATAACATGACAGGCTTGGAAGCAGTACAAACAAGTGTCACGAGGTCTTTATGTGAAGAGTCCTGATGATAGCAACAGTGAGTAACAGTTAATATTGTAGAAGACATTAGATATAATTAAGAGCAGAATGGTATGTAATCAGGATGCACACACTTCAACATCTACATCAAACTGACAGTAGTAGTAATAGTAGCAGTGGTGGTGGTATGGTGGTAGTATTAGTAGCAGTAGTGGTGGTGGTGTGGTAGCAACAGCAGCAGCAGCAGCAGTAACAGTGGTGGTGCAAGCAGTAGAATAGTGACTTAAATGCTCTCAGCTAGGGATTTTAACTGAAGGGAGCAATATTCATACTGAAGAAAGTGACAGTAGGCCAATTCAACAGTGTGCATGCAACATCACAACAGCACACCACCACACGAACCATAAAGTTCATGAAAACAAGAAAACCAATCAGACGGTATGGATTATGGTATGTTATATAACTTGCCATGAAGGAACATTACAGTCAATTGGATACACAACATTTCAAAACATGCATTTGGAAAAAGCATGTACATTTGTCCATTTTGTTTTCATATGAATCTAATTAACTACAAACTGCTGAGAGGGGCACTACAGTTCGAACCTACTTATCTCCCAAATATCAATTATCTGTATCCTATGCTCTATTCTGTGACATGACAAAGAACCACACTTCTGGAAGTTATAATACAATTTAAGGACCTGTAAGTTGTGTCTGGGATTAGGCCTTCCAACACGTGCTCTAATGCTGGTCCACTAGTAGATTCCATATGGTCACTCATGTCTATATTGTAATGAAGGATATCTGCACCATGGCAGGCTGGCTCCTGCCACGAGAGCTTAATGGTAGTTGGTGTGACTACATGACGAGTCACACAAACAGCAGCAGGTGAAGACGGAGGTGTAATGGTTGGACTTGCTTTTGAGATTGCACTCCACCCAGCATTGTTACCAGCCTGCACAAGAACAAACACATTATAAGCAACATACCCTCACGTCTGACTGTTGCTAATGGGGATATCACGTTACCAGGATATGACACTACCTGTCTGTAGTACAGTATCTGCAATATGCAGAGTCACCTTGGGGGGGAGGGGGGATAAAATTTAAAAAAAAATTATCTGTCCATTACTGTAAGTCTACAAGTTTACAGAGTGGGTAATGTTGCTATCCACAGGGGCCATGTACACCAAATCCACCGTGTACCATTCTGTAATACGTATTACAATATATGTTTTATGTAAAATAAGCATGCAGCAATAAGGGCAAATGTGAAAGGATGTTTGCATCTGTACACATATTACAAGGATCAGTTCACAGGTTACCTATACACATGGTCATTTAAACTGTATTATCAGCAGTGATCTATTGTAGTCATTTTCACACACCCCTTTAATCTTTCCACTAATGTTTAAATCTTCATAAATAGTAATGTGTATGACATTTTCATCATTTTTTTACACAGACCTAAGAAAATATAATTTAATAAAAAATCTCATCAACTGCATAGTACATACAGGAAGAAAGATATCAGGTTATAAAGGAAGACATGTAACAGCTCCTGAAACACCTATCCAAACACAAGCCTGCTTCATAGTCATGGCACCAATATATTTTTTCATATATTTCTGTGTTCTGAACACATTACACATTATCTCTGGAGTTAGGCCTTCTTTCCTGTGGCAAGAATTCACTCTACAGAATGATGTTCCTTAAGTCTTTTAGAGGTGGTTCAGTTTAAGGACAGTCGATGTGAGTTCCTCTACGAGGTATTTTATTAGCAGGAGCCCAAATTTCACAGAATATACTCCTTTGTTTTTGGGCATAGAGTAACATACAGAGTGTATCTAAAATGCTTGGACACACTTCTGGAGTGACTTCCCCACACCAAAACAAGGAAAAAGTTCATATCGACATATGTCGGCAAAAACTTAATTTATGTGGCACAGCCCAACAAAGTGCCAAACTCAACCTTTTGGACTTTTATCTGTCGGGACACTTAAAAACCCTAGCGTATTCAGCACCAATCGAAAATAAACAGACGCTTCACCAGCACATTTATGCCACCTGCCAAACCATTCACAACTGCCCCAGGACCTTTCAAAATAAGCGACAGTCCATGATCAGACACGCCCATTTGTGCACTGTTTCAGGTAGAGGCCACTTTGAACAACTGATATGAATTGTGACTTGATAAACAATAAGAACTCAATGATTATTAAACTGGGAATGTGTACTGTAAATGTATTGTGACAGTTGTTGTAAGTACAATATTACATAATTGAGTTAATTAATGTTGAATGTAGTCTTTCAGTTAAACTCAAAAACCACTGATTTCCAGACATATATCTACAACAAATTTTTCTTTCTTTCTTTTAACGTGAAGATCTCTCTCTTAAAGTTTGTTCCAAGAATTTTAGATACATTTTATATATACCAGTCACATCATGTAATGGAAGACAGCTACAGTGGGCAGTTCTTTGTCCCAAACTACTGCAAACCTTTCCCTCACTCCAGCATGATATAACACTACAAGCTACATTCCTTACGTTCTTTATTTACTGCCAAGTGCAGTTCACTGTCTTCACAGTTACTCACCTCTCATACTGCAAAGTCTTTAAGCCTACACCTCTTGAACAGTGACTGAACTCTTCCTTCTTTTCCATTCTTTACTATGGAACATACACTTTGCCTAAAGGCTAGCAAATCTACCTACACAGTTTGTGCTCTTGCATTCCAAGAATTTAGCCAATCATGGAAAACTGTAAAAGGTCTCCATCCTCAGACTGTGGCCACAACCAGGATTACATTCTACAAATTTGCCGACTGCCACCAAGTTTTGTTAAGTCTGCATTCAAACACCTACTTATCTTCATAACTTAAGAAATAACACAACTGGAACAACTTTTATATTAAACTTGGAAGAGTCTGGAGGAACGTACTGCAGAAGCAGCAGACAACCCTCCTTCATACCCAAAGTATTGTCTAGAGCCACCTGCTGTCTTAGAAGTTAAGAATTACCCACAAGTAGTATGGCTGGATAATTCTGAACAGTTTTGCATGGCCATCACAAAAGTGTGTGTACTTCTGCGTATTCCAGCCCTTCAGACAGTAAACTGCCCACGCAAAAGAAGGGAGGTCGGGGGAAAAGGGCAATGAACAGCACGCAGTTTTTTAAATAAGTGTTGGTTTCTCCACTATGCCCATTACCATTAAGATAACATAAAACCACATAAAATTTTATAAAGGTGACATCTTCTCACTTCCTAATTCTACAGCAAGAAGACCAGAACTTTTCAAAATTTCCTACTGTGCACTGGCAGAAACATTCTAAAAAAACACTCACTATCCCAAGTTACATAGAACTAGCAGTGGGGAGTGGATACCACATGATGTTTCCCATAATGCAGGCATAATGCTCATGCCTTAACCACATAAATCTGACACCCATCCCAATCCTATGCCTTGTTCATCAATACATATCAGTTTCCTGGTTCATCTCAATTTTCAGTGTGAATGTTTCTAACTGCATATGTTCTGTAGGCACTGTTTGTGTGACATCATCAAAGAAAATACATTCAACTGAACTACATTCATCCACCTTACCATCATTAACCCTTAGGCTACTAAGGTCATATACAGGGTGTCCCAGGAGGAAGGGACAAAACTTCGGGAGAGTGTTCCTTATGTTAAAATATACCGATATAACCCAAAACACCTATATCCAAAGTTGAACGTTTACGGAGATAATGGCCAGAGAAAAGTGTAGTCTTCTGGCGGGTCTACGCACTGTACCTTGTCAGCTGACAGCCTTACGCATGTCTGTCCTCCACTGCCTTGTCAGATTACAGAAATACTGCTGACGCTGAACAGTAAACTGCCTCCCTGTTGATAATGCAGTACACAGTACAGCTGCATTGTGAATAGTTGGCATGTCATGTATAGTGCTTGGAACCCTTAAGGACAACTATGATGTGAGTGCAGGTTTTTTTGTAGTTCAATTTAATGGCTTTATGTCACTCACAAGTTAGTTTGATGTTACGTACAGATATTAACATTACAGAAACCACATATTCCTTCCAGTTTTAATATGTATTTGGTAATCAATAAGTGTGTAACAGCTGTCAAAGTTTCAAACTTCTCTGGCCATTATCTCCATAACCGTTCAACTTTGGATACAGGTGTTTTGGGTTATATCGGTATATTTTAACATAAGGAACACTCTCCCGAAGTTTTGTCCCTTCCTCCTGGGACACCCTGTATACATCTGTCACATATTAAAGGTATCATTTATTTTGGAATGGGCATGATAGAATGGAATAGCATTTATTTACATTTCACTGATCCATTAGAGTAACAAGGGTTTGAATATATTACTATTAATGTAATATAATGTAATATATCGCTCATTTGCGACAACAATGTCACAACTCAAAATGTGCGATTTTTCAGGAGAGACTTTTAAGGGTTTTGAAGTGCTATAATTTTCTATGAGTGCAACAGCGACACAACTGCTCTCTAACGGTAAGTTTTGCAAACTGCGTTATGACACTATACCTGTTAAAAGCTATATTTCTGTGAAAGGTTAAAGTGATTATTTTCAAATAGTGATTTGTGCAATTTTCAAAATAAGTGATTCAAATCAATGGAACAACTAGTTAAAAAATTTTCATCTTGGTCTGAGTACATCATGTGCAGTGGGATGTCGTTTCTAGAATTGGGTAGTGACGTGTGCTCCGAACCAGGTGTCGCGTAGGGAACCTCATCTTGTACTTTCCGTTCATGAGTAAGCATTGCTGACCTCCTCGGGTTCTTCCCATGACCTGAAACATGAACTTTTTGTATCCATGCAGAGGGTCTTACACATGCCAAAAAGTGCTTTATCTTCTTATCTCACGTTCATGTAGGTCATCCTTTGTTTACAAAACATTTTTCCTATGGTTCTTGTCTCATAATTGATTCAAAAAGTGTGATAATGCTTTCTTTGTATTGTGAGTTCATGTGTATTATAACTTTTTGTTTCAGACTGTTGCTAGATTGAAAGAAGTCAATGCAAGGTGGCACAGAGATTATTCTGAGTACTCAAGCTGTGAAAAGAATCCTGCTAAGGTATTTCATCATCATCATTATTGATACGCTCTTCTGATTGCTGTTCCTTGGACTTATATTTGAAGTCATTTGTTTATAGTTTTTTCAATGTTCAGAGCAGTGATAGAGCAGAAATATTCTCACTGAATTTGATATCCCCACGAAACTAGTATGGCCAATAAAAATTAATCTAAATGAAGGCTGTAGTAGTGTCCAGGAAGGCAAGCATTTGTCTGACATATTTATTATTTAAAAACAGGAGGTGCTCAGTTGAATTGCTTTTCAACTTTGTTTTAGAACATGCCTGCAGGAAAGTTCAGGCAAACCAGGAGCCCGAAATCAACTGGCACACTTCTGTGTCTGGTGTATTTTGATGATTTTGATATGTTGGGTAGAAGCATACATACTTAAAAAAACAGAAACGTTAGTAGTTGCTAGCAAGGGAATGGTCAAAAACGAAATTCTTAAGAAAACTGAGTATATGATCACGCCTTACAAGGAGCATGCACGACAAAATAACAACTTAAGAATAGGTAATAAACCCTTCGAAGAAGTGGAACAGTTCAGATATTTGGAGAAAGCCATAACAAATCGAAGTTACATTCACAAAGAAATTAAGAGCAGACAAGTCCGGCAATGCTCGCTATTATTCCGTGCAGAATCTTTTGTCTTTTGTTCTGTACGGGTGTGAAATGTGGTGTCTCACACTGAGGGAGGAACATAGGCTGAGGGTGTTTGAGAACAGGGTGCTGAGGAAGATATTTGGGCCTGTGAGGGATGAGGTGACAGGAGAGGAGAAAACTGCATATTAAGTTGCGTTACGGTCTATAGTCCTCACCAAATACCAGTGTTACGCTGTATACTCCTCACCAAATACCATTTGGCTGTTCACATCAAGGAGAATGTGATGGGAGGGGCATGTGGCACATACAGGAGACATGAGAGGAGCGTACAGGGTTTTTGTTTGGAGGCATGAGGGAAGAAACCACTTGGAAGACCTGGGTGTAGATGGAAAGATAACATTAAAATTGATCTGTAGGAAGTGGGGTGGTGAGTCGTGGACTGGATTGCTCTTGCCCAGGTTAGGGGCAGGTGGTGGTGCTTGTGAACACAGTTATGAAAGTTCAGGTTCCATAAAATGTGGGAATTTCTTGACTAGCTGAAGATCTGTTAGCTTCTCGGGAAGGACTCTGCTGCATGTAGTTAGTTAGTTACAATATTGCATGCTGCTGGCTTGGTGTATGACTGACTAATAAACTGACTAGCTAGCTAACTAGGTAACATGGTGCAGAGTCATTCTTGAAGAGCTAATGGTTTGTCAGATAGTAAAGAAATTCTGTGCAAGTTATGGATTGTGAAGGTTCATACTGTGTACTGTGTATCAAGAATTAACAAGATGCACTTAATTTCACTGATGTTTGTTTATTGTGATATTTTCATCTACATGTTTCAGCCAGTAATGTGGCCATCTTTAGGGTGACATTTCTGCTATAAGAATACAGTGTGATCAAATATTTCAAATTACTCACCAGTATATCGCCCTGAATATGGCCAGATTGCTGTCCAAAACATGTAGGTCCTGAAGGGTCTAGAGGTCCAATATGATCAAGTTTCTTGAAACTGTAAACATGTGGAAAGTAATGGCAAGAAACCTTTTCTTTGGGAAAGGAAGTTTTCATCAGTATTGTGTTCAACAGGCCTATTATTCCACAAAGAATTTTGGAGTAAGTGTTAGCATGGTCTTGAATATTACTTAACCTTTAAGAACCGTGCGTCCTGTATATAGGACGGGCGTGCCACTACCCTCCAGATGTTGCATTTTATATATTTTTTTCAACAAATATAAGTACTGAGTATTTTAAACATGCTGCACGCTCTCCGTTTTTCTCTTCAAAATGCCGTTTATTTCATAATGCCACCTTTTTTGGTTCCTGTGTTATTCACATTTTACCTACAGGATGTGCTAAAAGTTAAATGTAAAACTCCGGTGCCAAAAGGTTAATAATCCTGTCACTGGTGTGGAACTAAATGGTTCTGTCACGTTGATGTAATGAAGGCAAATGAAAGCTTTTTGGGGGTTTATATCAAAGATTCCAGTTGACATTGTGAACAGGCATTAGTTTCAGTTTGCGTACTGAACCATCTGCTTGTAAGGTCTGGAATGCACAGAGCTTTATCTCTGACTTGTATGCACCTTAATGGTATCATGCTTGGGCATAAGGGCTATTGATATTTAACCTTATCTTTAGAGAGTGAAGCAACCTCTCTTTCCTCCCTTCTAATGAATCTGTACTGTTTGTCTTTGAAGTGTCTTGCTGTGTGACACCTTATTGATTGATGAGTAGTTACACTTGAGATGAGGTTCGCTGCTTCCGTATTCAGGTTTTGTGTAGGTGTTGGTAACATTTGAATATTCAGAATAGCATCACATCATAGAAGACTTAAATCTTCATCAGCACCACTGTGAGAACCTCAGATATTTCACTGATGGTCTTATAATTATAGGTGTGGCATTAATGTAAAACATTGATATCATTCTTGTCACCATTTTGATAATGCACTTACAGGGTGTACCTTATAAAAACACAACCGAATACAATAAATCACATATATTGTTTTAATTTTAATTTGTTCAAAGGTTCCAATTATGTAACAAATTATGTGTAAGTACAAGCAGATGCTGAAAATATTCCTGTCCTTGAAGACAAGCATCTGTTCTTTGGACAGTGCTTTTTGCAACTTTTTTGAGAGTTTGTTGATCATTGCCAGCAGCAGCCAGATCATTGTTGTGTTTAAGGTCCTCCAGGATTCTTGTATTATTGCTGTAGACTCTTTGTTTAGAAAGCCCCAAAGAAATTAGTCAGGGGATCGTAGTAGCCAAAATATATCCCCGAAAATGCGATAATGGAAGTCCCGTGAGAAAGCTGTTGTTTTTGCCACGTGGGCAGGCATGCCAACTTGCTGAAACCAGCATTCTGATTCATTCATTCTTTCCAGCAGAGCAATGAATTGAGTCAAGACATTCAGATAATTTTTTGCAGTAATTGGCTGTCCAAAGAGCAGTGATCCCACGGCACCAAACACCAATCTCTGATGAATGTAGGGGATTTTTATGTAGTGCATGTGGGTTTTTTTAGCACTTCATTTTTTGCTGTTTTGGCCATAACTGTATCCACTCAGGCAGTAACTGTGCTTTGTTTGTAAAAACAAATTGACGAACACATGAACCCTTTCTTGTAAAAAAACCACATTGTCCATTACAAAATTAGCATGCAGCTGGTAGCCAGCAAAACTGAAAATTAGGCAGTGAGCTTGTGCTGAATGCCTAAGCAAACATTGGAAGTGTCTGTTGCATTGCAGGCAGGGAGTTGGGGGTAGGGGAGGGGAAGCTTCGTATATACGTGTTTCAGTTGACGTTCATGAACCCGTGCATCGTTATGTGATTATGAAAGTAACCAACAAGATGCAACAATACTGGCTAATTTATTATTCCTAGTCAACTCTACATGTTTTGGGCGATGTTTTAGCCCATCATCAGGAGCACTTGACTGTATTTACAGCTTCTGGTAGTATTCACCCAAGTTGCTGCTGGTTTCATAAGCTTGTTTCAGTGTTTATAAATGTCTGATCTCTGGATCTTTTGGATGCATCTTATATGGTATACTCTGTATATAATGTCATATTTTATGCATGTAGTTGATTTACTAAGTCATATTAATTATTCATTTGTAGTGATTATTAATATCTATATGCTGTAGGTAGAAGCATTGGAAGGAAAGATGCAGCTTCTTCTAAGAAGTTACTGTAAATTCCGTAAAGACAGGGTTTATGGTTTTCAGGTCCACTTTGCCCATGCCACCTCATTGGAGACAGTTCATCCACTGATAACATGGAGCTACGCGTACCGTGCAGCCAGGTGCGGTCTGTGGGTTCGGACAGCTGGTGACAGAGAGAGATTTACGGCACGTATCAGACGTTTGGAGCCGCTGCTTGCTATGGTACTGTCACCAGAGCACAGGCACTGTGTTTGGAGCACGCGCTTCGCAGAGGATTTATCCACACAACTCTGATTGGCATTGCATCACCTACATGACTCATTAATGACTGTGTTGTGTGTTATGTTTGTCATTACAGACTCGGGATTCATTTTTTGAAGGGTGTGAGAAGTATAAATTTGTTTTTTAAGAAAAAGTGTTTATTAATATTGTTAAAGAGGAACTCCTGTGTATTTATCTTGTTGTTTCACCAAACTTATAACATGATTCTTGGACATATGTAATTGTATAAATTATTGTAACAAGTATAGAGCACACCATGTTGGCAAATTTCATTGGCCTAACTAAACTCTATTGCATCAGCTGTGATTTTTAATATTAACATCAGTAAACTGTTGCATCTAGTGACTTGAAATGTGATATTGGAATATTTAATGTATTTTTATTGTGTGTCAGTCAAATGGGATCAATATAAATGTTGGCAAATTCAAAATACAGTAACCCGTCTCCAACTGGGGGAATATCATTCTTGACAACCCGCACTAGAAGAATTTGCTTCTGATGAATACTAGAATATATTGGAAATAATTGGGTTATATTGTCTATGGCCAGGGCTACATTAGTCATAGTCATAATTTGTACATTTTTTCTGTCATCTAAATTATTGCCCTACTATTTGACTCACTGATCCCTTTCACCTTCCCAGCATGTGTCACAAGATTTGCCATGTGCAGCTTCCTTCTAACACGGACTGTATAGCTAAAGGCGTGGCATATATCACCATTTTGCATGCATAGCTATAATTGTTTCTGTTTATCACACACTTGCCATGATTGAAACAGAAGTGTTACTGCATAATAACAATTAAACACAGTTGGTATGTGCACAGTATCATTACTTGACATGAGAGAGAGATGCTGGTGACATGAGGCATGTGAGCAATACAGGTATAGGAGACTTGAAAGTACGTTTGCCTAAAGGAATGTGTGTATGCAGAGTTTGGTGGAATGTAGAAGTGGCAGATGCTTTCATGGCTACTAGAAGTGATACATTCTTGATAACAAACTTTCGCCGTGTTCTGAATGTTATATGCTTTCTTCTGGGTAAATTCCCTGGCATCTGAATTTTATATGCCAACTTTTCGGAACACGCTGTTCCATCTTAATAGGCGGGTAGGTATTTCTTCGTACCTACCTGCCTATGAAGATGGAACAGACAGTGTTCCGAAATGTTGGCGTATAAAATTCAGATGCCGGGGAATTACCCAGAAGAAAGCATACAATTGATACATTGTTGAGTGACCTGGAGTAGCAGTGCAGCATCTCAGGGACTCTGCTATGCACAAGCGAATGATGTACTGGGAAGCACTTATGTTCTCGTCAGTGACCCCCCCCCCCCC
>Ga0268261_10003656_pt1 | contig 11344 bp, 5 predicted proteins | sample TergutNc150P1_FD_190353 | JGI IMG/M metagenome (GOLD analysis project Ga0268261, IMG submission 190353) | Nasutitermes corniger P1 segment gut microbial community from laboratory colony in Florida, USA - Nc150 P1 (SPAdes) (version 2) | ecosystem: Host-associated > Arthropoda: Insects > Digestive... | reverse complement strand
GAATTTTAATTGTAAAAAATACAAATAATAAATATCTTGTCATAAAGAACTCACATTCTTCACTTCATCTCTGATGTGTCAAATGAGCCAGAAAAGAATTTCATAGCTTTTTAATTCCTATAGATTATAGTCATAGATAATTAATTATGTAACAGCTGGTAACTGAACCTCCTGGCGATTTGTAGGTGAACAAGTGCTCTGCAAGCCCCGCCATAACTAAAAATTACATTACAAAACACCCATTATTAAAATCACAGTCTTTTGTTTAATACGCAATTGCACACCAACTCGATCACGAAACAGTCAGCACTTAGACACCAGCCCATCAATAGGAGATAGAAGGCAGGTTGCATGTGATACAGGTTGAAGCTGTAATATCCATCAAGAGGGTGAACGATAGCTATCTTTCGAGAACCTAATTTAAGTTTGTGCATCTGCAGGGAAATCCAGGAGTTGTAAAGACCTGCCTCAAACACACGATCCATAATTTCTCTAACTCGCTCCATTAGTGGGTCTCCATAATGCATTATCATTGATCGGCCGGAACTAAAAACTACGCCATCTTGTAATTTGCACACCAAGGATTCAGAGTTCTCGCCAACAAAACTGCCAGAAGCGTAATTTTGTTCAGCATACATATCACTAGATATAAATGACACATTCTTGTGATATATTGGCCAATTAATACAAACATCAAACGATGGACAACTCATACGATTCCTTTGTGCCTTTGAAAATTCGGTTCCTTCAGCATTCTCGAAAATGAAATCGTATTCTGGTGGGTAGGCAAGTTTAATACCTGAGGCTAACAGCTCATCCATGTTTCGAATTGGTGTTTTGTAACCGGAGTCAATGAGAAATGTTGTGAGAAATGCCTGGAAAACTGTGCTGAAAACCAGAGAGAAACACACCCAGGCAAGGAACAGCAAACGTAGTGACGGTGCGCGGGGCATCGTTGACACTGACACCCCTAGAATGACAGACCAGATGTTAGAGAACGAACTTGTCAGTGTCTTGTATACTTGCAATTCAGACATGCAGCTATATCGCCCAACAAGTGTAGTAGAAATGGCCGCAATCACAATCGATATGATCAGAACTAACCACAGTTCTACAGACAGAATTCTAAAGATGCTGCTCCATCTTGGATATTTTACAGAACAAGGCACATACCAGCTGATGCTCACTACGGAATGGAGATTAGTGGAGACAAAAGAATTGTGCAACATAAAATGTGTTCCTATAGAACCTAAGGCAATATAAATTTCCTTTCTAAACATACCCGAGACTAATTTCGATACATTAACTGTTCCAAAAGTTTCAAAACCTTCTGGTGTTGGGACATGAACAAACGTCATGTTCATATGCTTATAAACGACCTTAAGTAAATCAAACTCGAAAAGTGCATTACTCACACTATTATATGTTGAATCATTATTGGATGCGATATACGAATGTGAATTTCTTACAACAGCTTTCATGGGGCATCCGTGGAACCTCTTGCCGATTTTTCGTGGAAACAAGTCAGTGTTCTTGGTAAAGCGCCCTTGTGCAGAAATAACCCAACTGTCCAGTAGGGTGGTATCATTCACATCAGTACAACGGTCTGAACTCTGATATGGAAACCAAGTGTACACCCCCAATTTTATGCCTGTATCTACATCATTAACAGTTATCGGTCTGCTGTATTCTTTATCTATTGCGTAACGTTCTTGGCTTAGAATAATGCAGTTATATATTCTAAAACTTGACAAATAATCAAATATTTCCTTTTGTATCGACATTGAAAATTCAATTGTTCCAGCCACAACAAACCGAGCTTCAGAATTCCAGAGTCTTTTGAAAATTCCTTTTTTTGCAGCTAACACTTTAAATTGAGCCTTAAAACTCTTCAAACTCCCATCTGGTATTAATATAATATAACTACCATCTCTATCTATGAAGTCTGTTTTTTCGGGTATGCTAATATTACCATCAACACTAACAACGACAGGCCAGATAGCAGTTCGGTGAATCTCTGCAATCAGTTCCTGTTGTACGTCTCGGTAATTAGCTGGCGATGATATCACCAGAGATCCTCCTGGTGCGAAATATCTGTGGCTGATGCGTGTCAGACAGCGCACCAGGTGGATTTCCTTTAAAGTAAGGGAAATAGATGGCGGCAGTGCTCCATTTGTAATTGCGCTGAAGAACAGTATCACCAACAGGATGACCCCAAATTTTTCATTCTGCAAAAATCCAACACAATTCCAGTTACCCGATAAGGAAAATTTTTTCTGTATATTGACTCATTTTTTCCTTTAACATAAATCGTATTTATGACAGTCCCCTAATATTGCAACATCTATTATCATACACGTTCCTATCGAATTGCCTCTGATTCTGATATCCATTATATTATTCAGAATGTTTCTGTCGATAAGCATTTGTTGATTCAATAATATATTTATTTTATCGTATTTAGCAGTTACTGTCAATTTTGGTAATTTACATTGTCATACTAGATTTCTTAGTCTAATTGTACCGTAGTTTTCTTGTACATGGTAATGTGCAGTTGACTTTTATATGGTAAATTGCAGTTAACTGTATATGTTAAAGTGCAGTTACATCAAACTCTATCATGTTTCGTAAGGCACAGTTCTATTGTCAGTGAAGAGAATGCTGATATAAAGATTCATTGTGTCGTCAAATTATTGTCTTAGTTTTTTTCTTTGTTTCTGTTTCTAATATCTATTTTGCATTATACTTGGTTTGTAATGCCTGACTTTTTCTGTTGATACTTCACTTTCAGTTTCGTCTTTCATATCTTCCAGCGACTGTAAGAGAATCTTGTTTCTTTAGAAAAACCTGCCTATAATTCTAACATAGGGAAAAGTCGCCTATTATTGGGAGGATTTTTAAAGTGCTAACAAACTTAGGAAAATATCGTAAACTATTTCAAACACAAATATGACTTTATCTGATTAATGAAGGGACAGTTGTAACATAAATATCCTTAATACGGAAATTAGGAAAGAAAAACGGAAGTAAAATTCTTTTCCTTAAAATCTTATATCCACATGATTTGGCGCACACATGTCCTTAATTTCGGGAGGTGAATAATTTACACAGAAACGAAAAGAATATTTACAGAATTAAAAATATTTCAAAATAAAGGATAAAAACTACGAACAGAAAAATGTTTATCCACGACAAGTCTCACAAACGGAATGTGTGCGCCCATCTGAAATGTTTCGCACATCGTATCCAATCTTTTCCATTGCGGTATTCAGAGAAACGCCCAGTAAACAACAAACAATCAGCGTCTTTTTCCTTTTCTTCAGTTGAATCGTCAGCGAAAAGATCAGCTATGTACGTGCCCGAATCTGATGGGGTGTCAGACGGAGTTCGATACAGGCAATACTTTCTCTTCCTTCTTCTTGAAGGACCAAGAAGAGCTTACGACGCAAGCCGAATGGTTTTGGTTTTTGTGGCCTGTTTGATTTTCCTTTCCCGAGTTGGCGCAACAAATTTTCTGTAGTTTGAAGTTGTTATTTTCTTTGCAGTTTCACCAAGCTTATTTAGTTGTAGGTTCAGGCATGGCACAGGGCTGATGTCTGAAGCTCGGAGAGTAGCAGCAGAAGGGAACGGCAAAAAATTAGCAGAACTGAATTATGGCTGAACGCTGAACTTCACCAAAGTAAGATGGTTTACATTAGCAGCATTTGTATGCTCTGAGGATAGAGTGAAATCGTGTGGTCTGAAGATGTTCTTGTCACAATAAAAGAGGCCTGTCGCCAGGGAGCCGTAGCCGCTCACTCGTTTCTTGCAGCGCGCTTGTGAGCAGTGCCGAATTGTTCGCAATTATGGTAGACGGTGAAGACACACCCGCCGCAATTTTGAACGGAGCTATACTTCAATTTCGTGAGAGTAGAATGTTTTCAGGGACCCCATGAAAGCTTCATCGAAGCATTGCGTTTTGTGACTGTTGTGAGTTGGGATTCACATGATGACAACATAATTCTCTCAAGCTAAACTAATGACCTCTATGTTCTTTGTGTGTGAACAGTGCCCGCCGGTAATAAGATAAGAGGTTCTTATTTTTCTAGTTTTTTTAAATTTGAAGAAAGAAGAAACACTGTGAGAAAATCTCGCTCTGTCTCCACTCCGAGGGATGGCACGCGTGTGGTGATCCAGACGGTGTGACATTCATCAGTTCTGTTTTCATATATTATATTGAAAATATAAGAAACCGAGAAATGAAATGTCCCTTTGGAACCATATATTTTACGACTGTCATAAGAAATCCCCGTTCTACGGAGTGAAAAGAAGATATCTGAAGCTTGTTTTAAATCCTAATATTTTCATCTGTTAGTGCTGTACAAAAGTGATCCCGGTTTCGTCGCAATTATAAAATCTTGAAAGATTATGTTCAATTGTGACCATAGTGGGTTCTTATACTTAGAAATTCTGTGCTACTGATTCAGGTATGAAACGTCTCTCTCTCTTGAGATTGAAGAACTTCAGATATCGTAACTGAAATTTCTTGATGACGACGTAGGAAATTGTTCAACCATTTCCTTACAGTCATTTCATTTCTCTTGAAAAATTTGCTTGTAATTCTGTTTCTTATAACATGTAGGTAAGCGAGATGCATGACGTCTGCCAATGTCAAGTCAAATTCTTTCTTTTCATCAATCTACTGTGCTAAGCCAGAACATTTTCTACTTCAAAAATAAGAGCATTGCTTCCTACCAACTTTTCTTGTTACTGTTTCACTTGTGCTTTTCTGCCTGTGTTTAACACGACGGCGAAGTTGTGTTTGTGGTAAGTTTAAAACTCTGGACGCTTTGTAGCTGCTCTTTTCTTGTTCCTTATGCCCTCAATAGCTGCCTACATCCCTTCTGGGTCCTATTATTTCCTTCGAGTCCTCTGTAATTTTAAATACCCCAGAAGGAATAATTCACAAACTACTGATTTCCTAATATTTGCAGCCCCATATAAGGCCCTTCAGACCTCCACATAATAGGCGAAAGCAGGTACTCGAGAATGTGGGTAAATAAAAAGAAGGATCTAAAGTTGTACCTATGAAACAAAATTCGGTTTTAAAATTCCACTTAAGTGAGAACCGAGCACTAAACTAATTTAGAAAAATAGCTTGCCTTCAACGTCTCATGTGTCACAGTTTAGGGATAAATAATAATTTCACAGCCCACCAAAAAAAAACATCCCGACAATAACGACGTTTTGAAAAAATGACTGTTTATAATGTGATTACAATTAATAACACCATCTGGTTAAAAATACCTAAGCACACAGCACAAAATTTCCTGGTGCGAAAAAATGCCCTTCCGCATATTAGGAAACTTCCCTATAATAGCCAACTTTCCCGTGCTATATATATAATAGTTTTATTTCCCGTTTCTTCTTTGATGACGCTTAAAAACCTGCTTCATAGTTTTAAGCGTATTGCTATTTCATTTAACAGCTCCAATTTTTCAACATCATTCACTGAATTTTCAATTCTTGAAATCGAATTATATTATTTTGTCGTGGCCCTTAACCCTTTTTAAACATTTGGTTGTATATTTGTCTAAATCTAACTGTGTTTCTTTCATGCTCTTTCTAAATACATGGCTTAATTTTGCAACAAGCATATTCAAAATTCTATCCTTTTTATTTGCAAATTACTTCTGTCAGCTTGAGGGCAAAGAATTTTGTAATCACTTTTAATATTTCAATTATATATTACCATTCATAACTATTAACATTATATACCCTACGCCATTCGGATCTACTTTCGAAACCATAGTAATTTTTAAATATTTACGAATCATATTTGTTGTTTTGTTTGTAACTTAAAATACTGTAAAATTATTTGTTTATCAACCAGATGAATATATATTTTTTCTGAAAATACTTTCATCCATAAATTTCCTCATATTTGAAATGAGAGGAGAAATAATGCATGTACGTTGGCATGAAATTGGATGTATGTTTTAACGTGAAAACTTAATTATTTTTTCTATGGAAATGTATTTACCTTTAGTCACAATTTTGAAACCCCGTTATGATTAATTCCTTATTTGTTAAAGATTCCGGAATAACAATACATTATACAAAGTACTAAGTATATTGCGATAATTTCATTATCAGTGTATACTAGAGAGCAGTGGGAAATCGAAGGTCAATATTATGTGTAAATTTGCAAGATGTGCATTCAATTTTCATGTTGCAGAATTGCTTATATTTACAAAAGGAACGGAATATAGGATAAATTAAAACCTTTTAATTTATAAGTATAATTTGTTTGCTCCTTCGCCGTTGAATTATGCCTGATGTTAAAATAGAAAATTTTATTCATATATTTTCAAATTTAAATTTTATTCGAAATAAACATTCAAAAATTGTGTAAGTAGACTATAATAAATGAAATTTTGTTCCAAAGAGATTTTGATGAATGTTATTTCTTACAAATTTTTATTATGTTGGTTTAATAGACCTAACTTCTTCACCATTCAAACTTTGTTTACTTTCATGTCGAAAGTCTGATAAGACAATATTTATATCTGTAGATCGGAAAGGAATAATCTGTGTTTTTACTGGATAAAAGGAGATGGCGTTTGTTTGAGGAAAAAATTGTTTCTCTTCTCGATCTATTTTAGGACAATATTTAGAAGAAATATGTAACATAAGACAAAGCACGTCTTGCATAATTAATAAGTAAATATTTTTTCTTTAGAGTTATAATAGAAATTTTTGTTAATTTTGATTCTAGGGATAGAAAAATATTGACTCACAAAAAACTCTCAAGAATTGTGGATTTCCAAACAAATAAAGAGACAAACTGAAATAAATTTATTGTTCTTGAGATAAGAGGAAAGAGAAATGTGCTAATTTGGGTACTAGATTTAAGTGATTAAATTTAGTATCCACATAGGTAGATAAATTTGATCCGGGAATTCATTTAAAAGACATGAGCAGATAAATTGAAGTAATCAGTATTTTACAAATATCAGGATAGTTTCTAAACAATTGCATTTTATGCTACTTTACTACAAACGCTTAATTTCAGACATATAATTTTATTTCTAAAATAACCTTCGTCATAATTTTCATAGTCCAAAAAAACTAAACTTTACAAAACACGAGCCCATGATCGCCGAGTTCTTTTCTTGAAAAATATGCATATATTACACGTACGTGTAGTTGGCCCAAGTAAGATAAGCAGGCTGCCACAAACTTACTGTTCTGTTAGAGTTCATTTCTGGAGCAAAAACAATATCGAAACCTTTCCTCGCTGAAGTTCTGCTACGATAGAGAATATATCCAGAAAGAGACCGTTCCTCTGTGTGTCTAGATTGTCAATTATTCACATGTCGCTGCATGACAAGCTGACAATAAAAAGGCATAAAATGAAAGCAAAACAGTTGTTTCAACAAATAACAGGCTAAGAAATCGGACGCCTTTCAAAAAACACAAACTCTGATATCACAATTTCATTCCTGCCCTAAAATTATGAACAAAATCAATAAACGAAAATTGTGGATAACAGAGGTAGATTTTTTTAAATTACACTGAATTAGTACCTCTTATGCATGTAGAGATATCAGTAATAGGTTTAAAAAGCTTAGGATTTACGTGTATCTGCCTATAAGTTACAACCTTAGAGAAAATAGTACTACAAATGTAGGTGTGTGACTGGCAGGACAATTTAGGGTAAAGCCCTGAACTGCAACTTGTTCTTAGGCGTGTTGGGAATTGCTATAAACGACTATTAACATTGTCATGTCACTCCGTCCGTGCGGAAAAACTCGTTTCCTACAAGAAGGATTTTCATTAAATCAATATTGGAAGGCTTTCTAAAATTTATTTCATAAAATTCATTTTCAATAAAACACTGCAAGACTAATTGTTACATTTGTTTAGAGCTATGCATGTGTAAGAAAATATTTCTCCGATTTCTTCTCAGAAAGTAAAATATTTGAGAAGAACATAGTAGAGGAAATCTATACACATATTTTATGCTCAGGATCTCTCTTCACAAAAATCTTGTCCTTTATAAAATACGGTTAATTATTATGGCACATTTAGAAGGTTACAGGTGATAATATTATACCGCGTTTGCGTTTGGCATATGGGATAATTATGGCTACAAACAACCACACTAACTCATTACTAGTTTATTTTCCAGGGTAAAATCTCTTGTGTCACAACGTCTCAATGTTACCTTCTATGTACATCGTCAGTCTTGTTGGAACTTTAGAACAAATATAATGTTTAACTGTTCCAGAACGAACTTCAGTAAATCAAACTCCAAGCCTTTTGTATCCTTTCCAGCAATAAAATAAAAATTCTTGTAGTGAATAAATTTCGTAATTATATCACTGTGCAATAAATTTTGGATGACTGTATTTTATGGTTAATTGAATATACGAGGGGAAGTAAGAATATAAGGTTCCTTTTTCATTGCCACCATATAACTTCATATAGTGAGATGCATCTTTATTCACTTACTACTCACTTCACTTCACTGCACTATTTTTCCACATAGTCACCTTCTCTGTTGAGGCAATTGTCTGGGTGGGAAATCCACTTCTCAAAACCCTGTCAATAGAAGGTGGGATCCTGACCACGCAGCCATGTTTGCACCTCATGCTTGACATTATCATGTGATTTAAATCGCTTGGCACGAAGATGTTTTTTTTTTATTTTAGGGAAGAAATAAAAGTCCGAAGGTGCCAGATGCGGGCTGTAGGGCGGGTGCTCAAGAATTTTCTAAACCCATCGTTCCAAAACATTCACTGTCGCATGAGCTGTATGCGGTCTTGGATGGTCAGTCAACAACAGCACCCTCTTGTCTGACATCTGAGGACTCTTGCGTTGAACAGCTCTCTTAAGTTTTCTGAGAGTGGTCTGATAAGCAGCAGATTTAACTGTTTCATAAGGAGGAGTAAAGTGCAACAGAAGCACACCATGCATGTCTCAAAACACAGTCGCCATCAGTTTCCCAGAGCCGGTTGATGTCTTGAATTTTTTGATGGTGGGAGACCCTGGATGCTTCCATGTCATGGATTGCGCTTTTGTCTCAGGACAGTACTGGTGCACCCAAGTTTCATCCCCAGTAACGATTTGCTTCACGAAATCCCCACCATGATCATTAATGCTGAGATGAGTGAGGGATGCACCCGTGTGCTTTTTCTTCTGGTCCTCTGTCAGTTGTCGAGGGACCTACCTGCTGCACGCATTTCTGTACCCTAAACGTTCGTGAACAATGTCCCAGATTGTGCCATGTGAAAGATTAAACTGTTCTTCCAACTCTTTATGCAACACTCGGCAATTAGCAAGCACAGTCTCCTCAATTGCAGGGACAAGATCTGCTGGTGTGGAAAGAGGCCCGCTCCTTTGCTCATCTATCACACTCACGCTACATCCACTAAATTCCCGACACCATTTTAGCACATGCTGCACGGTCATCACATTATAGCCATTAACTGCTTAAAGTTCACGATGAATTTCAATTAGAGCTGTCCCTTTAGCATACAAAAACCGAAAAACTGATCTTATCTCTTTTTGTGTCGACACACACACACACACACACACACATACACACATTTTACAGTACCCATTGCGGAACTGCGTCTTCCACGAGATTGCGAAGCTTGATCTACGAAAGTGCTTCCATCTAGTGACCAATATCTGAAATTTAAATGAATAAAGAGTGTAGTTATTTGGTGGCAAGAAAATAGGGAAACGTAATTTCTGAATTCCCGTTGCACTATTTTTATGTTTTTGGGCCGCAAAAGACGAAAATAATTCTAAAATTCATTGGTTAGCTCTTGTTTTCTAGGTAGTAACACTAACATAGATATACATATAATAAATATGAATAAAAATGTATGGCTTTAGCGACGTGACCTTTTGACCTGTCGATGGTATTTTGTTTCAGGAGCATCCCTTTCCATCATCCAGCAATAATCACCTAACATGGCAGCGCTCACTTCCCTTTGTACCTGTGCTCCATCACCGAAATATCTTGATGGAAGCACTCCCCATCTTCGTCGCTCACGCCACCACAATATAATGGAAAGAAAGACAGGTGTGAAAATAAAAAGTGCATTTTCAGCGACATATTGCACCCCATCTGTTCATACGAACCCTCCAGAACTTGTACAAGTTTTCTGAAATTTACAGCTTTGAAATTTTCCAGAAAACCATTCGAAAACTTTTCAAATTACTGCCATGCTGCTTTCCCCTTGTCACTTAACACTGCTTCAAACTGCTGGTATTTAAAATGTTGGCTGATTTGAGGACCAATAAAAACACCTGCTTTTACTTTCTCGAAAGTGAGAATAGGGAATTTTCCACATAAGTACGTGAATGCAGGACCCTTCACATCCAAAGCCTTTACAAAATTCTTCTTAAGCCCAAATTTAAAATGTAGTTGGGGAGCGGTGTACTGAATTCCGCTGTTGTAACTTTGATGCCAAACGTTCTGCCTTCTTTTTGGAAGTTTGAAATTCCTGATGTGGTCATTGAGGTCTCCCTCTGTAATCTTATGATAGAAGAAATCTGTGCTTGGTAAGTTATCTGCAACTCTTAAAGCTAATGGCTGCTGTTCTTCGCTGTTTGGAAAGAAACTCTCTTCTTCGTCAGAGTACATAGCAAAACTGTCCGGAGGTTAAAGAAAATTACATGAGACACAGGCCGAATTGCTGATGGTATATTCGGATACACAAATCATGATTTTTTTTTCATGAACATATCATTTCGAATAGGGGACATCATACAGAAATAAAAGTCAGTACCGTGATTGCTAAGCAAACTCCAAACCATGGGCAATATAAAAACGGCATGCAACGTACTTTTCTATTTACCCACGCATTGGGTATGGATGAACACGTAGTTCAGCACACGTGTGGTGTCCATTATTTGTCCTGGTCCCCTGCCTTACCGTCGAAATGCAAGAAATATGCTTTTTTTACAGTTGGAGTAATCGAACAATTTCTTGAGGCAAATGTCACTTCTCTGCAAATTTAGCAGAAGTAGTCCGGATTATTTAGCACTTCCGGGACATTTTTATAAATATACTACACAATCTAAGACAGTAGAATGCAAGCTGAAACTATCACGACACAATTCTCATTAACCCTTTAACGCCGAATTAAATCCCATCTGTTATTTGCTGGCATTATTAGCAGCTCACCATTTTCTCCACGTTAGCAGGATAAGGGTTAAATTATTAAACTTTAGGCGACTAACGTCATACATATATGGAGCACCCATTCTTGATGTTTCTAGATCACACACGACGACGCAGCACAGTCGGTAGGACTCCTCTGGACGAGTGATCAGCTCGTCGCAG
>Ga0268261_10003655_pt1 | contig 11347 bp, 12 predicted proteins | sample TergutNc150P1_FD_190353 | JGI IMG/M metagenome (GOLD analysis project Ga0268261, IMG submission 190353) | Nasutitermes corniger P1 segment gut microbial community from laboratory colony in Florida, USA - Nc150 P1 (SPAdes) (version 2) | ecosystem: Host-associated > Arthropoda: Insects >... | reverse complement strand
GAGTCCTACCGACTGTGCTGCGTCGTCGTGTGTGATCTAGAAACATCAAGAATAGGTGCTCCATATATATATATATGACATTAGTAACCTAAGGGTTAAGAAAGTGAGAACTTCTGAAACGGTTGTGTGTAGTAGGTCAGTATTCATTTACTATGCAGTGCTACTTGAGTTGAAACTGTTGATACATTGAGAGTTTATTTGTAAAGTAAATAAGCAAGAACACTTTTTATTTATTTATTTTATTTAAGAACACTTTCACAGTATATATTTCAGTAACTGTGCTAACAATAATATACAGACATGGTAGTACTACATGTTTTGGCCTTTTCCACCCATCTTCATATCTGTGTTGTTGTTTACTATGCAAAATCGAACAAGATAAATGTAAAAGAAATAGTATATACGTAATAAAATGCAGCACCTGTAACAATTACTATGAGGACTCCAACTCCATTTGCAAGAATATTGAGAGATACATTAAAATTAATAACCCTCCATTCACTTTGCATATGCTGTACATATTCTAAACCAACAATGCGAATATGGATCCATAAACAATATGACAGAGCTAATAAAACCAACAAAGAAAGGAATGCGTATGAATTGTATAGAAAGTTTATTGATCTCATTGTACCAACACCATATGTTTTTTAATTTGTGAACAATAGCATGTCTGAAGACAGCCCACTGTTTAAACTGCTATATAATGTTCAATTGAAGCAGACCTGTGTGTTGAAAACCGAGGGACTCCATTCACTACCCACTCTGATATACCGGCAATGCTCATTCATCCATGGTGACATAAACAATCACAAGGGACATGGGATTTGTACAGTTATACTCATCACTTTTTTACTCCCACAATAGATCATTTTGTGTGTGTGTGTGTGTATATATATATATATATATATAAACCCTTATCCTGCTAATGTGGAGAATATGGTGAGCTCCTAATAATGCCAGCAGATGGCAGATGGGATTTAACTCAGTGTTTAAAGGGTTAATACATTTTAATATTTTGACATTATCAGGACGTATCCCTGAAAATGAAGATGAATTTCTGCAGTAGATGCTTGTATGCAGTCAAATAACTATTATGATACACATTTTGTACCATGCTTTTTTATTCTTTTTAACCATTTTAATATTGTGTTTAAACTGTACTATTGCACTACTATGACTTAACTAGCCATTTCTTTTGCCGAGTACGCCCCTGAAGATGGCCATGACAGGCCAAAATGTAGGACTGCCACATGTTTGTATATTACTGTATGTAATTATAGTGCAGTTGTTGGAATGTACACTGTGACCTGTCTTACTGCATGGAACATGGATAATTTTAAATTCAAGGAAAGTATGTTACATATAGTTGAAGATTTGTTTATTTGAAGATGCAGAGAGTATTTTATATTACTGAACTGCTCACCATCACATGGGCAACATTGTTGCTTCATGACAACCAATTGCTGCTCACTCTGCAGTGCTCAATCCACCAATAAAAGTACATACTCATAGTGTGAGCATGCAGAGTAAAAGGATTTCAGTTGGTTTTAATAATGACTAATGAAATTCTAAGTTACAGCTGAACAGTATGATGAACTTGTTATATGATATCACATATTCATTTCTGTTTTGGACAGGGTTGTTTTGATATGCATGTTCTTTCTGCAGTCTTATGTTATTCCATATGGAGGGGTGGGCAGCCTATGATGGACTGATTACCATTCCAAGGAGTACTACAAAATATATAAAACACCAGTGGGTCAAATCCATGCTAGGGACTTAGAAAACACAATATTTATGTACAGTGTGAGTAGTTAAAATGTAAAATTTTAGACATAACAGTTAATGAAGTCTGCAGATTTTCATTATTTGGACTGAATATATAAAGGTATATTCAAAAGTTCCCAGACTGCGCTGATAACAAAATATATACTTCCCTTTATTATTGGTTATTTTTGTCCCCCCTAAAGTAGTCCCTTTCTGAGCTTATGGAGTAGGTCCAACATATCTGCTACTACTGGAAGCATGGCAGGAACTTACTTTCTGGGAGTGCATGTGTGGAGGTGAGTGAGTGAGTGTGAATTTCAGGAACATGCTGGAAACTGTGCTCTCATAGCTGCAGTTTTACATGCAGAAACAAAAAGTAATAATGGGCCAAATGAGGCTGGTAAGGAGGGTGGGGGACCACAGCTATGTTTTCAGTGACCAAAAATTGCAGAACTGACAAAGCAGGGTGCATGAACACAACATCATAGTAAATCAAGACTGGTATTGCAATTATTCCAGATGTATTGGGTAGCTGGGCTTCCTGAGTCATTGCAGTGCCTCCTGGTAACCACCCTGGTTGTCCATTTGGCCTGGGGATGAACAATGCACTGACTGTAAAAAAAAAATACTTAATGTGGGGACCACCTGAATGCTTACGAACTTTATATGGAGTTTCCCCACTTTTGAATTGAGAAAAGCACCTAGCATTCTGTTCTCCCTATGGAATTTTTGCCACAAGCATTTTGAACATTCCACATGTTTCCAGTGCAGTGTTCCCAAGCTTGAAGCACAACTTAATACGTATGTTTGTATTAGACAAACACATTTTTGTGTGAATTACAGGGGCAGAGGGGGTATTAGAGATTGCCTGTTTTGTCATGTTTGGCAGTGGATTTGCACATAAACATTTCTCCAAAGTCCCCAGTAAATTGTTGTCACCCATAGTGTGGTGGACTGAAACAAAATATTTTGGTCTATTAGTCCTGAATTACACATTCCCTTTCGTGGGGCTTAAAATTCCAGGGAATTTTTAGGTGCCTGGGAAGGAAACATGTAAATACAAACTTATAATTTTGGTTGAATTGATACATTTTAAGAGTGCCTTTACTGGAGGTCTTATACTTTGACATTTATTTTTCAGAGCTTTCACAGATTGAGGCTGTACTTAATTCAGACACATGAAACACCTCTAGAAATTTGTTTTGTATATTTAGGCAAAAAGGTGTTTACTACATGTTACAGACATGCTCCAAATCTCAGTTTTATTTTCCATGAAATGCAATTTATTCCATGATTTCATTGTTTTCTGTTCAAATAATCCTCATAAACAGGGCGTTAAAATTTAAATACCAACCCGGTCGTTTAAAGGTTAATACACAGCATTTCTGTTGTATCGGTATTACCATGTGTAAGTTCTTTTTTATGTTGCACTGAACTTTTATATATGTGTATTGCATTCTTTTAACAGATTTAGATGAAATTTAGCCTACAGCATTTCCGTTGTAAGTTTATTGCCATCTCTGTGTTTCGTTTATGTGTATTTTAAGGCCCACTTTATATAAGGGCTTAAGTGAAGTTTTGTTTTTATATTTCAAGACCAGCAGAATTTGCTGAGACTCAGTATGTGGAATTTGCCTTATATAAGTTTTGAGACACATGATTTTGATTCATTTTAAGGTACATTCTTTGATATGCTGGCTACATATTTGGGAATATTTACTAACGATTCATCAGAGAATGAAGTACAGATTATATTTTATGTAATACTTGCATAAAATGATGATTTTGAAGAAGTCACTAATATGACATCACATGTGTGCCGTCATATTTATTGTCTAGTCTCCTACTGTTACCCTGCCAACTGACTGCTTGATTTAAAGTGCATGGGTATGGTAGACCTTGTACGTAAACAGTGCATGAACAAGACACATTCTTTAATGCCACCCCAGAGAGTTAATTTGGTAATTTTTTAAATTTATATGGACATAAATGGCATCTGGTTTAATTCTGTGAATGAACATTGTGACCAGTCAGCACACTTTGAGTTCTTTTGTTGAGAATTGTATTATTAATCATTAAGGTAAGGCTGCATACAGATTGCAAAGTGAACTTGTGCTTTGTTTTTACAGTTCGTTTAATTCCTGACTTCTTTGTCTTTTTTAACAGTGCGAAAAAATTTTGAATTTAAGTACATAATTCTTATTATGTGTTATTGAATCAAACCATGATATCTTGGTTGTCTACCTAATAGCATAGACATTATTCGGGCTATGCTATACCAGCGTTCAGTGTTTTGAGGGAGTTTGTAGGCAATTGACTGTGTAACATTACATTATTAGAATGGTTTAATGCCAAAGAAATGATGATGCTTAGCAAATCAATAAAAGAGTTCTGAATTGCCCTGTGTATGTGTGTGAGAGCAAGAGAGAACAAGCGAGTGAGAGAGAGGAGTTCAAGTTTTTCTAAGTGTAGTCTCGGTATTTGCCGAATGACCTTTCTCCTTAAAGTTCTACGCATTTTTCTTTTCGCTTCTTTTTCACAACTGTTTGTATTTCATTATTACATGTGTAATGCAACTGAGAGAAGGTAAGTTTTTAAAGTTGCAGAATCACTTACTGAAATGTTTAATGGCATGGGTTTCCAAAGTACAAATAATGTGGCGTGTTGTATACTGTAAAATGGTCGCGTTCATTTCGTCTTACCATCACGGTGACAAATGCCATTGCCAATACTCCATAATTGGGTGCTTTTAAGCTGCTGAATGTGCTTGAAATCTACAGGAGGTACATGTGGAAAGAGTTTGCTTCAACTGGATTGTTCATCCCCTCAGACATGTTTTGAATTCAGGTTTATGTATATAGTGTATTAATGGAGTTGACATCAAGCGCATATTGAATGGTCAGTACAGTTTACCTTAATTATACAGAATCTGCAAGATACATTATATTGGTTGGGTGGTATTAGGAGTGTATTAGAAATGACAGGTTTTTGGTTTCTATAGTTCTGCACTTTTATGCTGTTACTGTACTGCTCTCTATGACCATCTTCTAGGAACCTGTTTTGAAGAGTAGGTTCTGGTGACTTTTGACCTGAATCACATTTTACTGTAAAAAAGAATGACTACATCTCATATACCTGTGTATAACATTTACAGAACAGCAGTATAAAAGTGAAGTGCTGTTCTGCCACTGTGACTTACTGTGCTTTTATGTTTATTTAATGAATAATTACAATGTGGCAGAACTGGTTTGTCTGCATTAATATCCAGTAATGCATTACGTTTCATAAATGCATATTTTGCATTACATTGTATTCATTGTTATTCAGAGGGATGGCACAATGAACCACCTCCGTAGAATGTGCCAAGACAGTTCCGTGAGAGTTGTAAGGTTTCCACTCACCCCATTGTTTGAAGAACTTTGACTCCAAGTAGGTTGGCTGCATGTATTCTACTGATGGCCCATGCCGAGACATTTAGTACTCTTGCCCTTGCAAATGCCGCTGGTCTCCACAAACTAATTATGCTACTTGAAGCCTACAACTTTTTTTTTGTGGGGGGGATGTAATTCAAAAAGGTCCCTTAGCTGGTTCAAGTTCTGTGATGCTAGAGTGCACAAAACAACTTTTCTGCTGGTGACTCCATCTCGCGACTGCAGTGCTGTTAAGTGTCCACATTTGAAATCTGCTGGCATCTAGCAGCACATGTTGAAGCTTTGTGGGCATCTCTACCATTTCCTATTTATTAATGATAGTATGTTGTATACACGGATAGTATGAATGTTTGAAGTTGTACAGTTCTCTGTCACTAATACTGTATTATGAAATAGACATGTGCAACCTTACATTGCCCTTGAACAGTGGTTGCATCTGCCCTCCTCTTTCAGTTGTAACTTGAGTCAGAAAAATGAAACAGAATTGTGGGTTTCTTAAGTTCTTCCTGAAGGTTACGTTATCCATCGATATTATTCTGTCTTCCTTGTCAGTCAGTGGATGTGGCACACATACTGTGACAGTCTGTTGCATGTTCAGGTGTTGTGCCAAGATGCCATCTGTTGTCCATATGAAAATTTCAGTATCTTGGGATGTGATGCAGTTTAGATTGATGTATAGATACCAGCATTTCAGAGGAGTTTGCTGCTTTCATCTTCAGGGTGGTCCAAGAACCAACTGCCTTACCCTGAAAACTGAGGCAACAAGCGTATAAGAAATGTTGGACTTGTATATATAGATGCACCCCTATTTATGAAGTTATAAGTTACACACTTTTAGGCATATGAAATTTTTTTGTCATCATTTTCATAAGTACTTCTTTTGTAGTGAATGTCTGTTTTTTATGTTTACGATGATTGATAACATACAATATATATGGCTGTTACACTGTATATGGTATGTATGTATGTACATATTTACATAAGTATGGGTGTGTTGGTATCTCTCTACACATCATCATATTCAAGAATGGTATCTTCATCAACACCACCCTGAGAATCTTAGACCTTGCATACTGTCACTTCACTTTTTAATTAGCAGAACCAATAAAATGTTTTAGTTTTGCTGATTGTTTCCTTCTAGAGATGAAGTTTAACATCCTGCAGGCTTGTGTTGCAGTTCTGCTTAGTTTGAAGCAGAACTTGATGTACTTGCTTCGGTTTTTTAAAAGAGGGTAAAACACTCAACCTACTGAAAAGGGTACTGCCTCTGAGAGAGGCAAACTATGGCTTTGCAGTGAACAGCAGATGCAGCAGCAGATTCTACTCAGCCTGTGCCTTGCAGAGATCTTTCCTAGTGCTGCATGAGTGTCATATAATGTCCCAGACAGAAACTAGTTCCACACTTTTCATGTAGTGTGCATTGAACTAGGGCTTTTGTTGTACAATGTTATAATGGATCTGTTACTGTGTGAATATGCTTGTATTTGTGATGATTAGATTGAAAGAATATTTTTCTTCATCGGAGGAAGTTACTGTAATGAAATGGCAATTGTGTTTCTTAAATTGTAAAAGAGATGTTTTATATTGTTTGTGTGTTGCTATGTACCATTAATATTTTTCTTCTTTGCCATTGGTTGGTGAAATGAAAGAGTATGTTAGATATACCATGATCTTGTGTGCACATTTTGAGTTTGTTTTTGTGCGACTATATGTTTGTGTGCCAATCCTTCTTATATTAGGTTTGCTTACTGAGTTGAGCTGTTCAGAAATATCGATATCACAGCAGTCTTGATGCTCTCCAAGGTTCAGGAGGAATGTTTGAGAGAGGAGCATTAGCACTTCTTACTGAAATCAAGGTTGTGGAATTAATTTGAAGATACCCTACTAATACTCATCTATAACAGGAAAGGTAACTGTTTTATTCTTTACTTTAGTATATAATGATATATATGATACACTAGTTATTTCATTTTAAAAATTAAGATTCTATTTTGTGTATGGCTTGTTTATTTTACCCGTGAGCTGTGTATGATGGCATTTTCATGTATTTAGTCTCAGAGTAAGCATAAATCCTGCAATACTGAGTCCCACTGCAGATTATTTTGCTTTTCATTTATGGTGGAACAGCTGATGAAGTAATGGTGTGTTTCAGAGCAAGGTGTGACCAGTTTAATGTGCCAGGTCACAATGTTGCATAATTTTTTCTACAGCACTTATTTTTAGTTTGTTTGCTTTCTAATTTGGACCTAAGGGATTTTGAAGTAACAGTAGGGTGCAGAAAATTGCATAATGAAGAGCTTCATGTGTTGTGCCCATCACCAGATGTGATGGGTGGTACACAATAATGTGTCCTATTTTTTCTCAGAAACTAAAATTACAGTTATAAATGAAATTTAAATATACCATGGGTACGTCCTTTACAAAGTTGAGTTTATTTTTCCACAAACCTTTGTTCATTATTAACACAATTTTTCGACTTTTGCCTGAGGTGCCGTATACTTGCCATGTAAACCTCTTTACTGAAGCATCAGAGCTCTTCATGCACACCATCTTTGAGCTCATCGTTGTCTGCAAAACAGCATCCTAGTGCATCCTTCAGGAGTCCCAAAAAATGGAAGTCAGAGGGTTCTAAATCAGGACTGTAGGGAGGATGAGCATTTGATTCATCTTCCTGTTTGACTGAACCCCTCAAATTCATTGTTTTAACTTCTTTAATGACTGCCCATATTGCTCTGAATTCATTGTGGCACTTCTGTTCAAGAATTGCATTGACAAGATTCTTTCACTGTCCCAGAAGATGCTAGCTGTTACTTCACCTGCAGAAGTCTGCACCTTGAATGTGTTCTCTGTCATCCTTCCTACATTCCTGATTTAGCATTCTCCAACTTCCATCTTTTGAGCCTCCTGAAGGTTGACTCTAAGAATGCCATTTTGTGGACGACAACCAGTTGAAACGCAGCATGCATGAAAAGTTTGGATGCTTCAGAAAAGAGTTTTCCTTGACCAACACTCAGCATCTGACACAAAGGTGGGGGAAAAAATGAGTAGACACTGAAGGAAACTTGTAGAAAAATAATAAACTTTCTAATGATGTATCCATGATATATGTAAATTTCTTTATAATTGTAATTATAGTTTAGAAAAAATGACATTACTTTCATACCAACCTTCTTACTATTAGGGTGATCAAGTTAAGGTTAATAACACAGGCAAGGGGTCATGTGACATATGTGGGAGAAACAGTGTACAAATTTTGGTGGGAAAATCTGAAGGAAAATTATTTTGGAAGACCTGGGCATAGATGGCAGGATAATATCAAAATGAATTTTAAGGGAATGGGGTTGGAAGGTAACTGGATGCATGTGGCCCATGTAAATACTGGTGGTAGGCTGTTGTGAACAAGTAATGATCCTTCAGGTTCAATAATATATGGGGAATTTCTTGACTGAGTAACTATTATGTTTTGAAGAATGACTCCATGTTGGTTGGTTGGTTGTTTGCTAGCTTGCTTGCTTGCGTGCTTTTGTGCTTGCTTTTTGCTTCATCAGTCAGCTGGTTAATTTGCTTGTTTGGGGATCCAAGTTTAAAAATGACTGGCACAAAACTGCTCTTCTCCAGGAGTGAACACATTGAACACCAAAATGTTTGTTTAATTGTCTCAGTCATGGTGAATGGTTGGAGGAAATTTTATTGACATGGCTATGAAGTGTGGCTTGTGTGCCAGTAGAAGGTTCAGACCAGTTTGCACAGTGTACCTTCGTACTCAGATGGTGAACAGTTGTGTATTGGTGGTGTTGGTGGTACTTTTGATTGGAACACTTGATATTATTACTAATTTGGTGGCTGAATCTTACAGGAGTAAATGTGTTAATTTGAGACACCATAACTGGAAAGGATGCAAGCTTGGAATCAGTGGGGTAACCAGGCGACAGCAGCAGGCTTTGCTGTAGCAGGGTACCAATCCACAGCAGCTGCAGCCCCTCCAGCAACAGCAGCAGCAGTTGCTGCACCACCAGCAGCTTATCCAATAAGTTATCAGTATTATGGAGCTGCGCCAGCAATGGCATCTGCCACTCCAGTAAGTTGCTTTCTGTAACCCAGTCTTTGAAGAATTGTATTTGTATCACTGTCACTAGTGACTAAATAAGTGAGGTCTGTTGTGTGATAATACATTTTAACCTTATGGTGTCATATGCAGTACATTCCACACTTGAGATTTTCTTATCATGTAATTTTTATGTTTTGTCAGCACCCTTCTTCCTCTGTGTTATGTACAATATCTTCATCAGTGTTTATTTGTCATTTTTTATGATTATATTGCCATAAATGTTCCAAAATGTGATGGTGGAATGCTTGGATGACTGTTTTGGAGTAGCAAATTCATAATGAATAATTTATTTTTTATACCAAAATAGCATAACAGCACTTCCTGCATTTTTTTTATGTTGGGAGATTCAGAGTGTCTTTTCATTTATTTATGGGGTGTATTGGAAGCCTAAAGTCTAGTTTCTGTCATGTTCAGAATATTGAGTTTCTGCAACAGTATTTACTGCAAAGCCTGAAAAATGTCATGTGCTTAGTGCTGTCATTGGTTGTTATGGTTTGGTTACTAACTGTCTTCATGATAATAGCTTTTTTAAAAATCAATTTCACTGTTTCTTCCTTCTCACACTTTTTCTGTCTTCAAAGCTGTGATTTGAGAGTAACTGTCACATTTCAGTAATTGTCTCCACCTTAAAATCAGTTATGGAAGGTGGTGGATAGCAGATCTGTTTGTTTTTAACATCTTCATTCTGGTTTGAAATCACTTATGGAATGCTGGAAAAGTTTTTATGATCATTCTGTTTCCTTAAAATTTGTATAACATTGTGTGAATTTTTGTGGCATGTTATTCCTGTTTTATTAAAAATTTAGTATTGTTTCAAATAAATCAACCAACTAGATGCAACAATTTCTCAAGTTTATTACTGGACGTTTATGTACAGCTTAACATGTTTCGGGCATCCTCATGCCCATTATTGGGAACTCAACAACTGCAGTAGCAGCCTCTGGTTTTACCGTTGGAGCGTGGTGGTAGCAGTGTTGTGGTCGTGGTCGGGCCAGTTGGCCCGACCACGACCAACAGCACTGCTGCCACCACACTCCAACGGTAAAAGCAGAGGCTGCTACTGCAGTTGTTGGGCTCCTGATGATGGGCGTGAGGATGCCCGAAACATGTTGAGCTGTACGTAAACGTCAAGTAATAAACTTGAGAAATTGTTGCATCTTCAGTGTTTCTTGTGACATGAAAGACCTGACTGACCTCATCGCATAGCAAGCTGCACTGAATATCTCTATAGTTTGTTCTAAATGTATTTTCCACATCAGTGTACTTTCTATATATATTCTCAGAAATTTTGTATAACATGCTTCAGAAATTAATTTCTTATCATAACTAAAGTGCAGATTAATTTGAGGGTTATTTTTAGTAATCGTAATATTTATGTTATTTTAAACGCCACAAAAGTGACTTAGTAAGTGAAAGAGTCCGTGTTACCTTTTGCCAGGATATGGCTAGCTACACTCAACAGCAGTGGAATGTAGTTGAGCAACAGCAATGGCAACAGTGGCAACAATGGCAGCAGCAGTTTCAGCAGTGGCAGCAGCAGTATGGTGACAAGGTACAATTATTAATATTGAATAAGCATTGTCGGATAGTGAATGAGGTGTTGCTGCGGATTGGGGCGGGGTCAGGGAATAACAATTAGCGACTGTAAAATAGTAGCTTGTTCTGAAATGTTACACAGGTATCAAGCTTGTTACAGGCTTGTGTGAACACAGATATGAACATGATTCCACCTTTGATAACTGGATTTTGCTAAAATTGGTCTACAGCATTTGCGATGGTGTGTGAAGTAATTTGCATAAGATTATAAATTTACTCTAGATGTAAGTCTGAAGTAGTTAAGACAAGAATTTATAGTTCTGATACTCATATGCCATGGTGAGTAATTTCCAGGTTATTGCATTTGAGTGAAGTTTAACCCTTAGGCGACTAATGTCATATATATATATATATGGAGCACCCATTCTTGATGTTTCTAGATCACACACAACGACGCAGCACAGTCGGTAGGACTCCTCTGGACGAGCGATCAGCTCGTCGC